>Ga0209611_10003835_pt1 | contig 25902 bp, 16 predicted proteins | sample S1TSphgellanicum_3_FD_187693 | JGI IMG/M metagenome (GOLD analysis project Ga0209611, IMG submission 187693) | Host-associated microbial communities from peat moss isolated from Minnesota, USA - S1T2_Fc - Sphagnum magellanicum MG (SPAdes) (version 2) | ecosystem: Host-associated > Plants > Peat...
TTGGATTCTTGTCATAAGAGAACCTCGATTTGATTAACTATGTGTTTGTTGCCATTGTGTTTCCTTTTTTGTCTCATGGGACTGCCTGGAGGAAATGTCAGGTTGTAAATTTGCTTGCAAGAAACTGAATGCTGCAAGACTGTTGGGGTTCTTGGGTCTTATCAATAAATGCATTTGGCAGATATTTTGACTACCTGTTCTATGTGGATTTTGAGGCATCAATGGCTGACCAGCGGTCACAAAATGCTTTGAGACACCTGCAGGTAGGACCTTCATAGAAATGTTTTTCAGCTCTGACATTGCAAATATTCCTATTGCATGAATCTGTGGAAGCTGAACTCAAATAAAATTGCTTGGGGAGGGTTCCTTTGAATCTAGTGTAATTCAGTTATTGCCGCAAATTCTGGGGCCAGATATGGATTCTAAGCAAGGGAGTTGTTTTGCATGCCATGAACATCATTAACTTGCTTGTGACTGAGCTGTATGCATGTGGTATATGCAGGAATTTGCAACTTTCCTCAGAGTCCTGGGCAGTTATCCCATGGATGTAAGCCCTATGAGAGCTTGAAACAGGTCAACTATGTCAACAAAAGCTGATGTTCTTGGTAATAATGGAAATGACATAGTAGCTCATTCTATTAGCAATGCATTCCAGAAATGATAAGAGATTGATAGATTTCAAGGCAATGTTTTCCTCCTGAAGAAGAGGTTTACCTGCCTCCAATTTGGAGGAAGCATTTGAGGTTACTGATTCCTTCCTAGTGTTTCCAGTGAAGGTTGGAAAATTTGTTGCAGTTGTTTGTTTTCTGAGGTAATGACACCTGTCATATAGATGTTAGTAAGGTCAAATTTTGCCCTGCCTTATGTTCTTTTCAGGTCATTTTCTCCTAATAAACAAGTCCTGGGGGTTTGTACATTATAAGTTCTGCATTATGGAGACTAAGTTTTTGACTAACTTGACTTCCTTTATATCAAGTGTGGAGAATCTCTCATGAAGATTTGTAGATTATGATCTACAATTGATCATGATTTTGTTCCAATTTGTGAAGTTTGCAGTGAACAATATTGGGGGCAGTTCACATCTAGCAATGGGAATAGGCCCAATTTTGAGAGCACCACAGGTTAAGACATTGCCTCTTCATTTCAAAGCAAGTGTTCATGGAATGAAGTTCTAAGATCAACTGCTTACCAGTTTTTTATAACATGTTCCAACATAGAGAGCAGTGTCACAAAGACTCACACAACTTGGCAGGAAGCTTTGTGCATTTCAAAATTTTATTCACTTTGTGAGAAGTTTCTCAACTGTCTTAAACTAAAACCCTGTCCACACCCAGATTTGCGGGAGATGAATTCATTGTTCAAAGGCTTCCTGTATGAGAATTGCAACACCCAGATTCATGGGAGCCAAATTGTTGGAGAGAACTACGCTGCCTTCAAAGATTCTTGAATGACAATTGAAACACCTTTGTTTCATGATCTACAAAATCTCCAGGATGCTGTCAATTACACATAGGCGAAAGTGAAAATCAAGTTCTTCAGAATTGTAGAAGTTTAGCAGAAATCACTGGTATCTGATTAGGGCTCAAAGGAGATTGAGCAGCTGAACACCTGCAGGATGTCAATGCTTCTGAAAAGCCTTCAAGCACACACATCTTGCTCTGAAGAATTAACAACCCATACTACCTGGGGGTGAGAGAGATTACAAAGAGCTGTCTTTGATGGGTATCGAAACCTTGGCACACTTTGCCCTGGAATTAGTTTTACAAATGGTTTCCTCCTCTTCATTTTCTGGCTGCTTGGTGAGTTGGGATCTACACCATTGCAGAGATTTGAAGGCATAATTACCCGATGCTCTTTCTTTGCCAGATGCAAACTTACTGCAACACAGTGGTTGAACTTATCTTGTGTCTTGGACTCTTTTTCTATCATTAGACTTGAGTGTATGGTCCCTCTGCTCTGTTCTGCAACCTTATTTGAAGCACTCCAGTGTCCCATGAGCTCCTGTTTCACAGGAGCCATTGATTCACTGGGGCCTGCACTTTCTGAACATTCCAGTACTGTGCATTGCCCCAATGGACTTATCTGGAAGCTTGTTGCAGCCACCTCCTCCTGAAATGGTTGGCATTCCTGCATTAATAGCTTCTGTTGACTCCTACACTGGTAGCACTTCTTATGTCTGCCACATTCATCTTCATCCTCCTTTGTCTGCTTTAAGAATGAAATAGAGAAAAGCATCAGAACATAGCTCCAAACACGATCAGGCAACATATCAAGATAAACTACACCATGAACCCAGGATGATATCAAAATGCTGTGCCCTTTGAGAAAGAGACAGACTAAAAGATCAAGTAGATTACAAACTCGAGATCTCGAGACAAGAATTGCCACAATGATCACAGTAGGATGGACATGTAAGAATAAAAGACTACCCTAATAAGAGCAATTGCCTCATCAAATTCACAAGTATAAAATTTACAACCACACACGAAATGAGCTAAAGAGAGCCAAAAGAAACATACATTCAGGGAGCTGAGAACAGCAGTAATGTCTTGCAGAGGCGACCTCAGGTACCCTAAAGGCAATGGACTCCGTTGCAACGACAACAACCCCACCACATCCTCCGAAACCACACACATGTTCTCTTTATCCTCTTCAAATAAATCACTAGCACCCATCTCTCGCCTCATCAAAATGTCACTATCCTCATTCCCCTGAAATAGCTCCAAATCTGGAACCATAATTGCAAACAAACAAAATTCCCTCCACAATTCCCTATTCCCCCTCTCTCTCGTCCGTCCCTCTCTTCTTGTAGAGACAAATCCTAACGACGTCAGAAAACCTCGAAAGACAAATCCACAAGCCCGAAGAAACCTCAGCCCAAAAAACTAGGAGTTTAGATCCAGAAAACTCCCAAAGTAAAAGAAAAAGGAAAAAGCAGCAGGGCATAAAAGAGAGAGAAAGAGGATGGGAGGAGAAGCTCATAACATGGGAAACAGGGATGATGGAAGCTGGAATTTGAAGGCGAGAGAGAGAGGGAGAGGCAAAAGTAGTGTTGCGTGGGAGAGGAGGGGCGGGAGTCGGGGGACGGAGGGAGTGGGAGAGCTAGTGCGTTTGATAGTTTGTAATTTGGATTTTGAAATTCGAAATATGAGCGCTCTCGTTTCGCGCAATATGTCGTTCGCTGGCTCTTTTTTTGGGGGCTTTTGGTGCTTTTTGTTGGTGGGTGGCTGTACGTGCCAATATAAAGGGGCTAACTAAGAACAAAACGCCATTCTTGAGAGCGTTTCTTTTTTGGAAATCAATTTTTTGTAAAATGCCTGAACTCAAACCTTCTTACTCTATCTCTAGAGTAGACTGGTTGATGACCGAACATTTAAGCGCTCAAGGGCAGGCCGGATCCAAGGGAGGACTCCGTTGTTTCTGGTGTCCAAACAAGACTTGAATCTCTCCTCTTGGCACATCGGACATACTAACTATTGTCAAAAAATAAATTAATGGTCAAGAATTCAAAAAACCAAACCACCAAACATTACAAAGGCCAGTTCTTAAACACCCAAAAAATTTCTTGTATGTTGCTTTATTATTATTAGAGTTCAAAGATTGATTTGTAAAACTTCAGGTGGCACTTCTATAATATTTTATATTGTTCAAAATTAATAAAAAATAAGAAAGTTATGAGTTTTGAAAGTGAGATGGGTTCAAAAAGAAGAAAAAAGAAAAAAAATGCATCTTGTAAGTTTGGAAACTTATTTTTTTCCTTATTACTTTTTCATTACTCCTTTTCATTTGCACTTCAAAGAGGATTTCTAGAGCTTCAGGTAGCACTCCCATAACATTTTAAATCACTCAAAATGAAGCACATACGATGAAATTATAAATAAGTGTTTAGTGATAAGTAGGCAATTGGTGTTGGGCCAGTCTACTCTACCTTTAAAAATTTTGCGCTTTTGCTTGTTGCTTTTGTATTGGGTGTACAGTAACCTACTGCCTAAGTATGCAACTTGAGGTTACTACCTAAGTACGCAACTTGAACCTGGGAGGATTGTGCGTACTTAGTTGGTAGGTGCGCACTTTGAACGAATCACTTCCTAATCACTTGATTCGATTGTAATGTCGAAGAAACTGAACGGGAAACGCCTCAATGAATCCCAACGATGTGAAATCATAGCGAAGTTGAGCAAGACGGATGCTCCAAGTAAAAGGGCTATAACGCGCGAATACGATGTTAGTGAAGGAGCTATCAGAAAGGTGTGGGACAAGTGGGAGCAAATCCTAGAGCGATCTGCCTTAATGTCTGATGAAGCTAAAGAGAAGACTTTTTGATCCTCTGTTGGTCGTTTCACTGAGCTTGAAGACATGCTTTACATATGGATTGACAACGTACGTCGTGCCAATCTTCCTATTTCGCCATCTCTCGCCATCGCCAAAGCGAAAAGTATTGCATCGAGTTTATCGATTCTGGAAACGAACTTCAAGGTATCCTGGCAATGGTTAAGTCGATTCAGAGTGCGCCAAAGGTTGCAAAAAATGCTGCTTCACAGAGAATGAACTGAAGTCAACAAATCTGATACTGGATTGCTTGCAACTTTAGACGACCTCTACGCGATTATTACCCAATATGATCCTGAAAACATCTACAATATGGACAAGACCGGCCTGTTTTTTCGCCTACTACCAATAGCCTTTTAATGCCAGATGAGGACATATCAACCACTAGAGGGAAGAAAAAATCCAAAGATTGGGTTTCTTTTATTGTGTGCACCAACGCTGTGGGAACTCACAAAATTCCTTGCGCATTGATCGGTAAACGGAAAGCACGTGCCTGTATCAAAGGCCGCCAGTGGCTTGTTCCATATTTCAGTCGAGCTAAAGCTTGGATGGGCGTTTACGTGCTAGAAGCGGTTCAACGAAATGTTTCTTCCAGAAGTGAAAAAATGAACCGGACGTCGGGTTCTTTTGTTGTTGGACAATGCCCCCGGACACCTTGAGGCTTTTGAATGTGACAATGTTAGGACTGTCTTCTTTCCCCCAAATTGCACAAGTTGGAAACAGCCCTGCAATATGGGCATAATCGTAGCTCTGAAAAAGAGGTTCAAATATCTCTATCTCAAGGATGTTCTTGACTTCTGTGAATTGGATGAAGAGGCGAAACTTTGAAAGAAAATGCAGGGGCGGAGATTACAATGCGGTGTTATTGGAGATGCATACGAAAATCCAACTCACCTGCTCGATGTTGTGAGTTATGTCAAAGAAGCTTGGCAATCTGTGTCACCAAACTCTATCAAAAATGCATTTATCAAGGCAGAAATAATGACATTAGAAGTCGATTAGGAAGTAGTGAACAAGATCGAGGATTTAGGGACCGAAGTTGCACAAGCTATCGTAGCTTTAAATCTTGTTGTTGGGCAAGATGAGCTTGAAGAATTTGTTCATGTCGACGATGAAAACAGTGAAAAATTTGCAACTACAATTTTGGAAGACGTTGAAAAGCTTTTGGAGACGATGAAGATTACCTAAAAAGAATCTAGATCATGACAATGATGATGACATTCTTACCTCTCAAGCGTCAGATTCGGGTTTAGGAAACACCGTTGTATTTAAAGGATTCGACTCATTTTATAAGCAAGTTGTTGATATAGAGGATCAGTTGCTCTGCTCCGAAGTTCGAGAAGAGGTTAAGGAAACGTTCGATGATCTTAAAAAGTTGTTTGAATCGTTTCAAAGTAAGGTCCGGGTTGTCACCTTGAAAGCCAAACGCAAGAATCTTCAAAACTTGCACCAAATGACAATCCATGACATGCTGAACTAAATAAATCTGAACCCTATTTTTTCGAGAAAATAATGTGTACTTAAACCGATACGTACTTAGGCGGGAGGCTACTGTACATATTATGTTTCATATTAATTAGTTGGGGGTGCCTTGCAAATGTAACCTTTTTTTTTGCAATGAGCGTGGGGAGAACTTTGGATTTGAATAACCAACAAACTAGAATTGTACATAGTTTTTTTATATCTTTGTTTAGATAACTAAGGTGATTAGAGCAAAGGACTGAAAATCCACTTCTAAACACAATAGAGTGAAACTTTAACTTCAGGAATCTCTAATCAAAAAACATATGGGATTAAAGTGAGGTGCTATTGGGAGCCTAGGGAAGTTATTGTGAACCGGATGGGAACCCATTGGGAACTTGAAAGGAACATGTTGAGAACAAATAAACTTTTTAAAAAAATTCTTCCCCCCCCCCCCAAACCCAAAACTTAAAAGGAAAAAAACAAGTGCATGCTGAGCCATCCCATTGGCTGCATGAAATTTCTATTTGCAAAACTATTCATCACCATTTTTTGCCTGGGATTGAGGGCGGTCACCATAGTGACAAGAACCAGACAACAAGGAAGGGCTGAGAGCCCTACCCTTCTCCATCGGATAAAGCTCCCCTAATTTTCAATGGGTGGGTGTGAGCTTCCACTGTGGAAGATTTCTTCCGTTTCAGAAGATCCTGGCTGAGTTCTTGTGCTTGACAATGGTTGTCTAACCATGCTACAAAAATTAAGGCAGGTATTTATGATTTTCTTGAGTTTTTTTTTGGAGTATTTGGAGGACACCTTACTTTGTGTAATATTATCTTTGCAAAAGGTGGGCATAAAAAAAAACTTAATTGCAAACAAGATGGAGGCATTATGTTTTTTGAAATGCTTGCACTTGTTTTTTTTTCCTTATGATACCAGGCAATTATCATGGGATTTATTTTTTTCGAAATCAAGCAGGTCTTTATTGGTAAAGGAAAAAAAATTGAAGGACATCTGCATGTCCAACTAGAAGAGAGCCCATGAAATATTGTGTTTGTAAATGGTTGTCAAATAACGAAAAAATTAAAAAAAAGGCAGTGCTTTACTGGGCTAGAAGGAAAATCACCTATTGGTTTTTTCCTTTTTAAAATTTTTTAGTAAAATTAATTATTTATTTATTTTTCACAATAATTTTTTTTTAATATGGCATTTCAAAAATCAGCTTTCAATCAATAATAGATTCAATGTTTCTGTATACCACAAAAAATTGATGAATTTTTTTTGAAATGGAATCTGAATTCATGTTAGCAACTGCTTCATATATATAAATATAAATATATTTAGGTACATATATGTCTGGGTAAGTAAGCACTATGTATTGGTCTATCCTTTTCTTTGTGAAGGACAAATTTTCATGGTTTTTTTTTGGTCTTTTGTTTTCCACTGAGGTTTTTAGCACTCTAGTTTGTCTTGCATTATTTTGGGTCGAAAATTTGAAGAGGTAGGTCCAAAAAAACCCTAAAATGCAAGAGGTAAGGTAGGTAAGGTAATTGGCCTTTAATATTTGAGTGATGGGCATTGACAGGTGCAAAATGCAAAACTTGGGTAAGTACAATTGTGAATGCTCTTTTATTGGGAGTGCGAGTCCAGGTGCCTGTCAGAGAGTGTAGCTGTAGAGATGCATGAATTGATTCAAGATTGTTTCGAAATGGACACTTAGGATTAGGGTTTAGGGTTTACCATTTATTGACCTTACCTACCAAGGCAAGGATATTGTGTTTAGATTCATTATAGAGTAGAGTGGTTTAAGGGATTTTGGCCCCTAGGTAATAATAGGTCTATTTTTATATGAGGATTTTTGAAAGATTATATTTTGGCTAGTGTTGAAACTTGAGATCAGTTATAGAGTTATATGATATCTTGAAGGATTTTGGTTTTCATTAGAGGATTTTTTGAAGATTATTTTTTGCATGGTGAAATATTTGAGTTTCCATAATTCTTCTTTTGCCTTAAGACACTTATTAATGTAAATGGCAAGGCCCACAGTGTAATGCACCCCTTGTCACACTTTATCTGTGACATAGCAATTGACTAGCTACATCATATACCTAGTTTGATGATCTCCTCCTTACTCTTTGAACTAAAGACAAAGTGGCCTAGAATATCACATGTATTTTCAACTTAAATGTGTTTGTATAAAGTCTCAAATATCTATCCTTGGGTCACTCACCAATGTTGCCACTTGCATTATATCACTATGTGAGATTTGAAGATATTGCTTTAAAATAGAATGAAATCGGAGGCATCATCAATCACACATTTCTCTTTTGTTTGATACATATTTGATTTCTAGGTTATATATATGCAATCGTCACATTAAACACACTTCAATTAGGTTGACATTCAATATGACAATTGGATCTTTGGTTATATGATGGGGTTTTTTTGAAAATCATTGATCATATTTTTTATTTGGAACACATTTTCAGGGTTGATAAGCAAATAATGCATGTTATTAAAAATGCTAGCTTTTTAATTCCTCGATTTATAGCATTAGTCTAAGCCCATACTTCGTTGATTTCATTGCTTATTATTTAGTCATAGTCTGCTATGGACATTATAGGAATGTGGTTGAACAAGTAGAGAAGTTGCAAATTGTTAAGGATGCAATCAATTTAACATGAAAGAAAATGATTATGGATTTATTTAAAATATGGTTACAATTTGGTGCAACCTTTCCCAAAATAATTATGTATTAATAATTTTACATGCTGCCATTAGTAATGTTATTTTTGTGTTGTCATTGTTGACAATAATGGATTGAAGATGGTGATAATGTATGGATGATGTGGATTCATACGATTCATAAATTAAAACAAACATGGCCATACAACCATTGAAAAATCATTATACATTTACTTGAGAAATTCATGGGTAAACAAAAAGATTTGAAATCAATGCAATTGTGGAAAGGCCCTCATATAATGATTTCAACTTGTCAACACATCATAAGAACAATTGGCCTTGTATTTTCTCTAAGTATTATTCACAAAATTAGTCAATTATGTGTTGTAGATGTTCATTAACCCATTGATATATGAATTGATTATGTCATTTGAAAGCATCAAGATATGAAGATGATGTCATTAAGAAAGAAATGCATTTGTGAAAGAGTAATAGGGTTGATGGGATGAGAATAAATGTTGATACATATTGTTGCTTGAATTGTGAAGCTTGGTCAACAATTGCAATTAGGTAAATTGAAACATAGATCTAACTATAATCAAGGGCTATTAGACATTTCATTACTTGATCAAATGTTTGATTATTGAAAAGAACATTGATCCCATTAGTTTTGATGCACATGGTTTCCATGGGTGTTGCAATTGATCAAATGCTTTTGTTACTATGGTGACAAGTTTTTTGGCAAAGGCTTTTAAATGGGGAAATACTTGGGCTCATCCAAAAGCCTATCAACCATTATTTCATTGAGCTACATGAAATCAAAATTTTACCTAGAAATAAGTTCATGGGTATGACTAACAAAAGAAATAATTTTTTTAAATTTTTGAACCAATATACAATATAACTTTTTTTTAATGCAATATGATCCATGTGTTAAATTTTGAAATCTATTTGAAATCTTGATACATATATGCTATTAAATACGTACCAATCCCGAGCCCGTTCCCCAACATCTTTCTTTCTTTTTCCGTTTTATGGTTCCCAATATTTCATCATTATTCAATCCATGATCTCAAAATTATATTGTGTAAGAGAACAAGGTTAGATAATTAGGCTTGAAAAAAATATTAGTTTAATTTAACATAGATAACATGGACATGAAAAGGAACATATTAAGGTGCATTTTCATATACATGATCATGTTACTTTTCACATCCGTGTAGGTGGGTAGGGGAAGGGAATGAAGTACTTAGGTTTGGAATGGCATAGACAAACACAACTAGCTTTATCATATATATTGAAAAAAGATTGTGATTCTTCTACACACGTAGCAAGTGCCTCAAATAATCATTCCACTAGAAGGTATTTACTTGCAAATTTTATCTCATTTCTTATAAGGTTATTTATCACAACACACTTGTGGCAAATTTTAATTTAGAATGTTAATACATAATTATATTTAACAATGAGATGCCAAATATTCATTTATTTGTTAAAATGCATTTTGGCATATAATCTAAAATTTGACATAGATTACAAAAACATATAATATTTTCATCATGAACAAAGATATCAATCATTTTTCATCAAATCTTATCCATAACATCCATTAGTTATGTTTTTTAAATTTTCTTTCCATTTGCCTTGACATATTTTGATTCTTGTTGTATTGTCCTTAGTTAACCTTTATAGACTTCATAAGGCAATGGATTGCAATAGGATATGTGGAAAATTTGTGCTAATGATGATGATTGAGAGTTTTAAGTTGTGATTGTTGGTGTGGGTTTTTCAAATGATGTACAATGCTTTGGGTGGTGACTTTATGTATGCTAGTGTGGCCCGTGCCCTTGGCCCAAATGTTACCACATCCTCAACTGATTTTTCTTTCCAAAACCTGGTTTTTTGGAATTTTTGGAATTTCCAGCGGCAGAAATCACTTAAAATTCAATATTTCCCACATTCTGAATCCAAATCTTACCAAATAACTTCCATTAAATCCTGCTCATCAAGATCTTTCCAACAACAACACCAAAGGCACATTCCAATTCCTCCTAAATTTTCAGCTACGATTTAATTTAATTTTCAGTGAAGAAGTCATTCAATATTCAGGAACTTTTGCTTAGCAAATCCAAACATCATGGAACCAAGCCCATGCACCCCTCTTTGTTGAAAGCTTTCCAAAGACACTAAGAACACAATCTGAAGCATCCTGGTTCGGCTATTGTGACCTGTGCCATTGGCCCCAGTGTTACCACGTTTTCAACTGATTTTTCCTTCCAAAACCTGGTTTTTTGAAATTTATTTGAATTTTTCAGCAGAAGAAATCACTTAAAAGTCAATATCTCCCACAAATTCAATCCAAATCTTACCAAATAAATTCCATTAAATCCTGCTCATCAAGATCTTTCCAACAACACCAAAAGGACATTCCAATTCTTCCTAGATTTTTAGCTGGATTCGGTGGATCTCATAAATATAAACAAAACAAAAAAAATTACCTTCCTCGCTCTCTCTCTCTCTCTCTCTCTCTCTCTCTCTCTATATATATATATATATATCTATATATATATTTTTATTTTTATTTTTTTTGTGGAAGACCTACAACTAATGAAAGTTTTATTTGAATTTGCAATTAGAATACGAAATCGACATTTGTACACAACCCACATCCATGAAACATGGATACTAATACAACCAATTTCTAAAGAGACACAAGTCGGAGCAAATTTAAGTCATTTAATCACACATAATTCATTAATCTTAAGGTTTGCAAACTTTAAAGTTGACAAATGCATTTAAAATGAAATGTAATTTTTAAAAACAATAGCTCAATGGCAATTGTGTGTACCATATTTGCAACCTTTTAGATAAACACACACAATAATTCAAGCTGAAAGCATGCTAAAGTATTTTTTTAAAACTCCTCTTGGGTAAAAAGACACAAATTTGTGACAAGTAGGTTAGAAAGTAGGTGATGTTTTAAAAGATTGTCCTTTTGAACTACATGAGGGCATCAAATGTGATGTGTTGAAGTTTTTGAAACTTTCAAAAATTGTATCAACCTTTTTAAAAGCCTACTTTCAATCTACTTTGCAAAATTTGCTAGTTTGTCTTGTTGTGAGAAAGTAGATTGAAAGTAGGTCAAAAAAATTTAATTTGGAAATTTCATTCATAAGTTGCATTTTGAAAGGGTTTGGGGCATGATTTAATGAATCAAGCACATGTAATGCACTTTAGTATCATATCAAAAAACATGTTTTGGATGTCAAATCTGAGTATGGAAAACTTACTTTTTTCAATTTCAAGAATTCACAAGTCTTCCCAAAATTATGGATGCCATTGATAGTTTTCACATACCCATTTAGTTAACAATTTGGTGGACAACATATTATGGCAATATTAGATTATTAAAATTGAAAAAAAATCATACTATTGCTATATATATTATATTTTATGTTAATACCATGTTTTTGAGTGTTTATGTTGGGCAACATGGACCAAAGTTCATAATGAGGGTTAATGCAAAGGTCCACTTTGTGCATAGGATCAAGAAATTGATAGACAAAATTTGAGGTTATTGTTTATCTAGGGCATGAAAATCACATCATATCTAGATTCTAATTGATGGTTGCATCAATCCCATACACATTTGAATTTACAAAATATTTGGAAATCATGCAATTCAAATGATATAAAGAAGAAAAGAATTACCAATAATATGAATTTTACAAATTGCAAGGGTCATGTAATAAAGAATTTGGGTTTTTGAAAAATCTTTGGTGCATATTGAATTTAATGTTTATCCTAAGAAATTATAATTGTTGTAACTTGTTATGTGTTGCATAATTATTATGAAATGTGATAAGTTCTTGAACTTAGGCAAGTGAATTAATTTCTAAGGATGGACAATCTAATTTCAATCAAAGTTGCAAATAATTGTGATTGTTTGCAACAATAATTGGTAAAAATTAGAAATGTTAAAGCATTTTTCTTGGATTTAGTCATAGTTCAAAAAGTGATTGTTTAATAAAAAAACAAACTACATAGCCTAACTTTGCATTCTTATAAAATATATTGCATTGAAAGTATAGTGTGTTGTTGTATGCCTACAATTAAAAATGTCATTTTAAGTGCAAATAAAAAATTTAATCTAATAGTTTGGATATTATATTAATAACCTTTCAAGTCCTTCAAAATAGTTATATTAGTAATGTAATTGACTTCAATTTGGGTGGAAATATTTTATCATGGAATGGACCAAGATGGATATTGGAAGCATGGTAAAATAATCCCCCAAAAAAAGATGTCTCCACTTTTATCTTATAGATGCATTTAAAAACAATAAAATAACACAAAATTTGATGGAAATACAATAGAAGACCTTTTGCACAATTTGTTAAAAAATTTAGAAAATCTAACTCCAGAAAACTAGGAAGAATAAGATTTAAATCTAAAGAAGAAAAATCTTTAAAAATGGATAGTAAATTCATATTTAAGGAGACTTCAACACAAAATACTTAATGAAATATAGTTATGTTATGTTAAGATATATACATCATTGTATTTTTGGGGGCACCATCAAAAATATATTCTATTTTTCATTTGTTAAAATATATTTGATACATACTTGAAACAAAATACCACATTGTGAAAATTAGATTTCATAGCTATTTATATATTTAAAAAAATAATGAAAACCTATTGAAGCAATGCAAATTTGGAAAATTAATGCACAATAATGAAGAATTATCTTATCGTGGATCATTTAAGTAAAAACATTCAATCTACGATAATTTTATTATAAGTTGCATATTATATTATGCCTAATTTTCAAATAGATTGCAAATTTTATTTTTTTTAATTATCATGTTTTAACCTTACATCTATGTTCAACAATATTCATTGGATGCATTTGAATTTTGATCAAATAAACCATATGAAAAATTTAAAGGTTACAAAATTCATTTTTAAAATATTCATATATTTAAGGATTATTTTTATTCCATTTGATTGATTATTTGTATTAAAATGGGCTTGGAATTTGGTGGCCCCAAGTCTAATTACATGTGTAAGAAATAATAATATGTATAAAAAATATCAAGTCTTCCATTAAAAGCTTATTGAAATGTTTTTTATTTTAAAACTTTGATCTACATTAATATTTTGATTAATTAATTATTCATTAGATCATGTTCATTTCACATATTTTATACCACAATCACACTCCCACACTTTTATGCATGCTAAAACTCACATGTTTTGTTGCACACTCATGTGTTTTGTCCATTCACACACTTTGCTACACATTCACGCAGTTTGTTGCAAGTTCACATTCTCACGTGATGAAGCACATTCATGGTCATTCTTAGCCATTGTTTTGAAATTTCTTCATTATGTTTTTTTTTCCCCCTTAGACTTGTACTTTATGTGTCATTTTAAAGCTTGAAGAAGATTTGACAAGTCTTAGCTCTAAACCTTTTTGTTATCTCCTTACTTCTTACACCTTTGATAGGATGATGCGTCCATAACATGCCAATTATTTAGGGCAACTTTGAGAAATTTGAGTAAGAAACTCATAATTTTAGCAATTATTTATCATCATTTTAAATTCATTAAAAGTGATGCCCACATTTTGCTTGCATCCTTAAAAGGATAATTTAATTTTGATTGAAAAAACAAGATCATATCAACATGGTATGGTGAATAAACAACCATCCATCTTCAAACTAAATTATTAGGACAATGCATTTTCCATGTGATATTCTTTGGACATATTCTTAACTAACTAGCAATGTTGTGTGGTTATTAGAATCTATAATAGATACATGAAAAGAAACCTTGTATATAAAAATTAGGGATGGTAACCCATCCACCAAAAGTACAAGGCAAAAGATAACACAAGTAGACACAACCTGAAGAAAAAACAAAAGCAAACAATCAACAAAAAAAAAGGAAGCTAAAGATCTTAAGCAAAAAGGATTCATGGCTACAAAATGACAATCAATGATAGTAAAGAAGACCTAAGACAAAAGAGCTATCATCTACCACAAATCAACTAATGATGAAGGTACGCTAACTACAATGTGTGGAAATGAACCTTGACCAAGTGCAACAGTTCGTTGAAGAATCACTATGGCTTATGCACATTGTAGGGTTATGGACACATGTTGTCTATAGTAAGAAACAAACATTGATGGGATTAAATAAGACCGTTGACACTGAGAAAAAATGTTGTTTTGCAACTAGGCTTGCAACTCAATTTTTGAATTACAGAAGACATTTGCAATTCATTGTATTTATATGACATGAGTGCTAACAAACAAGTTACATGAATTATAGAATTGTAACTCATCATATATATGGTGCAATTCATTGCAATTCGATTGCAACTCCATCAAAACAACTAATTTTCAAGTACTATGCAATTTCATTATAAGTACACCCATAATGTCATGTTGACATCATTAATTGTCATCCATATATTAAAATCTAACATGTGGCATTATGAAGATTATTGGAAAAAAAAAAAAATTCAAAATATTGATCTCCATCATGCATTATGATTGTTAATCATGGTTCGAGATTATGACACATGGCACAAAAAAAAATTTACCACATGGCATATTAATTTTATTTGGATAATAATAATAATAAATATTTATTTTAGTAGCTAAGTAGGTCATACATAACTAAAGGTAGGCAGGTTGGTAGGTCTTAAAACCTACATACCTAAATATTTACCTAGGATTTACCTACCTACCTCCATAGGTAGATAGAAAAATAAGACCTATTTATTTACTTAGGTAGGTAAGTAGGTAAGAAAAAAAAAGACTAAATGAACCATGTATGTTACTTTGTTGATGTTAAAGTTTCAAGATAATTTGTAAAACTTCAAGTGGCATTTTTATAGGACTTTAAATCATATAAAATGAATAAGAAATTAAAAAGTTATGAGGTTTGAAAGCAAGAGGGGTCCAAAGAGGAAAAAAAAAACGTGTTTTATAAGTTTGAAAACTTATTTTTCTTCTTGTTATTTTTTCATTATTCCTTTTCCTTTACATTTCAAAGATGATTTTTAGAGTTCGAGGTAACACTCCCATAACATTTTAAATCACTCAAAATGAAACACATATGATGAAAATAGAAATAATTGATGAATATGTATTTTTATTAAGTTATAAATAGTTGTATTATAATTATAACATAGTTGAACAATAATACTTTAGTAGTGGTGCACTAGTGGTTGTATTAATGTATCAATGGGAATCATAATAAAAAACTAGTTGCAAATGTATCCCATAATGGGTGGTGGAAATGTGAACACGTGGCATGATCACATGTATGTACATCAAATACATTAGTTGCAACATTGTTGTTGCTTTAGTGGCACATTTATAATATTTCTAAAGTACTCGTCGCACGCAACTACAATGTAACTTTTTTAAAAGTCACACATGATTGATTACATATGTATGTACAATGTGTATAAATTATCGTATAAAAGACCCATTTTCAACTCAATTGCAATATAATACAACTAATTAATTTTATGATGTGGCAATTTATTTATTAATACACCATATTTCTAAGGGGATAATTGCACATTAGTTGTAATACCCAAAGGATAATTACATAATAGTTGTATATGATTTTTTTTTGAATTTTAATTATAAGGCAGTGTGGTTTTGACAAACACAATTTTTCATAATGTGGTGACATGTGATAATGGTTTATGCACAAGCAGTAAAAACTAAATCAAAATGAAAATGAAGACACCCATACATTTCGATCACAAGGGGAATGAAGTTTTCGCCTGATGTTTGTTCAACATATGATTGTGCCTTACCTTATGTAGCCATCATCATTGCATGTATTATCATTGTTGATATTCACTACACCATATATGTGTGAGTTGAGTCAGCAATAATGACATCCATCAAGGTTTGGAAGTCACCTTTGGTGATAAGGATATCCACTCATCATCGAGTGTGGTGAAGGAAAAGGTGGGAAGCTTCTTTCTGAACATGTGCTCCACTCTTTAAAACAATAGTTGCAATAATATTTCAAAGTGTATCGTGGGTTGTTGTACATTCACTTTTAAAGCGACATTGAAGTAAATGAATATTTAAATTATCAATGGAATGACCACATTGACATTGTGAAAAATGGGTTATTATAAGATGTGGCAAGCCAAAACGGGTACATAGTGTTGTAAGGAAATGAATTGAAGATAAACAAAATGCAGGTGTGATAGGACGAACTAATAACCAAATGTTTACCCTTCAATTTGCACATGACCGGAGATGTGCTCACATGATATCTAAAAGTCTATCTAATAAAAGTGAAGCAAATTTTTGCTCATGGAGACGATCCAACAAAGAAGCCTACAATTAGGTATAAGATTAAACCACTAGGCTCTTGAAGGGTGGGACATAAGAGTAGGCAACCTAGGGTAATAAGGCTCATGTGTTTCGTAATGTGATCTAGAATGGGGAAGTGCCATTTTCAACATATGCATCCAAAAGGATAAGGTGATCATCCTATTGAAAATGAATGACAAGTGCAAGAATGATCAATGCCCAACATCCCAAGAAATATGAAAACAATAGTCCGAATTATAAAAAGGAGGCTAAATTTGATCGAAAAAATGAAAAAAATGGCCTAACAACGAACTTGATGACCAATAGAACCACTAAAAGATCTTGCGTCGAGTAACTTTCCCAATGTAGCTATGGTACAAGTATCGAATTCAACATAATGCTACAAAATACTTGGAAATGGAAACACTGTACAAAACAAGTAGTTAAGGCATTGGGCATAACGCAATGAAAAGATTGTAAAATTTGCTTGAGGATTTGTAAGCATAAGGAAATTAGATATTTCTTAAGATCTTCATGAAGAGCCTCAACCACAAACGATTCAACGAATAATCTAAATCCCACAAGTGCCCCCAAAATACAAAAACTTAAATTAGGAGTAAGAAAGTTAAGAAGAGGTTATATAAAGTGGTCCAACCCTTGTGGAAACCAAGCTACACACTTTGCTGGCTGCACTGAAAGCTTTAGTGCTAAAAATTCTTCTTGCAATTGTAAAAAAATACGAACCACATTTGATGCAAGACCTATTATATGCATATCATCCACCAATGAAGGGAAAACACAAGTAAAGTGGGCTGTTATTGTAAGGTGAAAAGTGTGAAAGTGAATTAGAATAAACAACTTTCCTCCCAATGGGTCTTTTTGTCATGTACTTGATTATGATGAAATGACTATGAGATCCCCATGTCGGGATACTTAAGAAAAATATAGTGAGGATGAATGTGCATAAAATCGTTGAACAAATGGGAAAAATTAATCCAAAGAACTTAGTGAAGACTCTAATTCTTGAAAAATGGTTGATCGTGACACCGAATTAAAGGTGTTATGAATATCCACTTATAGCACTACCCAATTTGGGTGCAAATCTAGCATTGTTTGAATGCCATGAACCACTGTTTCACACCCATGACAAATCATTACACCAAATTAATGAAGACTAAAATGTTCTACAAAAGCATCTTTAAACTGAATAACTAATGTGCAAACAACTATGCACTAGGTCACTTTACTAATCATGATAGGACATATGCTTTTAGATTGTTTCTCTAATGCTAGGAATCATGATGTAGAAAGCAAACACAATAAAGGTGGAACATGACCTTGAACACAATGTGCCCACATACTTTGAAAAAAAAGTTGAAGCCACTTGCAAAATCATCTGGGATAAAATAATCTCATAAAAGTTCATACACCATACCCGAAGGGCCACTAGAAGAAAGACATGGCGAATGAGCCAAAACAAAGATAAATGTTTTCCAATCTAAAACAACCTTCGTCTCAGGATGGAAATCATCAACAAAAGGGGGGAGATCAACCTTAACAAGTGGATGGAGAAGGCAAAGAACTACCATGGTTTCATCAAATGTGACTACATGTGTGCTCCAAATTAGAGCATGTATTATTTGAACATACTCCCCTACATGAACAAGGGCCCATGTGTAGCGTAATTGTGCTGATGGAGGTGGGGTAAGATCTAGAATCGACTCTAAACATTTATAAGAAGTTAAAGCAAGTGCTCTAATAGTGTGCTCCTCTTATAATGTTTTCTAATCACCACCCATGTATTAACACAAGTGAGTGCAAATCTTTTGGTGGCTGTTCTCACCACCCTTTCAAGGAAAGGACAAACACTAAGAAAGAAATAATTAAAAAAATGTCAAGCTGCAATATCAAAAGGATTAGATGCTAATCAATATACCCATTTACTTGATGAGGGAAAAAAAAACCTAGATATGGGCATATTAATATATGAATATATAGGGAAATAGGGGTTCCAAATGTCCTATATTGTATGTGAAGTTACATGGAAGTTCATATATTGATGAGGGCCTAGAATTATTGTAATGTGTTGATACATTGAGCATGCTTCAATTAACCCTTGAAAACAAATAATTTGAAGAATTTCCTTATAAAAGAATTTTCTTTTGTTATATAAGAAAGGGCTAGGTTGCATTATTACATGAAAATTGGATGTGTTATTATGTTTATTTATATGGTTTAATAGAGATAATATTGTGTTTAATTCCAATGGTGATTTAACAAAATACTAGTATTGGTTTGGATACCATATATTTAACCTAGTCTAAACCTATTGACCCTCATTGTTTCCAAGTTTTATGTGAAAATATAAATCAACAAGGGGTTTCACAAATTTGAATCATAAATAATGACTAAGATGTTTTTAACACCAATCAAATATTCTTATTAGGCCTTTATGTGTTGGTTCATCCCAATATGTATTGTTCCAATTGAAATATTTAGAATTCCTATATGATTGAATTTTGAAATTTGAAAATTTCATTTCTAATTTAAAAATAAATTTCCAAACTTGAAGCTCACTTCAAAACAACAACAATAACTTTTCATTTCTTGGTCTGCACTAAGTTTGAAAAACATTGTGTGGTCAAAGGCTTGACAATTGTGCTATAAATGGAGGTGGGCCCATGGTTAGAAGCAAAATTAACTTGATTAAAATTTATTAATTAATTGAAATATCATTTTTTAATTGTAAGTAAAAAGACTGATTATGTGATTATGGTGGTCAATAATATCACGCTCTATGATAACATATTGTGCAAACATTTCTTTGGCAAGGAATATTGTGTTTTACAATTTTTAAAATAAATTTACAACAATAAATTTAGAATACAACAATATATTTTGTCGCATTAGGGTAAATCAAATGATGACATCCATGGGTGTTCATGAACAAGCACCTCAATTTATGCAATGGGCTAAAAGAATTCCCTTCCTTGAAATATTGAATATTATCAATATTTCATTAATACAAAGGCTTATTTATGGACACTTATTGATTTCTTGGTCTTCATTTATCATGTTGAGGGAATTTAATTGAATATACAATACTTATGGTGATTGAATTATAATAAACATTATATTATTAAAGTGTCATAATTTAAGTACTTATTGATGGAAAAACTTTTACAACAATTTATTCAATGTCAATGAATTGAATTTCACACATTTGGATTAGAGATTTGTTTTCAATGATGAAACTCATAAGTGCTTGTCAATGAGGATCTCTTTATGTATTGGGAACCTTGAAAAAAATTAGTCTCATGCAATCTTATTTATTTATGGATATTTAACTACACGTATACATTTTACTTTTACTTCAAATATTTTTAAATTAGCCCCCTTTTTATCTCTTTTTATCTTGTTTAAGGAAATTAGTTCAATTCACCCTATTTATGATGATTGAGTTATAATAAAAATCATGGAAAAATCCATTGTTATTAATCTACAAATTACCATTGAAAAATGGGTCCAATGATTGTTAGAAATGTTATATTTTTAATACACTCATACTACAATTTACTGAATGTCAAATCCCAATCCTTAACCTTGGATTTGACATTGATTTTGATCCATTATTGGAATATTTAAAATGTTAACAAGTTGATCGAATGCAATTTCACAAAAACATTACGTAAGATCACTTGTTATTATATGGGTCATTATAGATAATACTATTATTTTAAAAAAATTATTGTGAGGTTGAATGAAGAATTTAAATTATTATTAAGCTTACACATTTTGAACCTATCATTGATGCTATGATTATATTTGAATTAAAGGAATTTTTGTAATATTTAATATTTTTTGAAGGGCAATTTTTTCAACCTTCTACATAAAGAGAAGTGCTTGTTAACGACCACCCATGAATAATCATGTGATTTATTTTAATGCAAAAAACTCAATTTATCTACATTGAATAGATTGTTGATGTTGTGGAAATATGTTCATGATTATTTTATTATCAGATGGTAAATTCCATAGATATTACATTCATGGGTTGTAAACTATGGGATCATGGAATGGTAATGACATGCACCCATATTGCACATTCACATTTTAACAATGCTCACATCCATATATTATCCATCTATAGCACAATCCATGTGAAAAAAATCTAGTGCAATCCATGCACACATAGTTCATCTTATAATCCACCCACCCACTCATCTTGTTAATGAATATTAATAGGCAATTTTCAAAACATGATTTTTGGGAGACATAATTGATTTGTCAATCCAAATCCAATGTTTCTCGCTAGCCAAGTAGGTAATCATTTTTAGAAGTTAGATTTAAGACAACAATTATTGTTATAAAAGAACATTCAACACTAATAAAAGTCTTACGTGAAACCAACAAAATCACATATCCAACACCAATGTTTGGACAAATGGTCATGACCTCATCAAAGGCCAATAATGCTTGGGCAATATTTTTGAGGTTTCTTTAATTCATATGGCTTTAATGCATTTCTCCTTGCAATTGTCATCAATAAAACATATATTAACACTTGCGAACACAACAAGTTGGAAAATACAAGACATAATCGACATTATAATGAATCACAATTCACGTGAATGGTAAGTTGTTGTTTGGGAGGTTGCTTTTATTTGACTTTCAAGCAATTTTTTTGTTTGTGCCATTCCTTTCTTCTTTCATAAACTAAATAATTGTCAACATTGGATCATATATTCAAATCAATTGCATGCACATCTTTAAACCTATGCGATGGTGACCATTTGTCATGATTATGTGTTCACACCATATCTCACATGTCATTATGTATTCCCAATGCATTTCCAAGTGCCACATATGTGCAATGTAACACCACATCATTGCCATGTTAGTGTGGGTGTGATAAATGTGAGGCCACATCGGTTGTTGCATTAAAGTGCCCCAAAAATGGGAAAATTTTGGGGTACAATTTTTTTGGGGCAAAGTAAGCTCCACACTTCAAATAACAACCCCCCATACACTTTAATTAACTTTATTTTGAGTCCCTTGGGTAATTTAATGGCCTTAGTGTGTGGAGTATAAGAATTAATTAAATTTGTAACACCTTTTGTTTCATCATCATTTTGTGGAGTGTGTGGAACATCTTGTGTTTTAAAGTATAGTATCTTTGTCACTCAAAATATTAGCATTGAATTTTATAGTGAATTCAATTCAATTCACCTCTTTGAAAGTTGTCTTGTTGTGCTCCCAATATTGCTTATTACAAATGCCTATAAAAAATCAAAACTATACATAAATTTTGTATTTATTTTCATCTCTTAAGACATTATCCTTTTTCACAACCTTTATAGTAAAGAAAAACCTCCAAGCCCTCTAGAAAGAGGCTTTAAAAACATGTTTGAAATTTTTTCTAAGCATGGTAGAAACAAATTCTTTAAACCTTAATATTTTCATGTATTTTTTATTAAAAAATTGCATTATGTAAAAATGGGTTACTATGTAACAATGGACATTTGGAGGGGAGGATTTGAAGATTATCATGGTGGCCCATATATTATTATTCCCTTCATAAATTTTGTTTTCCAATATACATATGTAAGTTTTTTTTTTGTTAATATGTCATTGACAAGATTGGCTAGGCTATCAGTAGGTGTATTTTGTTAACAAATAACCTCCTTTCATGTGTTAAAATGTTATTGTGAGTATAATTATTTTGGTGACGATCCTTGATTTATGACCAATGGCTTGTCCTATAAATTGTAATTGATAATGGTTCCAATTGTAAGAGTATTGGTAATATGGTTCACATGAAGTACCGACACATTGTTTGGACACCATGTGCATTTCATTGCTTACATTTGATAACGAAAGAAATTGAAAAGAAACTTTTCAACGAAAAAATTGTTATAATGATGAAAAAATTGGTGAAATGTGTGACAAAGAGGTAAATGTCTTGGCAACATGAAAAATTTATAAAAAAATGGGATTGGTTAAATTTTTCACAACCCAAAACCGTAGTACCTTGGTGGCTTTGACATGTATTAAATTATTTTTGAATCTATCAAATTTTTATAAAATTATTTTTAATCTATCAAAAATTTGAAAAGTTGTTTAAGATGTAAAAGTTTGATCTCTAGTCATCTTGAAGGGAGGATATTAAAAAGAGGTAAACTTGACCCTTAAAACAATTTAAATTGTTTGAAACAAAGGTACTTTAAAATACAATTTTATTTTTTATTTTCAAAATTTTTAGAATTAAAAACCCAAGCATCAAACTAGGAAACTGAAGTTAAATTAATTATTCGACATTTGCATGTTGAATTCACCAAAGTAATGCACTAATTTGGGTTTATGTTCATTGTTCGTGAATGTTTGGCGAAGGTGCATATGACTATTGCAAATGGTGGTATTTGATATTTGACATGTATTACTTTATTCATGAAGTCATAATTAAAATCGGGGGAACTTTCTTGCATGCTAAAAAACTTGATATAAACAAACATTTTAACATGGGACAAATATGTGCTTCACATTGAAAAAGTTTTCATAAATGTATCCATGAAATTGCATACCTTTTCTATCTCTTATAAAGACTAAATGATGACCATAATCCACCATAATGCTTGAATAATGGTTTGTCTTTATCAAAATGGTTATCTAGATGTTGTGAAACAAAATGATATGGAAGATGAACTCTTTTTATTTCTTAAGTTCTAAGCAAAATGGTTTTTAGAAAGAAGAGTATTTGTGTAGGGGTCCTATGTTGTAACCAAACTTTTGATGAGAGAAATTGGTAAAAATGCCAAGACTTCAATGTTTAATAGTATGAACTTTATCATGAGATTATATTATGTTTATTTGTTAAAGGAATTGTAACATTTTTGACATGGTTTAAATAAAAATATGGATAGGTTGTTCATGTGGCAAATGGAAAAAAATGTATTTGTTCAAGTCAATATTTATGTAATTCATGATTTCTTTCTTATAACCCCTTTCAAATAATTCAATTTTGATATTGTAATACCTAGTATGCTTATTTGTGATGAAAAGAAGGAAAATCATTATTCTCTTTTATGTGCCCAAATACTAAGGCATTTTATATATATAAAAAAAAGAACCAAGTTTTGCCAATTCCCTTCAATGATTTGGAAGATTCCAATAGTGAATCATTTATTTAATTTTTTATTGATTTGTCATGTGGTGGTGTTGATGACATATTGAAAAAAAGGACACAACATTGTGACACAACAAGAAGATGGGATTTAAATAAGAGGAGGTTCACATCAAATTTCTTTTGAGAATGAATGATGAAAATGATAAAAAAATTCTTCCATGGACACATTAGAGATATGGAGCTCTTTTCAATTTCTATAACAAACTAAAATTAAATATTTTTAATAATTGCACCTTTGAAGATTTAAAATTTTGCACTTTTTGATTTTTACTTGACTCAATTTTTAATGACTGTTTGAATTGATGTTTATTTATTCAAGATTGTTTATTCTTGTTGTTCAAATAAACCAATTGCACTTTGGTTCCAAGCTTCAAATTTTGATAGGTTGCTAATTTTGAAAGAGGGAAAACTAACAAAACAAGAAGGGTAATTAATGAGGAGAAAACTATTCAAATGATGATTGATAGACTACTTAGTAAAATCTTGAAAACTTACATTGTATTGTGAAAAGCTTCTATGATAAGTCATTTTTCTTTCTTTTGCACACAAATCTTACAAAGTTGCGATAAAATCACAAGTCATACAAATCCATCATAGTTTGTTGCAATTCATATAAAACAATCATTGAGAAATGCTATTACTATTAAATGCTACCACTTGCAAAAGAATCAAACCCCAAGGAATTTTTGGGTTAAAATATTTCAAACAAACAACAACCATATACAATGGTCCCAATCAATTTTTTTGGTTTTAGTCTGTTCATTATCAAGTATTTGAATGGTAATGTACTTTGTCATTTGCATTTTCATTAGCAACATTCCTTGTGTAATATATGAATATCCTTCGATGGCTCTTGTAATGTATAAAAACCTCAAGATAGATGAATCTTTTGATTGGAGACTAGGTGCAAAAAAGATAATAAGAGTTTGGGTTGTGTGCTTCAATGATTACTTCGACAATAATGAGTTTTTTTTGCCAAGATGATGTGACAAATTGCAATCGGTTACAAAAGGTGATGGATTAAAGATTTAATCCACAAATTATTTCACAAGCTAGGTTCTGGGTGTTATGTTTCCAAAATAATTTCATAAGTCTATCATAGTAGGATGAAGCAAATAAGAACCTCGTTCAATGCCACCAATTTGCACCATTCATTTTTGTTGAGCCACTTACAATGTTATGAAACTTCTCGATAGTTAGGAGGTAGGACCTGCAATTATTCAACACAAGCTTCATGTTGTTCAAAAAACATTTTCCTCTTGTTTTTCTCATTTTCAATCTACACCGATCTTGTCTACAAGCTCATTCCAATCTTTTGCAACCATCACTTGCTTACAATACTCTTAGTGCTTCTCCTCCCACAAATCAATTGTCATATCATATTGTGCATAAGTGCACAACCTCATATTAAGTTGAGGTAGGTTTCTCAAGAACTTAAGGTACCCCTAAACCAATGTTCTAATCCAACCCCAAACACTATAAAGAAGAGGAGTGCAAGTGCATCCAAAAGATAACCCACAAATGAACTTCACAATGTATCATCCATTTTCCACTTCTTGACTACAATAATAAGCATAAGATGTGCTTGAGTAGCAAAGGCGAAATATAAAAAGTGTTTGTTCATGTGTATGTGGGTTAATGTTGAAGTTGAGTAAAACAAAGCAAGCCATCAAAATAGTTTACAAGTGTAATTTTCGGTTGAGCACATGGATTTCCACAACATTCTTCAATTTGTTTCTTTTTCAACTCTCTTTGCCTATCAGCCATTATCCACCAAAGCAGCCATATAAGGCATGCGTTGTGGGCACCAAGCTGCCATATAAGGCATGCGTTGTGGGCACCAAGCTGACATAAGATGACATGCATATACACTAGTTGCCAGGGAAA
>Ga0209611_10003837_pt1 | contig 25894 bp, 18 predicted proteins | sample S1TSphgellanicum_3_FD_187693 | JGI IMG/M metagenome (GOLD analysis project Ga0209611, IMG submission 187693) | Host-associated microbial communities from peat moss isolated from Minnesota, USA - S1T2_Fc - Sphagnum magellanicum MG (SPAdes) (version 2) | ecosystem: Host-associated > Plants > Peat...
AATAACCCCCTTCGCACCATGCACACTCATCACCCTATGAAGTCGCTAAAAGCCCTTAATAACCTCACCCCATTCAAATAACCCTGATGTAACTGTTAAAAACTGAGACTACCGCACATGGTTGTGTTGGTATGGCTCACACCTATGAGGCTCTTCCACCCCAAGTCCCTGCATTTGTAGCATGCCACCATTCGTTGCAATGCCTACAACCTAGTGCCTACAACCTTAAACCCTAAGCCTAGGCACCCTAAATCCTAAACCCTTGAGCACTTGTTTCACAAACCCCCTTCCCACCCCCACTAGTTGGTTGCATTGACCCCCCACAATGCAAATTCCCATGCCCAGCCCAATTGTGGGCAGCGTTGGTATTGATGCACATACCTTGACAATAATTTTCTTGATGTCCTTGCCAACCTAATGCCCAGAATGTGGCAAAGATTGTGCACCACATTTTATCCCTCCATAAGCTGGCTTCCAAGGTTGCCCATTGCATCCTAGGCCTAGGCCACCTTGTGTATAACCACCTTGTTCCTGTATTGGGTGAAAAACGCAAGCTACCCCGCACCCCCTTTTTAGCCCTTTGTGATGGGCCAGTGTTACAAACTCTCTTTGATGTGTTTTTCTACTTTCACCAACCCCACATACATGTCAATGAGAACATTAGGTAGTTTCAAACATCATTTTTTCTCATTCTTGAGGTAAATACTACCTCATGTGCATATCCCATTTCAAGTAACCGAGGAAATATCTTTCGTAATAATAGAGAAATTTCCATTTTCACAACGAAGAAGAAATAACAAGGTTAACACTTCCTCAAGAAGCCATAGAAAGAACCAAATAAGAGGAGATAAAAAGCAAACAAAAAATGAAAAACACACACCGGTATGAACAAAAGTGCCAATCTCACACATGTTCAAGGACCATCAACAATAGTATGTATGATAATGATTTAATTTAATCAACTCCCTATAGTGAGTAAAAGTCAGTGACAAACACCATCCTATGAACTAAGTTTCTGTTGTAATTCCAGAAGCAATGTGAAAACTCATCCATACTACTGGCTAGCAATAGACCCCACAATAAAGACTAGACAAAGAACAAAGAAAGACAAAAGGGGAAAAGAATAGGGAAAGATCAAGAACAATTGAGGAAATACTTACATTGGGATTCAATTATGTTACACCTATTTTGGAAATCCATTTAGGAACACAATGACATGGTTTCTATGGGGATTCAACTTGTTCTTGTGATTTAATAAGCGACCGTTTACTTTGGATAAACTTGGGCATCTTCTTTGTAGTTGAAGATGCAATTTGAGCATTACCAACTTTTGTATACGTACGTCATTGCTTGTTCGCTTGGACTCATTGCTTGGGTTGGCTTAACTACTATTGGACGTGTCATATTCACTTCTAGACCCTTCCATTGACGAACACATTTCTTGAACCATACTACGACACGAAGTTATTATAATGCGTAGGCTTTTCCGGCAAAGGAGTGGATTGTAGTGGATTGTAGGCTTGTTTTATTATAAACGACTTGAAAACAAGCAAGATTTGAAACATTCAAGGTTCATGAAATGGAACAATCATATTAACTAACAAGAAATCATAAAGGTTGTATGCTTCAAATGTTACAATCACAAAACTATGGCTTGCAATTACTAATAAGGCTTGAAGGTTCTACGTGCACTCAAAACCATGAAAGGAAAGAATAAAAAACAACTCAAAACTAGTCCATTATATACTATCTCCTAACCCTAAAGTAGCTACCACTTAACCTTAACCTAGCCGTCACCTAACCCTACCCGCCACCAAACCCTAACCCTAACCGTTGCCAAACCCTAACCCTAGCTGCTGCCAAACCTTAACCCTAGCCACCACCAAACCTTAACCCTAGCCACCGCCAAACCCTAAATAGCCTCCACTTCCAAACCTTTGCCACCATTATTCAACCTAACCTAACTATGGTAAGGATGTGAATATTATTGATCCTTTTGATGAATATTTAACACATTCATCAACATTGGGAATTAGAAATAACTAGTATTTCTAACATTTCCACTCTATGAAATTTTTAATCCGAACATGTTTATCACCTTATGATGTCATTCTTTAGATAATGCCTTGGTAAAGACACCACCACCATGTGTTCCGTTGGACAATATTCAAATCGAACTTCTCCATTTTCAGCTCGTTCTTGAATAAAATGATATTGGACATCAATGTGTTTTGTTCGTGCATGGTGAGTGGGATTCATAGTCAATGATATCGCACCTTGATTGTCGCATCGAATCACCATCATTTTCTTCTCCTCCATGTATCTTAAATCCATCATCAATTTTGTTATCCATATGGCCTCTTTTGTGGCTTGCGTGTTCGCCATGTATTCCGCCTCAGTGGTGGACAATGCTATTATAGGTTGTCGTTTGCTACTCCAAGAAATGGCTCCACCTCCGATCATGGAAACAAACCCTGTGGTGGACCACCTATCTTCAAGATCACCACCCCAATCTACATCATAATATCCAAGCATTTCCTTGGATGGTGTTACACCAAATTATAATTTCATTTGCAACGTACCTTGCAAATATCGAAAGATTCATTTGACGGCCATCCAATGCTCCATGTTAGGGTTCGCCATGTGTTGACTCAACACACTTATTAGGTATGAGAAGTCAAATCGTGTGCAGAACATGGCATACATCAAGGACCCAACCGCTTGTTGATATGGAAATCCTTTTGATTCATCATTTCCATTCGCATTCCTTTGTAACTTCACTTTGGGATCTAATGGAACTCCAATGGGCTTACATTCCTCCATTCGAAAATGCTTCAATATTTCCTTGAGGTATTTGATTTGGCTGATGTGTAAGAGTCGTTCATCATGATTCCTTTCCACCTCCATCCCCAAAAAGAAATGCAACTCCCCAAGGTCTTTCATTTTAAACTTTTGACTTAGTTCTTCTTTGATTTGCAAAGGTTTGTTTTGATTGTTGCACACCAAAATGAGGTCATCCACATAGACCATAATGAAAAACTTTACGTCTCCCACTTGTGCAACAATGCACTAAGATCGGCCTCACTCTTCATAAATTTAATGTTTTTGAAAAACGCATCTAACTTTTGATTCCATGCCCTTGGAGATTATTTCAAACCATACAAGGACTTATGAAGCTTACACATAAGATGTTCACCTCCTTGGTGCACGAACTTTTGAGGTTGCTTCAAGTAAATCTCCTCTTCAAGCTCGCCATTGAGAAATGCAATTTTCACGTCCATTTGATGGATCTCCATGTCTTCCAAGGCCACCAATGTAAGAATACAACGAATAAATGTAAACTTTGCGACGGGCGCAAAAGTTTCGTTGTAATCCACTTCGTAGGTTTGGGTAAAACTTCTTGCCATTAATCTGGCCTTATAGCGTTCCACTTCCCCATTTGCGCCTTGTTTGATTTTGAACACCCATTTGCAAGAAACAGGGTTTCCTACCAATGGGAAGTGGTACCAAAGTCCATGTGTTGTTTGTCATGAGGGAATCATATTCTTCTTGCATCGCACACTTTCACTCCTTAGAATTTTCACATGTCAATGCTTCTTCAATATTTTGGGGCTCTTCCAACGATGCAACGGTGGCGCGTTCCACATCCTTGGTAGCAATCCATCAATCCCGAGGCCATTCCTTTCGTTGTTTCTGAGGTCTTTCCCTCGGCACATCTTGTGAAGGTTCACTAAATGGGTTATCATTTGAAACAACAAATTCTTCTTCTGATGAAGAACTTGGTGTGGATTCACTTTGCACACCTTCCATTCTTGTTTCATTCAAAGGTGTATATCGACTAAAGGTTAATGGTTCTTCTCCTTTAACTTCTTCATGCACAACTACATTTTCTTTTTTCTCGGGATGGGATACACCACCTATTTCCTTTGACCCTTCAATGAACACGGCATCTCTACTTTTAATGATTCTCTTGGTTTTTACACACATCAAGCGATACACTTTTGACACTCCTAACTCCTTGAAGGACTCAAATGTGAGTCCAAGTAGAAGACAACAAAAGAAGGAGGAGTTGGGGCACGCTCCTTAACTCGCAACACTTTGAAGAGTAGGAGGGCGTGTTGGAGCTCCGAGATGGGACTAGGAAGAGTTGACAAGCTTCATTCACTCACACGGGTTTACACACAACCCACACAAAGTGGTTAGTGCATAGTTCGAGCACCTTTGGTGTTAGGATGAGCCACGGGCAACACGGACACACTAGATTCACCACGGCTCGGACTTGGGGGAAGCCACCACCTTCCCCCTTATAATATACTATGTGGCTAGCCATGGAGCCTACATCCAAATGGCTTTTCTCTCCCGAGACTCCTGAGTGGGAGTCTCGAAATTGTGCCAGTTGGGACTCCCGCGACTTTGGAACCTCATAACTTTGCGAGCAAACCTTGGATCGAAATGCAGTCTAAAGAAAAGTTGTAGCTCTTATCGAGAGCTTTCACACAGTATGTCTCACGCCTTCTACAGTCAAGTAAATTGGGTCGATTCTTGACTTTTCTGGTTGGGAGTCAAATTGGCAATTTGATTCCCGACCCTTCTTTTGGCCATAACTTGTGTTTTAGATGTCTAAATGATAATGTGAGACATTTTAGACATCTAAGTTCCAAGAGCTTTTCAATGATATAAAGAACACCACAAGCCATTGAGTTTTGGCCTTTGAAATCGCTCTCTAAAGTTTCGGGAATCCACCGGGACGCCATCTCCCAAAGTGGGAGTTACCTTAGGAGTGTGAGGGTCACTCCCTCATACTCCCTCACACTTTCTTACATTCCTAGGAGTCTGTGATGTGACTCTCGGGCTTTTTCTTGGCTTGCACCCTTACGACGTCTTTGCGTTGACTTTCAGGTTTCTTCTTGGCTCGCAACCTTATAACCCTTTTGCTTTGGTTGCGAGCCCAAAGCTAGGGTTGTGACACTTTGGTGCCTTCGGAATATCTTTAAAACACACAAGGCATGGACTTGGACTCTAATTTGGTCCTCTTCTCATTGGACACATGTGTAAAGGCTTTACAACCAAAAACTCTCAAATGAAACACATCGAGTTTCCTACCATTCCACATTTCTTGAGAGTTCTTGGAATTAAAAGCTTTGGTTGTACATCGATTTTTTATGTATAACGCCGTGTTCACCGCTTTGCCTCAAAATTCAAGTTCCAACCTTTGTGCAAGAATCATGCTTCTTGCACATTCCATGATGGTTCTATTGGCACGTTTTGCAACACCATTTTGTTGTGGGGAATAGGGCACACTTGTTTGTCGTTGAATTCCACATTCCGCAAGAAATGCATCAAATTTCTTAGACACAAATTTTCCTCCGTTGTCGAATCGTAGCACTTTGATTTTGTGACCAATTTCGCTCTCCACCAATGCCTTGTATTGTTTGAATTTTTCAAATGCTTCTCCTTTGGCCTTCAAAAGATAGACATGAGTTTTCTTTGAGATATTGTCAATGAAAGTGAAAAAGTATCGCGCTCCACCATGCGATGTAGTCTTCATTGGCCCGCACACATTGGTGTGGATAATCTCCAAAAGTTGTGAAGCCCTTGTTGTTCCGTCCTTGGGAAATGATGTTCTTTGATGTTTGCCTTTGACGCATCCCTCACAAATGTGATGCAACGACATTTCTTTTAAATTCATGCCATCCATCATGGCATCTAACCCCTTAAGGCTTGTCATGTTGAAATGGCTTAGTATTTCATGCCAAAGCATCGCACTTTCCCCCAAAGAATTTGCAATGTATGTCGTGTCCTTATGCACCTTCACATTAAGAAGGTACAAGTTCTTGTCCCTTCGTGCTTCCGCCACAACAACTCCTTGAGCATCGTTGACCTTACAACCATCCTTGTCAAATTCCATTTTGAAACCTTCGAAAATGAGTTTACACACAAAAATGAGACTATTGTTCATTTTTGGAACATGAAGAATTTGGGCGATGGTTGTGTGTGTCAATTCGCCTCCCACTTGCATTGTGGTTTTGATATTCCCCTTGCCAATGGCCTCCAAAACGGTGTCATCGCCCATGAACACCTTCCTTGGGGAAATGCACTCATACGTGGTAAACCATTCTTGTTCAAATGTCATGAGTTGCGTTACACCAGAATCGACAATCCAATCATACGTGGTATGATCATTGGCATTCAATGTCACAATAAACATTTGTTCATGATTTTCACAAGCTTGATCAACTTTTTGTTTTTCATCATTTTTCTTCTTCAAACAAATTCTCACAAAATGTCCGAGTTTCTTACAATAGAAACAAAGCTTCTCGTTTGACTTGTGAGATTTGTTCACTAATGTGGTAGTCTCGGAACTTTCACATTCTTTTCTTTTGGACACATCGTGAAGCAACCTTGCTACAATGAATTGAAGGTCTACATCTTTTGTGGACATGGACTCCAAGCTTGTGATTCAGTTATCAAAGGATGGAAGAAGGTTCATGACGAGTACCATGTAAACGTTTTCATCTGTAATGTTCACCTTGATGGAACATATGTCACAACCTTAGTTTTGGGCTCGCAATCAAGGCAAAGGGGTTATAAGGTTGCGAGCCAAGAGGAAACCCAGGAGTCAACGCAAAGACGTCGTAAGGGTGCAGGCCAAGAAGAAGCTTAAGAATCACATCACAGACTCCCGAAAGTGTAAGAAAGTGTGAGGGAGTATGAGGGAGTGAACCCTCACATTCCCAAAGCAACTCCCACTTTGGGAGATGGCGTCCCGGTGGATTTCCGAAACTTTAGAGAGTGATTTCAAAGGCCAAAACTCAATGGCTTGTGGTGTTTTTTATATCATTGAAAATCTCTTGGAACTTAGATGTTTAAAATGGTCTCTCATTGCTCATTTAGACATCTAAAACACAAGTTATGGCCAAAAGAAAGGTCAGGAATCAAATTGCCAATTTGACTCCCAACCAGGAAAAGTCAAGAATCGACCTGATTTACTTTACTATAGAAGGCGTGCGACATACCTTATGAAAGCTCTCGACAAGAGCTACAACTTTTCTTTAGACCACATCTCGATCCAAGGTCTGCTCGTAAAGTTATGAGGTTCCAAAGTTGCGGGAGTCCCAACTGGCGCAATTTCGAAACTCCCACTCGGGAGTCCTGGGAAAGAAAAGCCATTTGGATGTAGGCTTCGTGGCCAGCCACATAGTATACTATAAAGGGGAAGGTGGTGGCTTCCCCCAAGTCGGAGCCGTGGTGAATCTAGTGTGTCCGTGTTGCCCGTGGCTCGTCCTAGCACGAAAGGTGCTCGAACTATGCACTAACCACTTTGTGTGGGTTGTGTGCAGGCTCGTGTGAGTGAGTGAAGCTTGTTAACTCTTCTTAATCCCATCCTAGAGCTCCAACACGCCCTCCTACCCTTCAAAATGTTGTGAGTTAGGGAGCGTGCCTTGACTTCTCTCTCTTCCACTGTCTTCTACTTGGACTCACATTTGAGTCCTTCAAGGAGTTGGGAGTGCGTCAACATAGTCGGTCCGCAAGGGCTTTCACCTTGTTGATGTGCATAAGCATGTCATCTCCTTCTTGCATTTTGATGGTGAAGAATCTCCTTTGAAGGAACAATTTGTTATCAATGGTCTTAACTTCATGCACACCACAAAGAGCTTCTCACGCACTTCTCACATTGTCACAATATTGAATGTGTGCAAGTTGGGCATTCATGAGATGTTCACAAAGTAATGCAAAAGCCTTTGTTTCTTTTTCGTTGTAATCGACCTTTGTAACTTCTTCACTTGGTAAGGTGGCACTCCCATCAACAAATTTCCAAAGCCCATGTTTAGAAAGCATCATGCGCATTTTGAACTTCCAAAGGAGAAAATTGCCACCATCAAACTTTTCCACGACTTTCAAGGACTCCATTTGAAAAGAAGACATTTTGAACACATGCTACAACAAACACTCTCTCAAAATATTGAAAGCTTTGGAAGAAAATCTTTGACCCTTCACATAAACTTGAAAAAAAAAACTTTTATCACTTGCAAATATTTTATTACACAAGCTTGAAATTTCACTTGAAACTTGCAACAATGTGAAAAACTCTCTTTGACACACTTGAAACTTCACACTTTCAACAACTCGAAGAGCTTTCTTCCACACACTTCAAACTTTCAATGAATCGAAGAATTCTCTTCCACACACTTTCACCTTGAAACTTGATACTTTCAAAAAACTTGAAGAACAAGTTTTTCACATTTGAAAAACTTACAACACTTTGAAAAAATCTCTTCCACACCTCCCACTCACTTAGAAATGGACTTCTATTCTCTTTACAACCTTGCAAATTAAAAACCTTCCCTTAAAAGGATTCTCCCTTTCTACGTTATACAAGCTAAACCCTTGACTATTTCTTGTTCTAACACAATGTCCATTCTCTTGCTTAGTGTGGGCCCATAACCTATTGGAAACAACTTGAAAACAAGCAAGAAATGAAACATTCAAGGTTCATGAAATGGAACAATCGTATTAACTAACAAGAAATCACAAAGGTTGTATGCTTCAAATGCTACAATCACAAAACTATGGCTTGTAACTACTAACAAGGCTTGAAGGTTCTGCGTGCACTCAAAACCATGAAAGGAGATAATGAAAGATAACTCAAAACCAATCCAATATATACTATCTCCTAACCCTAAAGTAGGGTTAACCTAGTCGTCACCTAACCTTAGCCACCACCAAACCCTAACCTAGCTGTCGCCAAACCCTAACCCTAGCCACCACCAAAACCTAACCCTAGCCGTTGCCAAACCCTAAGTAGCCTCCATTTCCAAACCTTAGTGACCATTATTCAACCTAACTTAACTATTATAAGGATGTTAATACTATTCATCCTTTTGATGAATGTTTAACACATTCATCAACATTGGGAATTTGAACGAATAGTATTTCTAACTTGGGTTGGCTAAACTACTATTAGATGTGTCATGTTCACTTCTAGACCCTTCCATTGACAAGCACATTTCTTCAGCCATACTATGACACGAAGTTGTTGTAATGCGTAAGCTCTTTTAGCAAAGGAGTGGATTGTAGGCTTATATTTCAATGCATTGTCTAGGCTTTTTAGTATGCTTCGCGTGCATTCACGAACTTTTGCTTACATCAAAGCACAAACATTTAACAAAACAAGTGCATGTAGTTAGGCTAGGGTTCAAGTTCTAAGCATGTGATTGGGGATCTAAATTGTTCCCCTCCACAACAAGCATGAGGATCCAAACTATGCAGAAAACTATAATTTTTGGCGCCAAAACACCCAGTTAGTGCTTCTCCAAAGTCTCACCATGTAGGATGGTATGGACTATTGTCGGATTCCATTTCAATGAAACTCTGAAGCATCACCACATGGTGCTATGCATTGCCTACGAATATCATACATTACATTGTTCTTAACTATTGCCAGTATAAAGAAAGCAAACAAATATGCCTCAATGGGCCAAACGTTTGTCAAACATCCAAACAGATGAACTATTAAACTATATGTCCTACCCATTCGACAAGATGCAAGAACCTCTTCACAACTCATCACAAAGCTTGGCCCACCCTCATATTTAGAATCCTAGATTTGTTAAGCTTGTTGGAATGAGGCTCTTTGTAGCATGCCAACATCTATGCATAGTTGGTAATAAAAGGAAACTTACAATGCGGAGGCAACTTATTTTAGGCCTAGCTCTTCCACATGCAATAAGACCTGAGTAACTCATCAATCTTTTACTTGCATGTACGGATTAGAACCATACCTATTCCATTCTTGTAGGTAACAAACGTTCTGTTAGTTTGGCCCTATGTTATGTTCGAGGACATCCTAGCTATATTGCATGTTCACCCACTGACTAATTAATGGGTGAACTTATAAGAGTCCTTGTGACTCATGGCCTTCAAATTGGAAGCTAACAAACAAATTGTTTGGGACCTGGTTTTAAACTTGTTGAAGCACGTCAATGTGGGGTTTCATATATTTTAGTTGTAATCACGGCCATAGTAGTATAAGGAGCCATTATTGTCACCACGTCCCATTGATTGTTAATGAGTTAGAATTGTATGTTTATTATATTCGTATATTAGCCTATGTTTGGCCCATGTATGCATTTTTTTCCATTTTCATCCAACTATTTATGTTTGCAAATCCAATTGCTTTTTTTTTTCACATGTGTAGGCATGGTTTGGTTTATATCATAAATGTTTGGCCAATGCATTCAAAAATGCTGACATTACTAAGGCTTTGGGATTTATTCTGGGCAGTGGTTTTGTCTTACAAATTGGCTATGAGAGTGCAAACCTTCCCAAGGCTTCGTGGTTAGGTTTGGGATTGATTTCAAAGATGCCAACCTTACTAAGGCTCTAGGATTTAGTTTGGGTAATGACTTTGTCCTATGTGGGTTGTCAAAATGCAAATCACCTCCATAAGGTTTTGGGATTGGGTTTGGGAATAATTACGAGCAATGACTTTGTGTAGAGCATTTTTGAGGGAAGGTTAGTTGGTGTTGGCATTTGTATGCCCTTGGTACAATACATCCAATTTGTATGCGAGTTGTGTTGGCACAAGCATGTGGGAATAGGGTGGCTGGTTGATGCATTTATTGTCAAATCCACTTTGGGTTCCAATCCCATGGCAATGACATTTGAAGGGGCTATTTACTATTCATAAGGCAGTGACTTTGACACATCTAGGCTTCAAGATTCTAGCAAAGTCCATAGCAAGTGCTTAATCTAGCAAGTAGTTGTTGCCATGGTGACCTTCTCCAACTTGTAACACTCCCTTTTGAGTCCGTTGGCCTTTGGTACGCATTGCATCCTATCAATGCACATGCACATGAACTGGAATTGAAACATAACTCCACTAGTGGCCATAAGCTAGCAATGTTGTAATTTTTACATGTCTTGATTACCTTGTAGAAACACCCCATGATTATAGAATACATAGGTTTGTGTGTTCAAGTATAATGACCTTTGCATGCACATGACGACCTAGCTGTTATGGGTTTATACCCCTTTGCCCCATAGCCTACTGTGTGTTAATTTGAATTTAGTGTTCGCTAGGTTGAGACAATCCATTTGAATGAACATTCAAGTTGGAGCTAGATGAGCCATGGAACTCCCACCAACCTGGCATGTAGCCTTTGTGGCATACATGTTAGACAACATCATAGTTAAATATGCAAGGAAAAAAAAAGGTACCAAATCTAGTAGTGCAACTATAATCCACATAATTGATAAAAATTCCACCATAGGAGCTAGACAATTCAATTTCAATTGACCATGATTCATATTCTTATTTGGAAAATCCAAAACCTGATGTTATTACATGGCAAAACTATTACAATGTGCTTAAATGATTGGAACTTCACCAACAAAGCTTGCTAATTGGGTACCCTTTTGTCTAGAAATAATGTGCTTAAATGCTAACACACCCCATGCTAGTGTTAAAAATATTATTCGATTCTAATCCCCAAAGTTGGTGAATGTGACTAACATTCATCAAAAGGATGAATAGTATGCACATCCTTATAGTAATTAAGTTAGGTTGAATAATGGTGGCTAGGGTTTGGAAATGGACACTACTTAAGGTTTGGTGTCGAATAGGGTTAAGCAGTGGTTAGGTTAGGGTTAAGTGGCGGTTATTTTGGGGTTAGGAGATAGTATATAATGGAGTGGTTTTGAGTAGTCTTTCATTATCTCTTTTCATGGTTTTGAATGCACATAAATTCATTATCTCTTTTCATGGTTTTGAATGCACATAAAACCTTCAAGCTTTGTTAATTGTTATCAACCATAGTTTTGTGATTGTAGCATTTGAAGCATACAACCTTTATAACCTTTTTGTTAGTTAATACAATTGTTCCATTTCATGAACCTCGAGTGTTTCATTTTTTACTTGTTTTCAAGTTGTTTCCAATAGCTACCCAATGTTGCCCTTGAGTTCCCAAATTGTTTCTTCATTTAAGCTCCTAAACATTAATGTGCAATGAAAACAAAATGGTGGTGATACTCACATTGTATTTGGGCTACTATTGTTGGGTTGGTGATCATTAAATATGCACATTTACCTTATGTATTAGTGCTTCACCACCACATTGTCCTCAATATGGTAATGGCTTGCCTTCTTGCCTTGTAGTTGTAATCATGAACAACTAGCTATATCAACCAAACTCCATGCACTTGACACATCCAACCTTTAATGACATTATTTGTGTCCCATAATCATGTGTATAGGGATGAAATCACAACCAATAATCATGAAGACCCTTTTTTCATATTAATTGAAAAAACCCAATAAAACACCATTTGCTAGAATTGTAAGAGTTTTGGGCATGACCTAACTAAGGATACATAAACATGTGGCCCATTGCGAGGGAATGATCACTGAGGCATTCATGCAACCCAACAACTTCCACCAAACACCACTACACATTTATCTAAATGAAGATAGGCTTAGATGATAGTAATTACTACCAGATTTTACCTTTCCATTGAAGTATATAAACTAACAACCTCCTTGTACCTACATTCATATTCTCCACACCACGTCAATCTACAATGTATATACAACTAGCAACACAATGTGTTCCCTGCACTAAGTTGGTAAACAAATCACACACAAAGTCAAGCAAAATGTAGTAAGCAAAGACTTTGTTGCGTGGATGTTTGATTTTTTTAGTCCATCAATTTTCCTTTCTAGTTGGTCAACCCCTGTAATAGTTTTGTCTTTCAGGAGAGTGATGGTTGGATTTGTGGGAGTCTCATGGCCACCATATTTAGCTTCAGTTATCATTATAGGTTTAAGAACCTCTTCTATAAATGTGTCTTATTGTGTTGCCACTTGATTAGTCTCTGCATGTAAAGGTAGCATATTAGCAAACACAACATTCCCTAAGTCAATTTCATGAGCACCATCATCATTGGTTGGTCTTTTATGCTTCCTTTAGCATCCTTTTTGATCTTTTACCACTTGAGGTTTAGAATAGGCTACAAATGCCAAAATGTTTTCACTATCTGTCACCCACTTTCTCTCCCTATGCTCTTGTCCTAATGCTTTCACCTGCCAACAAACATTAAAAAGACAATCATTGAGAAAATAAATAACTTTAGCTTCCCCTATCCTCCCCTTTTGTGTATTCAAAACACATGAAAACACCAATTTCACTTAAAATCATGTGTACCTCCTTAACCTGCCAATTTTCATATCTCCATTTCAAAATTAGTGTCCAAATGTTCTCTATAGATTTCCATCCTCCATATTAATGGGTTCACCCTCATAATCCCTAAAGAAAGGGGCCTTCTTGTCCTTGGGCATCAAAATGGCTTGCAAAAGCTCATCTTGGATATCCTTCAAAGAACTCTCCAAAGTGAATGTCACATCCAAAAATGTTTCCACCCTTTTTGCATCATATACAACTCTATAAATGGTTCCCTTGGGCAATGCATCATGTGAAAGATCCCCTTTACATTGATTTTCAATCTACCCATTGACACTTTATACCTCTTCATCATATCTCTAAAATAGCTCAATCACACATTTCATCAAGACTTTGTGGCAAGACTTACTATTGATGGGTGCATTTGGAAACACCATGGGCATCTTTTTGTCATGTGCAAAAATCAACACACTCTCCTCCACACTCAAATGCGTGTATAAGTAGAACATAGTGAGGGGCCTACTTCCTCCCTCCCCTTCATTATGAACCTTCTTCAATGCCCACGTATCATTTGATGGGTTCCTATCACTGTCATAAATAATTGCCAATTGCACATCCCTTAACACAATGTGAACACCCATTTTGAGGAGGAACACAAAATGTTTAGGAATTTCATAATTGAACTGTTGGATGGTAAGCTACTTGTAGTTTACATCAACATTTGAATCAACTCATTCATATGAATCTACCCCAAACAATTGTAGCATGTACTTATCAAGAATATCAAATTGTCTTGTTTCTTGCACATGTGAATAGATGTAAGGCATTGCCCATATAAACAAAATCAATATGTAAATGGAGGTAATTGAAGACATGACAACATATGTATCAATGGTGTTACTATAGTTTTTTAGGGATTTCATGGAATGGGAAGCATGCAAAATTTCACCTAAAAGATAATAAGAATGCGATGGCCTGTGGTCTTAAGAATTGGGAGCATGAAATAAAGCAACTACATCTTGCCACTTATTTTGAATGTGAGCATTAAGAATCTCCTTTGGAGAAAGGTTGTGTCCCATGCATCCTTCTATTGTAGAATCTACCAAAAAGGGATGATTGCATGACTATCACACACAAATCCACATTCCGGTAGAATGTTATTTTTTACAACATAGTCCTCATCCATTTCAACAAGTTACAAACTAGCTAGAGATTTGTCTTATGAGCATTCTTTCTGGCAAATTACCCAAGCATCCAAAGTCATTTGTGAAGGAAATTACTTGATGAAGCTTCACAACAACATCTAGAATTTGAGAAGAAAACTAGTCATGGTAGTTTCGAACAAAGTTGGGGTAATTCTGAACAAGAATATCACAATACTGGCCAAGATGCAATGGGGTGACTTCCATTGGTACCCGATATTATTTGAGACAATTATTTTGCACATATTATGGCAAAACATCCATGGAATTTGAAGGAAATATTCATTTAGTTATTCCTCACATTATAATGGAGTTGTTGAAAAGAAGAACATGCACATTGTAGAAATAACATGTGTCATGTTGAATGAAAAGAATTTGCCAAATTACTTTTGGGCTAAAGCAATAACGACTATAATCTATATCATGAATTGAGCACCCACAACAGCAGTTCATGGCATGACACCCGAAGAAAAATTCATAGGCAAGAAACCAGATGTTTCACACCTTAAAGTGTTTGGTTGCATTGCATACATGCATGTTCTTGACAAAAAGAGATCAAAAGTAGACCCAAAAGTTGAGAAGTGTATCTTCATTAAATATTCTTTAGAACAAAAAGGATATAGATGCTTCAACCCTTCCACTCAAAAGTTGTAAGTGAATAGAGATGTTGTGTTTGATGAGATGGTCAATTGGTATTCACCATTGAAGATAGCAAAAAATGGAGAGGTTAGAAATGGTGATGTTTCATCAAATGTGAAACAAGAATCACAATTAATTAGTGGACCACAAGAGTCTTCAATTAATGAGTCTAATAGCACTCCATGGATAGGAAGATTAAGATCTTCAAACATTTTACATGGTAATTTTCGAACATCATCTAAAAATTCTCATGTAAATGGTGAGTCAAGTGATTCATAAAAGAGTGTGGGTGAAGAATCAAGAGTCCTTTCAATTACTACTATTGAAACTTGGATAACCAAGAGAGCTTTGAAAACACTTGATAACAACAATCAAGTATGAAGATCCACACGAGTCAAATACCAATTAGGCACACGGGACTAGGACAAAATGGTTACCACCCAAGCACATTTAAAAAATTTATTTTAAAAAACCCTGCCTTGGCCGAGTGTATATTTGGGAAACAGCCACCCTATGCAGGGTCACTCTATTCATATATGAGGTGCTGTCCAAATACACTAAGAAATTTCTTGGAGTGCTTTAAGGGATTACTAACTTCACATAAGCCAGAATCTTTGTCCTTCTTACAATATCTCTGGTTTATTCAGTCAACGGCACCTGTGAAGGGCTAGGAGGATGGGGGATTCGGCTCACATCCCTAGACAAAAATATTTAGGTCCATCTTCCCAAATCTCCAGAGCACCCAGTTCAGAGTTTGCACTTACTTCTAGATAGACCCTTGATCTGCACCAGAGCACATAAAAGTTTCCTACTAAGTAAGTCACCAATCAGCAGGAGGGAAGTAAATTGGAATAGGCTAATTAGAACCTATGCAGAACGAAAGAAAGAAAAATAATTGTTTGTTTGCATTTTTTTGGGGGGTCTTTTGTGTAGTGTAACGCCCCATCATAGAGGCATTTCCAAAACAAGGGGCTTAGGATGAGGGACTAACCAAATCCAGCCTGCATTTTTGGAATGTCCCCCACCCTTGGGTTTAAAAACCCATAAAGGATGAGGTGGATGTTTTAATAGACTTAAATATGTGTAGATCACCAGGTACTCCTCAAGATTGGGAGGGATCTTCTGCCTCAGAGTGCATAACAATGCTTTCACTCTCCAGGAGGAGGTAAGATGCTTCTTCTTTTCGAAGAGGGATATTCGAATAATGCCTCAATATACACTAAAAACTGCACAAAAGATGACTACTTCAAAAGATCCTTCTGAGTCATGAAAAGGTTTCCATTTGCTTTATCAACTCGTTGACCTCAAATAGATAAGTGGACACCAGGAGTTCTGTGACTGAATTTGCTAAAATCTTTTAGTTCTTTTAGTCAGGGTTTGTAATCCCCTTCACTGCATACTTAACATCTTTTGCACTACGGAATTATGAGCTCATTATGTCAAGTAAGACATTAGGAAGCCCATTAGGGCACATGGTGATGCATCCAACATGTTGGACAAGAGCCGGCCATTCCATGACACTAAAGGGTCTGGGTTGACAGAGTCAAGAATTTAGAAAAAAAAATCATGTTCTATCCATAAATTTTGGTGATTGTTAGTGATCAGCATTGGAGGATAAAGTCAAATAATGTGAAAAACGACATTATTTGCCATCCCAGACGTCCACATGCTGGCAATTTTCAGAAAGGAGAAATGTAGGTTGTTGAGAAACTTATAATCAAAGGCAACCACAAAATCTGCTTACTTTGGTTCATTTGATCCAAACCAATTGATTTTCCCTCCAAAACGGTGCCATGTAAGTTTAGCCTCAATTTGCCACTTGTTGGTCTTGGACCCTCATCTAAAGGCTATGGTTCCAATTTATGACTCTCAGCCAATAGCATTGCTCTATTTCATTGGACCCTGGACCTTGGACCCTCGTCTAAAGTGGCCTTAAGTTTTGTAACAAATTTCTGAGGAAGCAGCATTCCCAAGAGGGATTGAATTAACATCCTGAGGTTCTCTTCCCCCGAAACAAATTTAGGGCGTTGGAATGCCAAATTAGGTACCACGCTCCTGACATACAGGTTTTCTTGGGTTGCGGCGAATAGCTTTTATAAATCCACAATATTTTGTAACAGGAGACTTTATAGATACGAAGGGATCCAATAAAATGAGTCGGAAGTAGCATACCATACTTTCTTGTCAGCTTTGCCGGAAATTGCTTAAAATTTTTGGATGAAGAGAAATCTCAAAAAATTCATGGAAAATTTGACGAATTGTATAATTAAAAAAAATTCATATATATGAATATTTTAAAAGTTTCAAATTGAACCAATGAAAATGTGGAAACTGATCCATGTTGCCTAAGGTGAGCTATGACTCAAATTTCATAGAGAGGAATTTGTTAACTAAAACAACAGTGGAGACAAAACCTAGTTTTTAAATTTTGGATTTTAACTCCACTCGCGAATGGTGATCTCAAGGTATCTTATGCAAGAGCTATATAACAAAAAAGTAACAAGCAAGAGACATTTATAAAAGAAGTAAAGTTCAAATGTTTGAGAACCCCATGTGGCCAATTTAAAATATCCAATTTCAAGGGCTGAAATGACCTCATAACATAAAATTAATTGATTTCGATCCTTGCCCACCAAAACTGACCACCCCACACAACAATGTGCATGGTAAATCCAGGAGGATGGGCATCGCGGATGTGGGGCTGGACACCCAAAATGAGGGGCCTAAGGTGAGGTGGTGTGGGATCTGCCCCTGCACTTGGGGAACGTGACCCCCCCATCAGTGAGCTTTCTCAATGGTAAAGTACAATGCAAACATTATCATGAACCTAAACATACATCTATCATGAAGTGTAAGAGGAGCTTTCTCAATCGCAAAGCACAATACAAACATTATCATGAACCTAAACATACATCTATCATGAAGTGTAAGAGGAGCTTTCTCAATCACAAAGCACAATACAAACATTATCATGAACCTAAACATACATCTATCATGAAGTGTAAGAGGAGCTTTCTCAATCGCGAAGCACAATACAAACATTATCATGAACCTAAACATACATCTATCATGAAGTGTAAGAGGCTGGGTTCTATGCCAGGAGTAGGGGTACCTTGCACTTAGAAGTAAGCATAAGATCCTCCCTCTTATTTAGGAGGGATTCAAAAATATAAGATGCCCTCCAAGTACACTAGGAAATTTCTGTAGTGCTTCAATGAAGGTCTGCTCCCAAGGGCCATCACCCCAAATGCCTGCATATACCTGAAAATGATGGGAGGCCCACAGGAGCAGGCCTTGCACATAGTAAAGTATTGCAATGTTTTTCAACAAATGTCTACATGTGGATGGCGGAAGATCTCTTTGTTTGACAAAGGCATCTTCAATGGTGCTTTCATATATGGAGAAGATAACGTTGCATTGCTTTACCCTATTGTTTTCAGTTGGTGTTGGAAGTTGAGGAGTTCCAGGTTCAGTGATTGACATATAGGGTAAACTGGCACATCATCGATTGCCTGCCTATGACCATACACTTTGGCAGATCTTTCTCAATTCTTCTCCATTTTGAGTGATTTAAAATGTTATAGGAACACCTTCTCAAGCTTTACAAATCATCTTTGAAATGCAAAGTCAACGGACCAGCCAAAAAAAGGTTTAAAGAAAATGTGTTTTATAAACTGCAAAATGCGTTTTTTTTCATTTTTTTCATTTTGGCCCCTTCAACTTTCTTATTCATAGCTTTCTTATTCATTTTAAACGATTTAAAGTGCTATAGGAGTGCCACCTGAAGTTCTACAAATCATCTATGAACTCTAATAACAAAAGAGCAAAATACAAATTTTTTTTTGAGTGTTTGAGAATTGGTCTTTGTAAGGTTTGATGGTTTGATTTTTGGAGTTCTTGACCCCTTTGCTTTGGGGGCTTTGGGGGGCTGTATGTTTCTCAATTCTATTCTGTTTTTGATGATTATTAGTGTGTCAAATGCACCAATAGGTGGGGTTCAAGTTTTGTTTGGACACTAGAACAACGGAGCCTTCCTTTTGGATTTGGCCTACCCTAAGCACTTGTGTTCAGTCATTGGCTGGTTTACTTTAGTAGGGTAACACACAAGTAGTTCTCAAAATAATCACCCTTCACGCCGAAATCGAGGGTGGTTATTTTGGGAACTCCTTTCTTCAAAGGAATTATTTGATGTAAAAATGCACATGCGATTTTTATTTTATTTTATTTTCATGATACCCACCAAGTATTTATGATATTCGGTATTTGTTGTATATCATAAGAAAAAGTGAAAATGATATTGGGCTTTATGAAAACCACAATGCCCATTTTTGTGACCCTTATGTTTTTGTAAAATTGATGAATTTTTACATTGTTTGGGTGGGTATTGTAGGGTGCATTGTGTATCATTTGGGTATCAGATTTTAAACATCACAAAATTTCAATTTAATGACATTATGATCGATATCTGGATTGTTGGTTTTTTCTTATGTGATAATTGACTAATAAGAATTGGATCCAACTCATGTCCTTTTGAAATGGTGTGACTCCGGGTGAAATAATTTTTTTTTACTTGAGTCAGGTTTTCAGGGTAAATTTTTAATCAAGTTTGAGGTTTAAGGGGTCTATTTAGTTAGATATTAACTATGGGTGTACAATGCGTCTCATATTGTTTAATTGTGACTCTCCTCAAGATTATTTATTAATTTTTGGGTGATGGGCATTTAAAAAAAAATTGATCAAATTTTGGACAATCCCAAATTATGAAACCTTCCTACACTTTATGAGGACAAAACACCCAATGAAAAGGGGAAAACAAGGAACAAAAGGAAAGGACCCATGTCCATGCCATAAAATAAAAATCATTAGCCAAGTGGCCAAGTAAGAGGAACGAAAAAAAGTCATGTACCCAAACCTCCATGTCACAAGAAGCATGTCAGACAAGGAAAGGGGAGGTACATTAGAAAAATCACCTAGCTTAAAAGATCCTTCGTTAATAGTATCAGCCTATTTTGAAATAAATGCAGTTTGCACCTGCTGCAACACCACTTACACCCTTTGCATGTAAAAAACACAAAAAACTAAAAGAAAAGGGCTTTCAAAGTCCTTTGCTATCCAAGCCATGTTAACACAATGATGGAAAAAATTGTCAACTTGTTGATGTCAAGACCCAAAAACCTAAATGGCAAGAGGGAAAGACAAGTATGTAGGGTACCAATATCGACAAAAAATTTCCTTTGTTTAAATGGCCATTGTTGTAGCCACCCCATGAGACAATGTAGCATGTGAAATCAAGTCACTCGAGTGGAATAACAACAACAACATCAGCCAATGTGCAAATGCCATTAATCAAAAGCATAAAGTTGACCTATTGACATGAGGACTAGAAGTTAGGTGGTAGAAGAATGTGGGTCTATTGATGTGCAACATGAAAACTTGCATTTTTTGTGATGGATGAAAAGCCATCTTGCACGACATCATGTGATGTATTTTTTCCTTACCATGAGCATAACAAAAGAGGTGAATCCCCATGGGGTCTAAAGGTTGGCCACATGTGGGATGAGACAAACCAATGGCCAATGATGGGAAAAGCCCAATTTGGTGCACATTGCGGAGGAGAAAACATATGAAGTTAAATGGGAAAAAAAGGATGACTAGGTGACCAGACTACCAAGCACTTGCTTTCAACTTTGCAAAAGACCTCAAATGCACATGATGCTAATTTGAAATCAAATAAAAAAGGATGCTAGAAATGGAATGATTGTGCAATATTTTTAGAATGTTCTTTTGAAATTGATATGCACCCTTTTTTGCAAGTTGGTCAAGAGGGGGCACGCATGACATTGCCATTGTCCAAAGAAACTCTCATGTTATCTTCAAGTGGGCTTGGAATGAAATCAAACTTGAATTGCTTGGCCTTATCATCTCCAATAATAATGGATGAAAGTCTACTAAGAATCTTGAAGGAATGATAAGGGTAACAAGAGTCTAATTCCCAAGATAGGATGTTGATGCGATAACCTCAAAGGAAATGAAGCTAACCCTTCTAGAAGAAATGGGGAAATAGATCTGTTGACACACTAGGGGAGTTTGGGGGCAATTTAAATAACATGGGCCTAGGAGCTTACTAAAAACCCCCATAATGGTTGAATCAAAAGTCGCAAGTTGATGTTAAAAGCCCAAAAGTGGGGGGGAAGGAAAACAACAAATAAGAATGTTTTTGGGTGAAACATTGAAAAAAGATACCAAAAGTAATATGAACATCCCTTAACCTTGGGAACACCTTTGCATGGTGAACGTCCTCATCAAAGGCAACTTGCATAAAGGATAAGGATAAGAAGATGGAACAAAAAAAAACGCTAAAAACCTTGATGCCATTAGGAGCATAACAAAAACCAAGAAGGGAAAACCTACGAGGTAGGCCTAAAGTGGACCAAGTAAGCACTTGTGACAATGAATGGTTAGCCCCATGAATGTTAATTGGGAGACGAAATGATCAAAAGCAAAGTTGACAATAGAAATAAGGTTGAAAATATTGGTGTCATCAATTAAAGAAAGGAAAAAACAAGAGGTAAAAACATTTGAGGAGTAACATAAAACACCAAAATGTGCAAAATCAAAGAAGGATTTGATGAACAAATCGCTTTAGTGCACACCAATAAATGAAAGAAGGACGAAAAATTCTTTCAAAAGGGAATATGATTAAAAAAAGGAAAAAATTGAGTATAAAAAGTATAATCAAAGGGGAAAATTTGCAATAATTAACTTCTTGTTGTCAAGGACACAAAAAACCATAAGAACAAAAGCTAAAGGAATGATTTAAACCTAATTTTCAAATAAGGAACAAGACAAAATTACATGATTCAAAAACATGAACATAAGAACTAAAAACAATAGCATGAGATGTGTAAGACAACATGAAAACAAATATTTATTATGTTAACATATGCAAACATGAACATGAAAATAACATAACAAAGTTATGATGCGAGATCATGTTTAAAATTAGTGTTAAATAGATTAAAGGAAATGAAGGATCTTACTTTTATTTATACCCCTTTGGGGATCTAGTTCATGGAAGTTTTCAAAAAAACTTATATGTGTCCATTGAATAAATAATTTTTTAAAGAACCTTCCTAATTGAAAATCAACTATGAATTAATTGAAATTTAATTAAAAGTCAACTAGGAGTTAATTATATTTAAGTAAGATTTAATTATGAGTTAATTGAATGTTAATTGAGAGTTAATTACAAGTTAACTTTGAGTTAATTAGGATTTAATTAAGATTTAATTCAAAGTTGACTGGGAATTAATTGGGAGTTAATTTGAACTTAACTAAAACTAATATTTAATTATAATCAACTAAGAGTCAACTAGAAGTGAATTATGAATTCAGTGGAAATGACTTAAAATTTAACTAGAAGGTAACTAAAAATGAATTGAAATTAAACTAAAAGTTAAATACATGGATGAACATTCAAATAAATGAACTCCATGGCATTAGCATCCTTGACACTTGTCACCCAAAGTTCTTGAAAAATGGCCTTATGTGAAATGGAATTAAAGGTGTTTATGATGTTCATTTGAAACACCACCTAATCATGATGGATGTATAAAGCCACACAAATACCATGAACCATAACTTCATACCCACCTTTAACAGCCACACCAAACTACTAAAGTGACAAGTGTGAAGAAAATGCATCATGGAATTGAAAACATAATGTTTTATTCACAAGTTGATAAAACGCCTTGCCCATTGTTTTTGTTCAAATGCCACCTAAAGGTTTGGCCAAAGCCGAAAACCTAACGACACCAAAAATCAAAGTAATAGGCCTTGGGATATGGCCTATGGCCACATGGAACTTGACACACCCCCAAGCTTCTTAATGGACTAAAATGTGAGTCCAAACTGAAAACAACAAAAGAGTAAGGAGTCGGGGCACGCTCCTTGGCTCATAGCACTTTGAGGAAAGAGTTGGGGCACGCTCCTTGGCTTGTAACACTTTGAAGGGGTAGAAGGGCGTGCTGGAGTTTCGGGATGGGACTAGGAAGAGTGACAAGCATTAACTACTCACACGGACCTGCACAAAACCAACACAAGGTGGTTAATGCATAGTTAGAGCACTTTTGGTGCTAAGACGAACCATGGGCAACTCAGTCTCATAAGACTCACCACGGCCCAAACTTGGGGGAAGCCACCACCTTCCCCCTTATAGTATACTTTGTGCCTCTCCACGAGGCCCACATCCAAATGGCTTTTTGTCCCGAGACTCCCAAGTGAGAATCTCGAAATTACCAAAGTTGGGACTCCCGCGACTTTGGGGCCCCATAACTATGTGTGCAGACCTTCGATTGAGATGAGGTCTGAAACAAAGTTGTAGCCTTCGTTGAGTGCTTTCCAATGGTATGTCGCACGCCACCTGCACACAAGGAAATCGAGTTGATTCCTTACTTTTAGTGGCCGGGAGTCAAATTGCCAATTTGACTCCCGGCCCTTCTTTTGGCCATAACTTGTGTTTTCAGATGTCTAAATGGGTCATGCGAGCCCATTTTAGACATCTATGTTTCAATAGATTTCCAATGATATGAAAAATTCCTTGAGCCATTGGGTTTTGACCCTTGCAATCATTCTCTGAACATTCGAGAGTCCACTAGGACTTCAATTCCCAACATGGGAGTTCATTTGGGAGTGTGAGGGTTCTTTCCCTCACACTCTTTTGCACTCCCGAGGGCATGAGAATGTGATTCCCGGACTTAGTTTTGGCTCGCACCCTTGCAAGCCCTTTGCCTTGGTCGCAAGCCCAAGGCTAGGGTCGTGACAAAACCCAATTGGTGGAATTGAATGAAACCATTTTTTGAATCTTTTAGTTTGAAAAAATCTCAAAGATATTTGAAGACCATGCTTGAAGGACCCCTTATTAACATATGAAACAAACGCAAAAATGTTAATAAAAAAAATTCAAGGTCTACATCTAGCTAAAAATTCATCAATGAATCTAGACAAGGGGAATATGAGCTTGAAGGATGCAAAGTTCGTAAAATGTTGATAGTTTCAGAAAAGGTTAAGGCTAAGGCTAGGGCAAGGGGGGCTAAAACCTTGGTAAGACATGCGAACTCTTTTATAAACCTAGGGGTTGAACTTTGCCCAAGCTAACGAATAAGGGGAAGGATGAGCATAGGATTTAAAGGAGGCATGGTCGCCATAAGGGCCCAATTCATAGGTAGCATCGTCATAAATGCTTGTGTTTTGAGAATATGTTTAGTTTGAAATTCCTCCCAATCACTTGAAAGGAATCGTTGAAAGCACATCCTAGTTTTTTGATGCCCAATTGATCCACCCTTAGGGGGAAAGGTGAGATGCCATTGTGGAAATAAAAGGAATAAATGCTAGGTGACCATGTCAAATAGATCATGGGCAAGGTGATTGAGGGGGAGATGAAAAGTTAATTGCACCTTTTGTCAGCAAGCAAAAGGGATGCACACATACAAATGGGCCAAAGAAAACTTAAATGAAAAGTGTCGAAAAGGTCCAAAGCCAAAAACTAAGCTTGCATAGTCGAAGGTGAAGAGGAAACCAAAAGGACAATTGAAATGTGAGGGCACCCCCTATTGGAAGAGCATGAAATGTGTGACAATGCTTTTGGTGATGTGCCATGCCATGCTATGAAAATAACAACCCACATCTAGAACAAGTGACATTGTGTTGGGCCCCACTATGGCCTGTGAGGGATGATGAGGGACCAACCATGCAATGAACACAAAAAATGACATCCAGAGAGAAGAAGGCCCTAAAGCCAAAGGCAAAAACATAAGAAAAACAAGAAAAAAAGACCTTGACATTCGAAGGGACAAAACCCATTATAAGAAGGAAAAACATAAGAAGGATGCGAGAGGAAACGGACGCCATCCTTAACAATAAATTAATTTTAAAAAAAAAGGCAGCCCAAAATAGATATATTGTAGTCTCCTCCTTTGGATTGAATATATAAGTTGAAAGAATAGAACTTGGGACAGTACGAAACAAGAGGTGTCTTCAGGGAAGTGGCCAAACTTACTGCCTCATCTGGTCCCAAAAGCAAACAATAACCCCACTAATTACCATCCAGGGTAGCTATTATGACTACATCTGACACGACCCAGTCATGAATTGAGCCCACAAGGACCTCCAATGGGTGAACTTGTGAGGCCGCCATGCTCTGAGCATGATGCTTCTACATTGATGTACAACGACTACTCTTGTCCTTTTTGTTCCTCAACAGTACAGAGATTCTTATATGCCAATGACACAGTTCTGATTTCAAAGATAGGAATAATTTCGTTGCCCGGGCCCTAGTGGGATGTTTTGTGGACTTATAAGTTTTGGTGGGCTAGTAGAGCTATCAGTAAAGTCACGCAAGTAAGGGGCGAAAATGGCCAGTTTCGGCATAATAGGGCATCAAACGTGCAACTCGCAATGAAAGTTTTTACAAAATGAAATAACTGGGACCCAGGCTAGTTTTTCCACCAATTTTGGTGGTAAACTGAGTTTCATCCTGTCGTTCCTTTTACATGAGCGCCTCCACTGCTGCTACATATTATTTCACTGCTACTACCTGGACAAATATTATAATTAAATGCTGAGTTTTAGCATTTCATACTAAGATTTAATAAAATTTCCTTGCTTTGCAGATACCAGTGAAAGAGGGGATAGGGGGTGAAAGAGGGTGAAGACATGAAGATAGGGTGACTTTAGGGATAACTCTATTAACTTATCTAAGAATAAGAAAAGGATGTTATGGCAAGCATTTGCTTGTGGGGTGTATGAATCGAAGAAGAATTTCATGAGTACCAGGGTTAGATTTTTCGAGATGAATACTACCCCCCCAACAACCCC
>Ga0209611_10003838_pt1 | contig 25893 bp, 27 predicted proteins | sample S1TSphgellanicum_3_FD_187693 | JGI IMG/M metagenome (GOLD analysis project Ga0209611, IMG submission 187693) | Host-associated microbial communities from peat moss isolated from Minnesota, USA - S1T2_Fc - Sphagnum magellanicum MG (SPAdes) (version 2) | ecosystem: Host-associated > Plants > Peat...
TCTTTTTTTTTCCCCCTCTTGTCAATAGAACTTCCTTTCTGCTTTTTTTGTTGCCAAACAAACTGACCCCACCAGAAGAAAAAACAAAAAACAGGGAGAAGAAGAAGAAGAAGAAGAAGAAGAGAGAAGGAGAGAAAGAAAGACACTGGTCATCTTCACCTCACAAGAAGAAGCAAGAGCTGTGAATCATGCAAGAGCTGTGAATTTCAATGATGCAACAAACAAGCATGCTGTGAGTGAAGTTCAAAACTGCAGTCTTTACAGTGTGCCCTTCATTCTTCTTCTTCTTCTTCTAGACTTGTTGCACAGCTGAACTTCAATAGACAAAGTAGAAGAATTTCAAACAGTAAGACTCTCGAGATCATAAGACTAAGCTTACATATTTCACTGCACACATTTCTCATCAAGTAGACAGATCTAGATCCTCCTCCTCCTCCCATCTCCCACCTCCCCAGTCCCTAAGTTCACAGTGCAGAAGCTTTTGCAAGGTTGATTCTTTTGTGAGAATGCTCATGAGGAGATCCCAGGATGAAGAAGAGAAACAGAAGAAATTGGTGCTGATCAACTGACTCTTTGAAGCTGCTGATTTTTTCTGCTGCATCCAACAAAGTGCCTTTCAACATTCTTTCTTTTATGAGTAAGTGAATTGGATAACGAGCTCCTCCTCCACTAGGAAGGAGAGAGACTCCACACCCACTAACTCCATTCAAGTTTGCATGCATGGGTACGAAGAAGCTGCTGCAATGTGGATTTTTTTTTTTGGTTTTTATGCTGCTCATCAAGCACTCTGGGTTTTGTGTGTACTCTGTCTGGTGGGTGGTGGTTTGACAGGATCTTGGTTTCAAGGAGTGCTGCTGTATTCTTCCCTGGTGATTGTGAGCTGGGGTCGAATGCGGGGAGATCAAAGCCGACGACCCACAAGAACAAAAATGTCGTTGGCAACGGACTCAAACGCCGCCGCTGCTACGCAGCCATTGATGAAGAAGCTACGAGGGGTTCAATTGCTGCACAATGGCTGCCAGCAAGAGTTGGATGCTGCTGCAATGTATTCTCGATGTGGTTCCAAGCAAAAACGGACTCAAAACTCCAAGTAAGAATAAGAAGAAGAAGAAGATGATGATGATGCTGATTTGGACTGGGAAGTCCCTCAAAAACTCCAGCCATCGATTGTAAAACTCATTCACAAGTTATGGCATCTGATGTACATGGCTGTTCTGTACATGAAGAACGAAAACGCCATGTACATCTGCTGGAACAAATGAAACAATATTAGGGAAGAAATCATCATCAGTTTCAAAACAAAACAAAACAACAATAATTTTGATGCAAAATCAGATTGTACTTACTTTCTTTTTTGCAGGTCAGAAGATTTAAAGCTTGAGGAAGGAAAGCCTTTTGCAGCAGTGAAGAAGACCAAGGATCACTGCAATAACAATTCATGTGGGACAACTATGACGATGACAATGACTCCTCTCAGATCATACTGGGAAGAAAAAACAAACTGGGTTGGAGGAATTCTTTCAGTGATTGATGGTGAGTGATCGAGTGGGATTTTCCAGAGCTTCATCATATAATTGTTTGTGAAAAATTTGTCAGGTTTGCACATTGTTTGTGCATGTCCCATTTCTGCAAATCAGCAGGGTGGCAGCAGCACAGCAGCAGCAACACAGTGTTCACCACCACCCAGTGTCCAGACTCCAAGAGAGACACATTATTGTATATATGTGAAGAATTCTCTTCTCTGAAGCCAATTCTTCTTCTTTGCAACAACAACAAAAAAGTGTTTGAATGTTGTTTAGAGAGCTCAAGGTGTGTATATGTGTCAAATTTTCCCCCAGATTTTTATGGCATCCACAATTCCCTTTTTCATTTCACCACTCTCATTTCTGGAACCTGTTTTTTTCTTGGCAGATATGCGATGGTCTAAACACATGTGCATGCCAAAAGGTACATACATATGACTATGCTCAAACTGAAATTTTCTTGAATCACTGAAACAATTTTTTCTTGAATCACACATACATATATACATATGTATACATATATTAGTCCCACCTTCAAATTGCATGAGTGAGTCATAAGTTTCATTTCAACTCAATACAATCATTGTAGTAACTGATCACCACGCTGGACACTAGTTTCATGAACCAGAATTTATAGTAATTCTTATAGGATGCTCTTTCATATGAATGCCATTTCAGTCTTGTTTGCTTCAATTCATAGCTGGTTTCTTTTTCTTGTCATGTAGCCATTCATCAGATTCCATAAATTATCTGTATATGTAGTTGGGTGGTGACATTTCTGTTTGTCTCCAGGAGACCGTTCGGTTTGGGAGACCATTGCAAATGTTGCAACATCAATACCATTTGTTGTTATTGGAATCAATACTCCTAGGTATGATTATCATCCTCTTGCTGTTTTTAAATTTTTAATCCTTTTTTTTCTAATCCACTTCTCGTACTTTACCATAACCATCTGTGCCTTATTACAGCTTCTGGTGGTGCCCATAAGGTGCCAGTATTACCTAAAAATTGCCTTTGTTTTTGGGACATTGTGCAGGCAAAGACTTGCCACCAGGATGTACTCAAACTCAATAATAGGAGTAGGGGTGGCATCAACTTTGTATCATACATCCCGGGGAGAAAGCCGTCGATTTTTCAGATTTTGTGACTATTCCATGATTGCAACCACAACCATGGTAAGAGTTCCTCCAATCCTTTTATACCAGCTGAGAAGATGAAGAAGCCAGGTGCAACCAATATAACCAGGAAGCCCGGTTTCATTCCATGTACTGCTCTTCTGAAAACATGGAGGTTTTTTGGGTCATTGGCTATTTGAAAAAAAATAAAAATTACCTGAGTTGCCATCTTTCTTGTCTTTGTTGGTGATGATGGGAGTGTCACCCATCATTTTTGCAACGTCTTGCATTGCAGTGTTTATCGTCAGTGCTCAGGACAGAGAAGAACAACCCACGAGCATTGATGTTTGGGTCAGCCCTTATGATTCCATTTCAACCCATGATTGTCACTGCTCTTCACACCAGCTTACTCGAGGTTGTTACACTTTACCCTCCAAATTTTACATAATTTAGAGTAGTCCTGAGAAATTTGAACAAGTTGGAGCATTTTCTTTTTCTTTGGACTCATTCTCAATTCAAGTGATGTATTAGTAACAGACATCCTGTACAAATTCTATAGTTAGGTAGGTACCCAGCAAATGTTTAAAAGCTGGTTCAAATTGGAGCATGCCTACTTGAAGCCCTTTTGAACCAGCTTCGAAATTTGAGTTTTTGTAGTGGGCTGCTACAACAATGTTTGTTGACTGCAAATTGAGAGTTGTTTTCTACAAATTGAAAGTTGGTTTCTACAAATTGAAAGTTGTTTTCTACAAATTGAAAGTTGTTTTCTGCAAATTGAAAGTTGTTGTCTACAAATTGATGACGGATGGATGGATGGGTGTATGACAACATAGGCAACATTTGCACTTAGAACTTTGGAGAATCCACAATTGCGGGAAGCACACAAATGGCATGCTGCATCATCACTTTTAGGTGGTGCATTATTTGTAGCTGATGGCTTTTTCCCTGACACGCCATACATCCATGCAGCCTGGCATGTGGCTGCTGCTTTTGGAGTTGCAACACTGAAGGCAGTTTTGTAATTTGCTGCTGCATGCATGCAGCAACTCCTGACACCCAACCAAGAGCAGCTAGCACCCGACAGCTGATAAGCAAAGGATTGCATATTAAAAACCATATTATAGACCTGGACATTGAGCACCGAGAGAGAGAGAGAGAGAGAGAGAGAGAGAATTCCCCTTCAATTGGAATGGGTGTGCAAGAGGAACATGGAGCTGAAATTCTTTCACACATAGCATAGCAAACTAATGATAATGTGTCCGGATTTCAGGTTTCAGCACAGAATTATCTTCAAAGTAGCAGCAGTTCTATTGTTGTGCAATTTGATTTCAAGATTTAGAAAGATTTGTCCTTTGCAGATATGCAAAGAATACTTGGATTCAAAATTAATCCAAGAAATTAGTTTTTTGTTTGTTGTTTGCACAATACTTGATTGATTTCAAGACTCAGAAAGATTTTTTACTTTTGCAAATATGCAAAGAAATATACTGTTGACTGAAAAGTCATCCACAAATTTTTTTTATTTGTTGTTATGCAATACTTGATTTCAAGACTCAGAAAGATTCGTGGTTTGCAGATATGCAAAGAATACTTAGGGCTCAAAATTAATCCAATTTTTTTTCATTTGAAGTTTTGCTATTTGATTTCAAGAGGTAGAAAGACTTTGTGCTTTGCAGATATGCAAGGAATGCCTTGAACTCAAAATTACTCCAAGAATCTTTTTAATTGTTTGTTTTGCAATTTGACTTCAAGACTCACAACTGCCCCTTGCTTCTAACACCAGGCAGCCTATGGTCTGGGGCTGATTCTGCCAGAGAGGAATTACCTGGCAGAATCCATCCCAGCCAGCCCATTCTGCAGTATAGACTATACTGCTCCTGAAATTAAATCCCATTTTGCAGTTCTCATCTCTCTCACCTGGCTGTTTGAACTCTCATATACGAAAAATAAACAAAGATGGAATTTGAAGATTCTCCTCCGGACAAACATATTGCAGGGCCACAAGTGGGTTCAAATGTGCTAGTCAATCTTACATGAGTTTACAAGTACATTGTGAAGTGGAGTCTTTTCACTGCAATCAGTCAACACTACAAATGAAATCAGGTCTTCTTCTATGTCACAAGGTGGATAGGTAGGAGATGAGAAGATTGTACTTGGTTGCTTCCTCAATTTTTCACTCATTCTGGTGGCTCTGATCACGGTCTATGAAATACAGCGCTTCCTCCTGAGTTATAACATCCACCCGACTGACACGACTCTTGTGGGTTACTCCATATACCCTGTCTGCCACTTTTACAAGCTCTGGGCGGAATGTGGTGGTGATGAACTGGGTACCTGCAGCATCTGCCTGCCTTTTGATCATATCTGCAGGAGGGAAAAATCAGTCACGGAGGTGCACAAATGATGACATAAAGATCCACTGGAAGAAACAGTTATATGCAAAACATTCCACGATCCTGGATTTTTTCCCTCTTGAATGCTCTTTAGTACTACTCTTGGATCGTTCATTAGGTACAAGCTCGATCTTACTTGGTTCATCAGATAGTCCTAGTACCCTGACTTTTGTTCAACAGACTCCAAGTCCTCACAAGACTTTACTCTTACTGCCCATGCTTGGTTCACCAATTACTCAAAGTAACCTTTGTCAGGTTCATCAGATACTCTTATGATCATCAAATATTCCAGATAGGAGATGGAAAGTGACAGCATAAGGTTGGGTGGCATATGAGTTCATCATAGCCTTTGCCCAAGGACCATTGTACTAGGGAAAATCTAACAAGTTAACAAGGAGAAAAAGATGTTGACATTTAGGACCATTATGAAGGAAATCACACTAGAAACACCCAGATAATGAGACCAGAAAAGGATACTTCCAACTGCCGTCCTGTACTGTGGGTCAAGTGCAGCATCAATTTCATCAAAGAGGTAAAATGGAGCAGGGTCACAGCGCTGAATTGCAAAGATGAGTGTCAAAGCTACCACTGTCTTTTGGCCTCCTGACAGCTGCTTCATTGACTGTGTCTCTCCTTGACCAGTAAAAGAAACCTGACAACCAAAAGCAAAGGTTAGTCTCTCATCTTTGTTGGATCTGTCATACTGAAGGCTTTCAGCAGTCTCATATTGTTAAAGCAAGAACTCAGGTCCTTGTGATATGATTTTCCTCAGCTCTTGTTCACACACAAATGTCAATCTCTTTTTCCAGCCAAGTGCCCTATCCTTAGAGACAAAACATAGGACAGCCTTTAGTCTTCCTGTTTGTAGCACATCTGTTACATGTTTCCCCCAAAAACAAGACCTCCAAATTAGTTAGGTCAAGAGGTGAGGACAAAGTGCTTGACAAAATCAATCCCAACAGGCTGCAATATGAATGCCCAAGATTCAAAAGCACAACTTACCTTCACCTTTACACCAACATACTTCTCCCGCCGGCCTTCATTGTCACCATCAGGAGCTCGATCTTCATCTGCATCTTCATCCTCTGCTTCATCTGCCTGCACCAACATAAGAGCATGCACACTGTCAAAACAACAGTCCAAAAACCCAACACCAGAGAAGATGGACTGTGGTGAAAGATTAACAAAATCTAATCAGAGGCTGAAAATACCCAAGATTCATTGGGAGCGTAAAAGTCACAGCAACTAACCCTGCGTTTTGTCATCATCACCAAGCTGCCATGGCCACCAGGCACAAGCTCAGAGAAGGCTTCCTTGAAGAACTTTGCCACCCCCTTGAATGTTCGCTCTATGGATTCATCCTTCCGTTGGTCAAGGACAGAGATCAATTCTCGAATTTTCTGCAATGAAACAATGCTTCATTGAGCTCTTGCCATCCAGAGGTTAAAATAATTCTCATCTTGCACAACCAAACTCATCAGCCTGCTTTGGGCCTGGTAAACAAATTCACTAACACTGGCCACACCTCATCACCACTATCAAGCTCAGCCTGGCGTTTCTGTAGCTCTTCACGTTGCTCAGTGAAGTTCACATATTGATCCAGAGCCTTCTTGTTGACATGACTGTACTTTTTGAGCTCCTCATTGCACTTGTGCAGAATTTTATGAAGATCCTTCAAACCTTTCTTCTGATACCTGTACAGAGACCAAATACCTGCAGGTGTGAATTTCATCAAACCATATACCAAACATTCATGAACATCCCGGAATTTGAAATATATATAAAATTCAGCAGAATGAATACCACAGCTTAAGCTCCTCCTTAGCACTCTGCTAACAGGACATTGGAAATAGTTCAAAAATCACTTCTCAAAGGCATCAGAAGGTAATGAGCCCAAGTCTCGGATCTTCTTCATCAAATCTTCCCGCTTTACATGGAGAATGTTTCGCCTGTTCAGAAGTTGTTCTAGGTCCTTGGCCTCATCTTGAAGCGTTCGCTCATAATTGGCTTCAAGGGCCTGAAGCCACAGTTGAAAACTCATGCCAACATGTTAGACAACAAGAAAATGACATTATGTCTAACTTCTCACACAGGCTTCAGCTAACAAAAATAAGCCTTCTCATGAGACAGTATTCTAAAAACATATATGCTTCACTTTTGGACTCAGTTCAGGGCTCTTTCAGTACCTCCACCAAATATTGAAGCTAACCTTAAGAAATAATCTAATTGAAACACATACACCACAAAAGGAGTAGGCCAAAACAATAAACAAAACGCTCAGTGGGTACTTCTGAATCAGTTGCAAAAGGTCAACATTGACAAACCTCACTAACGGATATCTAATTTACTGAGTGCTCCAGCCAACAGAGGACACATAGCTCATCACATAAACCATCAGCATGAAGAGATCCAAGAATGCACACCTTCAGTTCCTCTTTTGCATTCTTCAGATCTTGTATCTGCTTTGTTTGCTTGTCAATTTGATCAGTTTTTGCTGTGAAGTTCAATCCACAATGAACACATCAGACCCATGCCTTTGTATGACAAAAGAGATGAAACATAACTCCATGGCCTCAGAGTAATGACTTTACAGCTAAACCTACCTCAGCTGCAGTTTATTATCTGTTGCCTATGACTGTTATAACTCTCCACCTGAACCAAGACAGACCCCAGAGGAGGTACAATACATGCTTTGGAACTGTCAACTGTAATTCTTTTTTATATTCCTGTGCTAGGTGGATATTCTCATTGCTCCTTTCAAGGCCAGGAAAGCTTGTAAGATATGTCAATTCAGCAGCTCTCATCCATTTGCAAATGATTTGCATACAACACTCTGAGGAAAAGCCCTGCTTTTTCTGAGAGAAAAAAATTGAAATTGGTTTAGAACTGTCATCAAAAGCAATGCTCCATGGTGTCTACCAACTCACATTTCAGCTGGCGTGTAGCCTCATCAACTGCTGCCTTGGCATCCTTAAGCTCTTGTCTCTTGACTGCCAAGTCATCTATGATCCCCTGTGTATCAGATGCCATCAGCTGTGCTTGCAATTCTTGTTGCCTCCTCACCAGATTCACTGATAATAGCATCTCCAGCTCACTCTTTCTTGTCTCCACCTACAGCACAAGCATGATCTTTAGCTCTGATTATGGGCTAACCCCAGCTTGTGCTCCTTAAGGCACAAGTGTGCAACTATTCCCCAGTTATGTGAGAAAAGCAGCCAGATCAAAAACAGATCTAGCACTGAGAGACTATATGTTGTACAGCAAATCACATATTGTCAGTGGCATTCAGCTGACCTCCATCCTTTTAGCCACACACTCCATGTACTCCTGTTTTAGCTTACTGATCTCAGGGTTCAAGTGAGATAGCTGATTCCTCTCTTCAGGTGTCAACTGATCTTCAAGGGGAGTTTCCATCTCTGCAAGTCTTGATGCTATATTTGCCTTGAGAGTTTCAATTTGATTATGAGAAGTTGCAAGCAACTTTTTCTGCATGACCACAAGAAATACTCCCACAAATCAGTAGAGCAGTGAAATGAGGATACTTCCCCTCCTGTCATGCTAAAAAACCCAGAAATGAGGGCAAATTATAGTTGGTGACAAAGGGTCCCTCAGTTCAATGGGCTTTTATGACATACAGCCCATCAGGAGCCCTAAGACCATTGAGACATGCACAAGGCAGCTCCAAATTGCACTAAAGTGAGGTCACCAGATCGAGTACCTTCTTCTCAAGAGCTTGTCTTGAGGAAAATCCCTGATTCTTGAGCACATCAATGTCAGTTCTCAGCTGATCTACCTGTGATGTGTGATAGCTAATTGCTGCAGCCATTTTCTCTTGCTCACTCACTAGGGAGTTCAACTTCTGTTCAACATGTGAGAAAAGTCAAGGATAAAGACTAAAAATACGACTCCTTTCATAAAACCTCAACATCATATACATACAACAGAGATATTCTTCACAAATGGAGAAACCTTAGTTCTCTAAAGGAACCATCCATCCCATTTCAAACATGATCAACTACAGAAAGGATATTTTGCAAAGAAGACTTGCACGTTTCAATCTCCTTTTCCTTTGAAACTACATTCTTGGTGCTCTCTCGCACAATACTCAATGACTTCAGCTTGGATCTTTTGTAGTCATAGAATCCACCTGTCATGCCTCCTTTCTTGCTTACCTGGTCACCTGCAGCCAACTATGTATGTCAAGATGACCAGATCCAACACAACAATAAGACAGCCAGCAACTTCACAGGTTGCTGTTCAATTCAGTTTTCAGAGACTCATAAAGGAATCACAAGCAACTGTATCAAGATATACTTTGGTGTACCAAAGAAACATGCAGTTCTAAAGAAATATAACAGTGCCCCACAAACATCCCCAAATCGAGCCCCTTCAGTCACACACTTTTACACAGGAAATTGGAGTGGAATATGAATAGGCAACTGGGGTGTGCAGATGGAAGATAGTTACAAAAACACTATCAAAGACTGCAGATACATGTAAGAAAAGATGAAACTTTCATCAGCCACTAAAAGCTCCACAACATCTAGGACAAAGTAAGAAGGAAATCAAGAAAGAAAGGTATGCCAAGCAGAAGATAGACAGCAATACACAGACATCCTTGGATACAGGTTAGTAAGTGCCTGCCTTCAAGAGTGATGCAATCAACTTCAGCAGATTGAGCAACTTTTGTGGCCACCTCCAGGTCCCGACAGATCACAGTCCTTCCAAAAACCTGACAATTGCAAGGAGAACCACAACACATGTATTCTTAATATTTGCTGCATGCTTTCAATAATATTAGAGAACATGATCATCATGTCATCCCCTCTGCTGAGCTATACTTCCTTAGAAACAAATGAAGAGAAACCAACAGTAAGAACCCAAGGAAAACAATAAAGAAACCAAGTACTTATACCTGTGCAAAAGCAGGCCCAAACTTTGAGTTGAACTTAAGCTTCTTTAACAGAGGAACAACATCAGGTCCAGTGGGATAGTTCACATGGGGAGGCCGCACACGATTCAAGGGAATGAAGGTTACTCTCCCACCTTTATCAGCAGTCAGGTATCTAATGATTTTTGTTGAGATGTCATCTGTATCCACCACTACATGAAATAAACTGCATCCAACCAAAAGGCATAAAATTAAGACATTGCACCTCAACCTCAACCTGAACACAGGAAGACTGCTCAAAAGAACACCATCAAATCATTCTAACAGATGTGAAGCTGCAACATCACACATGTCAAGCCATCATTGCTTGTGAACAGAACAAAGGTTTGACAGGCATGCTGCCAATGGAAAATCTTCCTAAGGGGTTCTATTTACCTGGAGCCAGCTGTAACCTCAAGGGCGGTGAAGAACTTTTCATCACACTCCAGAAGTTCAGCAAGCGGACCATGGACTCCTGATATATTGTGCTCTTTGCATATTTTCCGCACAGACTGCAGGCCTCTCCGAGTATCCTGTTCATAATACTACAAAGTGAACATCTGGGCAATCAAAGTAAAATGGCTGACTACAGTGAATTTCCATGTAAAAGGAGTCCTCGAAAGTTCAATCTGGTTCACCACAACAGTTTCAGATGTCTATAGGAGAGTGGAATCAGCAACCAAAAGGAAGACACCAACTGCAGGCATTGAGGATGCAGCAGGGACAACAAACTTCCAAGAAAGTCTGGCAAATAACTGATACTCGTATCAGGATCAACTCACCCCAGATGCAGCAGAGTCCAGAATCTTTTCTGCCTTTGCAATATCTCCCTTTAGCTTTTTGACATCATTCTCTAGGTCAAGACTTTGCTTCCACAGCACTCTGCAGCCCCAGAAGTGGTATGTTTGATCATTTTTCACAACAAAGCAGGTGCTGACACCAACATGGAATTGAATAAGATGTATTATCCCTTTCTATTGGCTCAAATTGGATGACACCGAAGAAGTTAATGATGACCAGAATTAGATCAAATCCATCAAGACTGTCATTCAATCCACCAGTGACAGACCAACTCCCAACTGATAATATCCATCACTTGCCATGATGCATGACAATCAGAACAGAGGCCACTCTTATGAAATCTATTTACTGGAGTGCACCATGGCTGTTTCTATGGAAGTGCGTACACAATAAAAGCAACTTACTTCTTTGTTTCTTGAAGTTCATTCTTTTGGGTGTTGAGAGCACTAAAATCTCGCCGGAACTTTTCCACCAAACTTCCTTGTGTCTGCACTTCGGCTTCACGGGCTGCAATGTTGGCCTCTTGCTTCTTATGCTCTACATTAAGGTTCATCATCTCCAACTCCAATCTTTTTATCTGCAAGCCATACAAACATTATTTAAGGTTACAGTCCCACAGTTGAGCTCAAAAAAACACATGTAGAAAACAAAGAACAAACCTGATTGTGACAGAAAAAATATGTGTCAAGAAGACAGCATTCTCAATAGAGACTGTAAATTCTTCAATAGTCAGAATGTGGCTCCACACACTAACCTGCTCCTTGATATCCAATATTCCCTGTTTGGTATCATCAATTTGATTCTGCAGCCACTGGTCACGGGATGCTTTATCATCAAATTGAGTTCTCCTCCCTTGCTTTTGATAGAGGATGCTAAGCTGTCTTTCTCGATCTGCTATCCTGCATACCACAAAGCATGTTTGAGGAACTTGAAATTTATCAAGGTACTCTGCTCAAGGAGTGGATAAACCCACCTTTATACAGCAGCCACATCCAAATATCACAAACAATGGGCCAAATGCAGAGCATCAAAGTACTATTCAGAACAACAAAGCAGTTTTACCCTTTGCTCATCTGCTCTTCCTCTTCAAGTAACTTCTCATACAAGGGAACCACTTCTTCCATATCTCTTCTTGACTGTTCGACCTCTTTCTCCAGCCCCTTGAGCTCTTTCAAGGCTTCCTCCTAATCACCATGCAAGACATCAAGTAAGTAGGTGCACAACCTCTACACAGTCTCTACAGAGGCAGATCATGCAATCACACTACGGGGCACCCTGGCACCATGGTCACCACACTAATGCACAGAAGTTGAATGAAGCTTAGTACAGGCCATATGATCTACAGCAGGAGATGAACTATGGCCAGGTTGCACCAAAACACAGCAGCTCCTCACCTTTGTTCTTGCTTCAGTTTCAATGCGCTCATTAATGTCCTTGACATCTAGTTCTTTCTTTGCCAGCATCTTCATGGAATCTGTTTTCTTCCGCTCAGCAGCATCTTTCTCCTTTTGCAGTGCTTGCAACTCTTTGCTCAGTGATTTAAGCTCTTTCTCCAACATTTTGGACTTATCATGGGATTCAACCACTGTGTTGTGCATGTTGCTTGACTTTTCAGAAACCCTGGCACGCGCCTCTTCAATCTGTGGAAAAAAAATTAATTAAATTCATCTTTAGAATTCTTCAAAACCAGGCAAATTGAGAAGAGAGCAGCCTGTCTAACCTCTTCAAGCTTCTGCCTTGCATCCAGAAGTTCCTTCTCAAAGATCGTGTACTCTAAGGATCTCCTTTGCTTGTCCAGCTGCTGGTACATCTTCAACTCCTCTTTCTCTTCATCAAGCTCCTTCAATCTCTCCTCTATGTACTGGACCACCTCAATGATCTGCTTTCTTCTGTTTTCTGTCAACTACAATGCAGAGACATCAGCAAGTCACAAAACCAAAGAAAATAATCCCAACTTGATAAAATCAGTTTCCAGACTAGAAATAGAAAGCTCCAGCTTTCATATGATTCCACTTGCCTGTCTCCACCATAATTTTCAAGCTCTCCTTCCTGCGCTCCTCATAAACACGAGTACCACCAATCTCCTTCAGCAAATCAAGGCGTTCATGATCCTTCATCAACGTCAATGAAGCAATCTGCAATCATCAGCCCACTAAAGTTTCAGCATTTCTATGTGTCATCACTACACTATTTCTGAAGGGAAGACTATGGAACTGACATTGGATACCAAAAAACTCAAAAGGGAGCCAAAGGTCGATTGTTACTGTGAACAAGAAAAGTAGAGCTAGTGGTGAAACTGGTGAAAGAACAAACCTTTCCCTGCTGCACAACATAGTAAGGATTTGACCGAGAAAAGCCTGCACTCTCCAATAAATTCATCACTTCTGTTTTCCTGCATCATGACAACCAATTTGCAACTCTCAAAGGATCCGGTGCACAACAAACACAACACTTATAAATGAAGCAGTCAAGATTACCACATTGGACAAATGGATAACCCATGCAATATGCAAAATTGCTCTTCAAAGGAAACACATCCATCACAGAGCAACATTAGTCCATAAAGCTGCAAAGTCCAATATTCAGAACCTACATCCTATTGAGTTTCATATATAATTCAGTGAAACATACGTGATATGCTTCTTGTCCAAAAAGTACTCATCCTTCTTTGCACCAATAGTACGTCGCAGCCGTACTTCCTCTCTGTCAACCTGTCTCCAAGAAAATTCAGTTCACAGTCAATAACTAGGAAAGTCATTTCAGCAACAACAGAAACTCCACAAGCCAATTTCTGCTTGGTATTTGCCACTAGCAAAGCATAAAACCTTTAGAAAGTCTTTCATCATCACTTCAGTCAGCTCTTTTGACAGTAGTAGTACAGATGTGTATTTTCAGGACAGGGCTGGTCAAAGGACGAAAAGGCTTATAAAAGAAACTTACAGGAATGCGATTGTCACTATTGTCAAACACAATCTCCACAAAAGCAGACAGAACTTGATGCCCCGCTCCCTCCTGTAGAGGGAAGCAACAGTAATGTGTATGAAACATGGAGCACAAAATGCCTTTCAAGACACCCAGTGAATGTAGAGGATCCACAGGGCTACACAGAAACAACAAAACAGGACAAAATAAGCCAGTGTACTCACATGAAGCAATGCCTGCCTATCCTCAGCACGCAAATTATGGAAGAGATCACTGAGAACAAACCGAATTGCTGCATGAAAAATCAACAAGAATAATCAATGCAAGGAAAGAAAAACCTATCTGGGTACAAATCAATAAATCAGAGCAGACAATGCCCAACTACTCTTGTACTACCATAAAGGTTGAACGAAGAAAGTGATAATGCAATTCTTTCAGTATCAACTGGTTTTCCTAAAAGGTGCATACATGAGCAGAACAGGGCAAGGAAAACTGTATTGCAAGAACAACTTTCCACTGCTCAGGAATCACCATATGCTGGAGCTACAAATGCCCTGACGATCAGGACAATCACTTCATGACATCCAGAATATTCAAATCAGCATACCATGAAAGAAGTTTGTCTTCCCTGATCCGTTGGCACCAACTGCAGAAAAAGAAAGGATGTCAATTCCTCAAACCCTCCAAAACAGAATATGTAAATATATATTCATTGTCTAGAAACTATATCTGCAAAAAGCCAACCTGTAGTTAAAGATCTTCCACCATCACACAACAAGTGAGATGAAAAGAATACTCATTTTTCACATAGAGAAAATAGCAGCTCACCAACACAATTGTGTTTGGGGCTGAACGGCTCTGTGGCAACCTGCTCCTTGTAGCTTTTGAAGCCTTCAATTATAACCTGAGAAAAAAACCAACTCACCATGTTTCATTCAAATTGATGTAACTTGGAGATTCTTTTCTCTAGTTTCAACATCTGCAGCTAGCACAGTAGTAAAGGCAGTCTATAGAAGTATTTGTTAAGGTAAGGCTTAAACTGGGTCAGAGAGGACTCAAGATAGTGTCAGCCAACCTATACAGCACAATCCTTAATTGTATTAATACACCAGTCACCAGAGAATCGATGTATTGATCTTCTGTCAGGTCACACCATCTGAGGCCTCCACACAAGGGTTTTTTTTTTCTTCATGTTCCTCCCTCTTCTCTAACAGCTAATTCAGAATTTTCTCTTCAAATTTTCCCCTCTCTCCTACTCAGATGCTGAATTCACATGCCAAAAATTCTCTCTCCAACTCCCTCCAAGTATTCTCTTCCTCATCGCCTCATCATCTTTTTTCAATATGTTCCTTTCCAGAGAAGGTTTCATGATGCCTATTCTCGTCCTCCATGCATTATTGACTCAGTCTTGAAAGCTAGGGAAATACATAGCCGTCTCTCATATTGAAAAGTGGAATCAGGTGTGTCGACCTGGACCTCCCCACTCATGGGGTTCTCAGGAGCTTTGCATTCAGAGGGGAACTAGTTGGGACGAAGTCTATTATAGCGTGCAATCACTGCATCAAAACCTCCAGCCACAAAGAAAAATGAGAAGCCCCTGCGCAAAATCAGGCCCGTTCGAACTTCATCCCTACTTCTTGTGTCGATATACCCGGCAGCAGCGTTTTGCACTGGCTGCAAATCTCTTTCAATATACTGCAGTAGACCAGTTTAAGATGACAATTCTGACGTTCCCTCTAACGTCCAGGATTCGCCAATTTTTTGCAGAGGACTGAATGCTTCTTGCGAGGAGAGAATCGACAAGTCTGGCTCAAGCTAATTTATAATAAAGAGGACAACACGCACATGGCCAGACTGCAAGGCTTTTCCCGAGACAAGCTCCATTGATCATACAGTTTCCTTTAATCTGAGAGTTTTTTTGCAGCGTGCGAAGTCGCAATATCTATCAAGCGGCGAAGAGGGCGTACCTGCTTAATATACATGGCTGCCAAGATATCTCCTAGTCCCGCCAACTGAGGTTATCCAAACTACCTCACCATCAACAACAACATGTCACCAGATTCTCCGTCCTTACGGCACGCGCGTCTTCACCTCCCGACAACCAAAGTCAACTTCCGGAAAGCCGCAAAATAAACGTCGACTACACCAAAAACCTCCTTCCTTCCTTCCTTCCTTGTTTCCTTGTTTCCTTCCTTCGAAGGTAGAGACACCAGAAAAAATTCCAAAATCAAAGACGAAAAGGTACCAAAAATGAACGGCTACATGGGGAAAAATAACTCGTCTTAGAAAGGAGAAGCAACAACAACAAAGATCACCTGAAAATATAACAACAAAACGCCAACAACAACAACAACAACAGCAGCAGCAAGAACAACAACACTCTGCGAAATGCGCGCAAGGACACAACGCACTTCACGACAGAAGGATTCTAGGGCGGGAAGGAAGAAGAAGACGCGCTTTCTCATCCATATTGTGAATGAATTTCTCCCTCTCATCTGCAGAAGTTCATCCATGAGGACCCGTCATTCGCTCATTAATTATAATAAAAAGGGTACAAGAAGCGAAAATCCGATAGGTAATCACAAAACTTACACAGAGTTCATCCATCTGAGGTTCGTTGTTTGTTCCCGGTTCTTAAGCGGATGGTCCGGCTGCGTAAGTATTTGAAAGTAAGCTGACAGTGAGACGACAATGGAGTGGATGGATGGATGGATGGATGGATGGAAACTCATGATGATTGTATGGATGTCTTCTCCCTTTTTTTTGGGTATTTGAGAAATATACTATTATTGAATAAATCAAGAAATCAATTACCAAAACCAAAAATGGGGATTTCCCCCCCCAAAAAAAAAAAAAAAATCTCGCCATAAATTGGTTTATGAAAATATGATTGATATGCTTTTGATAGGCTTGATTTGAATTCATGTATTTTTGAGTGTATTTGTCCATATTGTGATCTAATTGTGATTAAGCTTTTGTTGGGTTTTTTTTTTTTTAACTTGGGATTTTCATTTGAATTTATTCATAAAATCTATTAATTGTTTTTTATTTTTTTAATAATTAGTTCATTTCTTCAAGTACACATTGATTCAATGTGAAAGTTTGATCTTGGAATGGAATTAATAAATATAATCCTTCTTTTGTTCAAATGTGAGAAAAAATTAATTTATGATATTCCATGTTTTTTAACATATGTAAGATCAAAAGCCAATTCATCTAATTATGAACATTTTGATTAATCAATGCTTCTTGTTGCTAATTGAATTGAAAATTAAATTTTTGTTATATTATGGGATTGATTTTTGCCAATTTTGATGTTCAATTGGTGTCCAATCTAGTTGAATATTGTTTGTATAAAAATGAATAAAGTTTTTTTTAGTTAACATTCATATTATTGGATTTGAAAAACATATCTAAATTATTATTTTATTATGATATGATGAACTAATCTTATGAATTTATCATAAGTTCTATTAACAAGGTTATTAAATGTTGCATAATTTCTAACACATAATCCAATTAACATATGTTTTCATTTATAACAATTAATTGTAATTGTTCATAGTGACAAATGTCAAATATATTTAAAGAATTTGATGACAAAATCAATACTATGTTAAATGGACAAGTATGTTAAAAAATGAATGTATTGTCTAACCATCAATATTAAATGCAACTTTACCTGTAGATGCCATGAATAAAGCTTTTGTTTTGTTAAAATTAATGATAGGTCTTTGTTGTATAATTGTTTTAATTCTTGATTTATTAATCTTAAGACAAATGTTTTACCAATTCCAACACCTCCTATCAAAAATAAATGTATTGGATTATTAGGATTATTTTTTAAATACATGAATTTGTCAATTTTTATTTTCTTTTCTTTTCATTGTCTAAAAGAATCCAATATTCAAATTTATCCGTTATCATATAATTTAATGATGTTGTAAAATCATCATTCTAATATATTATGTGATTTAATGGTGAAAGTATTTTTAAATCATGTTTTTAATAATTAATATGTTTGTAATGAGAATTAAAATACACATGTCACTAATGTCATCATTAATATCACCTATCCATATGTTCCATGGATGCAAGGATTTTTTTATTTTAAATTGATAATATCATCCTCTTCATTTGTCCATATGTGTTGCATCTTATGATCGAATATTGATCTAATTTTGGATATTATTTGTTCTACATAACAATATGCATCATGACATGTAACATTTGTGCTTAAGTGTGAATCCTCAAAAAAATTGAATGGTGAATATAAAAGAAGTGGTTGTTTTGACCAATTTTCAATATCTTAATATTTATTATAATTCACAAACCTCATGATTTTTAGTTTCTAATATTTTAATAATTATGTTGTGGTAGGGTGCAAATTTTGTTATAATAAATATTCATAAGGATTTTTTCAATTTAAATATTTTTTTATAATTGATGAACACATTATGTCAATAGAATCATGTTTTAATTGGTTTAGTAAAGATTGTGATTTTAATATAAAAGAATGTTCCTAATATAAAAAAGTATTGATAAATTTAAATGTTCATGATGCATGATATAAAGGAATTGAAAGAACTCAATAAACAAGTAATTAAGCAAGCATTTGTTGAGCATTCAAAAAAATTGCCTAATTTGCATCCTAATGTTGGCATTACTTTTATTTTAAATACAACTTTTTATTATAGAAGGCAATTTTAATATTACAAATTTCTTGATTTTAGTCATGTGGGATGTGCGATATGATGCAAGCATATGGATTTCAAATAAATTGGATATTTATATTTGCAAATCATAAAAGACCAAAATGGATGCTAAATTCATTAGTTTTAATATTTAATGGTGTTCATTTCAGAAAAATGTGTGGCTTCACTAATTTTTTGCATAAGATTAATATGCATATTTTTTCATCAAGATATAAAAGTTTTAAAAATTCAAAGAATGTAATGTTCTCATTTGTTTAATTTTTTTAAAAAATAAAATTGGTTTTTGCTCCAACTATATTTTCGCTAAAAGGTAAATTTTCTTTGATTAAAATGGGTGATATTTTTGTTGTACTCATGGCAAGTAATGGATAATGAAATCTACAAACAACATTTTTTTTCTTACATGTTCAAATATGTTGATATTGTTATGCATTTTGTAATGTAATTGGTAATAATGAAATATCACACCAAATGTACTTATCCACAATTTTTTTCAATTGTTTCATTTGTATGAATTCCATATATGGGTGCATCTTTAATCCATAAAAGGTGAAAGCATATTAAAACATATTTTTTAAAATATTTAAAAAAAGACAATAAAAAAAATGGTCCAATTTTTGACACAAGTAGAAGAAAGTAGATCAAAAAAATAATTTAAAATAACATAATAAAAGCATGGTGTTTTTTTTTGAGTTTATAGTGAAGTGATTACAAAATTTGAAAAAATTTGGTACAATAAAAATAAATAACAAGTATGTTTGAAAATGATTAGTCAAATTGAGTTTAAATATATTTTTATTATTAGAAGTTTGATGTATTTTACTATAATATTTAAATATTGAGAACTTACAAGTAATTTTTTAAACTACATCATGTTGAAAATGGAAAATATTTAATAATTCATTTACTTTCACCTACTTGTATAAGTTTGGACAACCTAAACAATAGGAAAAACATTTATTTATTTTTTCAAAATCTATTTGAATGCATATTAAATATATGATTAATCACCATCTTTGTGATAAAATTAAAAATCATCCTCATGTTGATCATTAAATTAAAAAAACATTTATACTTTCAATATATTAAAACTTGTTTATGGTTCTTCGTCTTTATGCGACAAGGAGCAGAAATTGTTTTTTTTACCTTGATGGCACCCTAAAAGGTGATGGTCATGTTCATTACAACAATTTTGAAATTCTATGATCAAAAAAACATTCATAGATTTGTGCAAAAAGACATGGGTCTTCGTTGAATAATGTATGAAAATAAGATTTTTTTAATCATAATATTTTGCACATGTTATAGGATCAATTTGTATTAATTTTATTATATGAATAGATTGAAAGTATTTTGTCTAAAAGGTTTTATTTTTTAGCATGTAAGGTGGGTAGGGCTTTTATGAAAGGATCCCATAACTTCTTTGCAAATGTAGAAATTACAAAGAATGTTGGAGGGACACCATCCCATGCAAAGAATTGGAGGATTATACACTCCATACACAAAGACATTCAATAAAATTTCACAAAATATAGATACAATATATTTAACAATGTTTAAAAGATGATTGCCTCACATCCAAAGTAATTTTGTAATTGATCATACAATTCAACACTCGACATCCTTTGGCCTTCAATTGCAAGTTTATTAAGCATAAATTATGTATTTGCATTGGATTGCCAATTGGTTTGTACATTCTCATAAGAATGTCTCTTGGTTGTAGTTTTCTTGTTTTAGGGATTGCTTCTTCAAATTACCTTATTATACCATTGATAGCTAGCTCTTGTTGATCAAGGCTTAGATTGTGCAAAAGACAACAATGGATGACAAGGTTAGGAACAAACATACCATGCACATTTGTGTTATCAAGGATTTCCTTGGATGTTTTTTTTAAGAACATTGAAAAAACTTTCAACTAGTCTATTTCCAATTGTACAATTCTTCAAGCAATGAAGGAGCCCTTTCTCAAGGTGAGGTGATTTCCCCAACTCAACAATGGATAATCTTTATCTCCAAGGAGATAGGGCAAGGAGAGGGGGGAATTTTTTTGGCATGAAGTTTGTTATGAATTGAACAATCCTCAATATTGTGGGTTATGGTAACATGTAGACCTCCTAAAAATCCCTAATTGTTCACAAAACCCCATGAAAGGCGTCTGAGAATATCTATGGCCTACTTGTTTGAGTTTACTACTACTTGTAAGACAAGGCTATGATCCCTAATTTGGCCCTTCACAAATGCACCAAAAGATTTTGCAACCAAAACATGCATCACATCAATTGCTCCTTGTATGCTTAGTAAATCACGCCAACACTTGCAGTTTGTCATGACAATGTTCTTATTTCCAGTAGGCTAGCTGATAACACCTTCAAAGACTATGTTTATTGCATAAATACACACACTCCAAGCACTAATCCCACTATAGAATGACTGACTACAAACATCTCCAAACAAACATATTCACCCTTTGCACAAGCCTGTAAAACTGTGCACACACATCAAACTTCCACATGGAATCAACCTTCACACCCTTGACCAAAGCTGAAACAAAGAAGACAAGTAAATGTAAGAGAAGGATGCAACTGACCATTTCATCTGAAATTGCAGACAAATCTTCACAATACAATTTTCAAAGTGACCAGCATTGACATCGTTTGTAACTTGTAACCTTGCGAGAATCACTCACCAAAGTGCAAGACACAGGTGACCATCACACAAAAAAAGCAGTGACAAGCTGCCATGACTAATACCCAATGGCATAATGGGCAGGGCTTGATCATCCCATAGTGCATCATCAGCTCCTGAGCTGCCATGACTACTACCCAATGACTTCATCAGCTCCAGACAATGGGTGAAGTCAAGTAAAGAATAATTCTGCCTGCAATTTCAGGTGAACTAATAAAAACATTCGGCATGCATTTAGAGTTTCTGTTGCAATTACCGGAAGCAACAGGAAGTAAAGCCTCAGCCATAATGTTGCAAAGTAAGCTCTAGAGACACCGCTAATCAAAAGAGGTCAATTTTGTATATTACCCAATTTGATGAATGCATGAGCAAGCTTGTGAGGGTAAAGGTCATTTCATCTTGAGCTTGTCCACAGTTGTACAAGCAAAGCATTGAAGCCACAAAGCCCAAGAGATGATCAAACAGTTTGGCAAAACATAGTACAGCCAGTATAAACTCCCAAGCCCTAAACCCCTTCAGCAAAATTCCAAAACTATCATATGATAAAAAAGACAAAAGATGTTACATATGTTACAAATTTAGTGTTCTTTCCAGAGTCCTGCAAAGCTCAGGCTGGGTTCTGTGATAGAGAGACTTGAGCATTGCATGAAACAGAGACAACAAGCATTTCATCATCATCATCATCATCCTGATGCATTTGAACCTGCCAAATGTGGAGTTGAAACAATGGCAGAAAGAGGAACAGAAATCTCAGAGGACAGAGCATCAGAGGACAGAGCACCCTCAAATCACTGAAGAAACACAAAAAATTGGAAGGAGTTTTTGTGAAAGATCTTCAAGTACTTGAGTTTTGAAGTGGACAGACAGCTTGTGGGACAGCTAGGTTTCAGAAAACTTTACAGTAGGTGGCTTTCTTGAGGATCTTGTGTTGTGCTCCTCAAGTAAACCAAGCTGATCAGCAAATCAATCCAGACACTCCAAATTGCTTGCATTCAGAGGGGCATTCGACCAAGAATGGCAGAAAGTGGGAAACAGACAAAAGCTAGGACAAAGCAACCTGAAAATGGGGTGAAGAAATTTCACAAAAATTGGAAGAAGGGAGTTTGTGTGAAAGAAGATGATCTTCAAGTAGTTGAGTTTTGGTGCGGACAGCAGCAGCTTGTGGGGCAGCTAGGTTTCAGAATGACAGTGGGTGACTTTCTTGAGGATCTTGCATTGTGCTCAAGTACAAGCTGATCAGCAAACCAATCAAGTCGCTCTCGATTGCTCACATTCAGAGGCATTCGACCTCCAAATGGAAGGTGCTCCATACTCTTGTGATCCAACACTTCATCTGCCAGTTCCATCAGTCTCTTCACATAAGCATGACTGCCCACATCTTCTTCTTCACCTCCAGAGACTCTGCAATGCAAGCCCGACATCTGTTGTTGCAATGCACAGACAGTCCCACCCACCCATCTGCAGAAATTAGAATTGTATCCACAGAAAGTTGTTCTTGACAATCAAGAGTGTACACCTAAGAAGTGATCGCATGTTTGTTTTAGTTTGGATTCCAGTCAAAATCACTACAGTTATGCAGGGCATTGCTTTGCCACTGCAAAAGCTTTCCTGTCCTCCTACCAAACCGCATGGAAATGCTGCTACACAAAAGGTTTTTTTTGTCCTTTCCAGAGTCTAAGAAGAAAATGCTGCTGTGGGTGTACCTGGATCCGAAGATACTGTTGCCGGAAATCGCCAAAGGACATGCTGATGGTATGATCTATCATGTCAGAGATGCTCTCCAGGACAATCTTGGCAATGGGTTTCACCCACTGAAAGGAACCCCATCCACGCACAGTCTGGTAGCCATAGGTCTGCTCCATCTGTCCTGTTCCCAGAGAAAGAACCAGCAAGTCATGCACTCCTCGCACTCTTGGAAACTCGAGCTTGTTGTGCAACACGTGAGTGACAGCGGCTGCGGTGGGATTGTGCATCACAACGCCGCCATCAACCGCAGTACAAGAAGTGTTGCCGTCTACAGACTTCATGTAAGCGGGTTTGAAGAAGGAAGGAACCGCCGTGGTAGCTCGACAGACTTCCCAGAGATTGAAATTCCAGGTTTGATTCTCCAAGGCATCGGCTCTGGAGAAGAGAAACGGACCTGCAGTGGCAAGGTCGTAGCAAGGGATGAGCACGGGCTTGATAGTATCACGAAGAGTCAGCGGTCTTCCATCTCGTACCAGGTACTGTTTCAGCAAGCGTTCCAGCTGCTTGCTCGAGAATCTGGGACGGACAAGACCCCGGACTCTTGACCACAGTGAGTTGGGTACCTTGAAGAGACTTCTCCCTTTCTCTGCAATCAGTCTCCAAGTCTTATCCGCTCTGAAGAGCGGTCTGTTGTTGGCGTCGCAAGCGGAAAGCATGGTGGCAAGAACTCCACCCACACTGGTCCCTGCCAACACGTCGAAGTAATCTGCAATGCGAGCTTCAGGGTTGCCACTCTTGCGTTTCAGAAGCTCCTCCAAGTATGCTAACACTCGCGCTGGTATGATACCTCGCATTCCGCCGCCGTCAATGCTCAAGATACACACTTTGCCTCTATCTTCTTCTTGTTCTTCACCACCACCACCACCACCAGCTACCAGCTTCTCCCATGCTGCTGCCTGCTGCATTGCTCCTCCTCCATACTCCTTCTGCACGTGGAAACACACTTCCCGGTCCAAAAACTCGCACTCCTCTAGTGCCTCCCATGTCACTCCCGGCATTCTGCAACAACTCCCCAAAACACGACCACCCCAGAATCCCACCAACACTAACCCCCCCCCCCCCCCCCTAGACTTCCCAAAAAATACCCAAATTCTCACAAAACCCACCAAAGTTCAGCTGATCTTCCACACAAAAATTGCCCAACTTTGAAGCAAATGAAAAACAGTTTGCCTTCACACAATTTATTTGTCACCCCCCCAAGTTCTCTTGTTGTTCTTGTTCTTCGTCCTCTTCTGCTTCTGCTTCTTCTTCTTCTGCTGCTGCTTCTTCTTCTACACTGCAAATGTCAGAAGTGCAAAAGAGAGATATATTGCGTACAAAAAAAAACTGGAAACCGTCTTCAAAATCCTGTACACGAGAATACAAACCCAAAACGAAGAAAACAATGGATGGGGGTATAACTCCACCACAGTCTGCTACAATTCTACAATTCTAGCGTTTTCATATCGAAGTACCAGAGAGGAGGAGGAGCTGCTGCTGCTGCTGGAAGCTAAGTAAACAACAGCAACAGCTAGCGAAGAAGAAACAGCATACAAATTGAAGAGAAAAGATGGGTAGAGAACTAGAGAAACTCCAATTTTCTTCTTCTTTTTTCTCTCTCTCTCTCTCTCTTTCTCTCGGAGTGTAAGCGCCGCAGCAAGAGCAGCAGCTACGTTGAAGAATGCGCTACAAGCCTGTCTGCGGCGGTTCGGAAGAGGACGAGAACGAGGACCGGACCGGAGACAAGTGTTCCGGTCCGGATCGCTGGATTTGGGGGGGTGGCGGACAGGGGCGGTGGGAACCACATAAAGTGCAATTAATGAAAAAAACTGCTATTTAAGTGGAACCGCACTCTGTCCGCCCGGTCCTGGAACTGGGGAAAAACCAAAAGTGGAACAACCCATTTCGTAATGCAATGGGCCTTTGTGCCATTTGATTATTTAATTATTTAAATAAATAAATTAACAAACAAAAAGGAGGGGAACCATTAAATGACCACCTGTTTAGGCCAATTAAGAGAAGTACCTGAATCCAAACCCTAGTTACTTACTTTGCCCTAGTAAAATGGGAGACACTAGAGTTGGGAATGAGGTATGCGGACAAGACCTTTTAACCGGACTGATGGTTAAAAGGTATGGTCCGTATACATACACTAAAATAAAATAATAAATTCTAATGGTCATTTTGCATTTTGTGCATAAATTGTTAATTTTTCCAGAGTGTGATTGTTTGTTGTATATGCTCGGTCGGAATCATGTCACGAAGAAGCTTAGTTATAACGTGACGGAACTCCTCCACGTACGTACGGTATGTGGAACAAAATGCCTTTTTAACCCTTTTAGTTGGGTTCGAACAAAGGTATCGACCCACCTCGACGACGAGACATACAAGAAGAGTTTTCCTTAAAGTCATCCTGTCTTCACCCTGTCTACTAACTAACTACTCCCTTGTAACTATCTTGCACGGTTCCGTGAGCAACTTTCATATTTTATATTATTATAATTTATTATCATAATTTATTATTATTTATTTATTATTTATTATTTATTTTTTTAATTTTTAATTTTAAAAAAAGGAGAAAAGCACTTTAGTTTTTTTGCCATCAAAGCCTGTCACACTTATAGAGAGAGCTCCAGACTGAACTTGGTTTATGTGAACCTACCTGCCAAAATATTTAATGCAATAGAATATAGTGCACAAGAAGAAGGAGGAGGAGGAGGAGGGAGGAGGAGGAGGGAGCCAAGGAAGGAAGAAGTGGAGATGGAGAAAGAAAAGGAAAGGATGGTAGGCTTGGCCTCAATTACATCATATTTTTTCAAAATTGCTAAGATTTTAAATCTAAGGTACTAACTAAAGGCCATTAATTAATTCATACAAATCTTAATTCAAGTTACCCATGGCCTATTTGCAAACGATTTAAAAGGATATAAGCGTGGAAATAGATTACATATTTTTTTTAAATATTAGTTTGGAAAAATAAAATAACAAAAGGCTAAATTTGATATGTGTTGCATAGGTTGAAGGTTTTATGAGAGTTTAGGATCAAATAATGTTGTGCCCAAACTTTAGAAACTTTGGATTAAA
>Ga0209611_10003839_pt1 | contig 25891 bp, 23 predicted proteins | sample S1TSphgellanicum_3_FD_187693 | JGI IMG/M metagenome (GOLD analysis project Ga0209611, IMG submission 187693) | Host-associated microbial communities from peat moss isolated from Minnesota, USA - S1T2_Fc - Sphagnum magellanicum MG (SPAdes) (version 2) | ecosystem: Host-associated > Plants > Peat...
CCTGACCTTAGGGGTTCATTAACTACACCTGGGTTTTGGTACGGTTAGGGTTTGGCGCTCCTTTTAGGGTTTAGGTTTAAGTCTCAACGGCTGTACAGGACGGTTTTTTTTGTGTCTGTTTTTTTTCCCTTCTAGGATTTGGTTTGCAGTTTCTGCGTCTATGGCTGTCCCCAGATCACAGTAGCGACGCACTGCAGCGTCAAGATGGTGCTCTCTCAAAAGGAGGCTGATGTGTAAATGATGCTGGCTGCCGATGTTCATCTCGGCACTAAGAATTGTGACTTCCAGATGGAGCGATATGTTTGGAAGCTGAAATGGCAGAATGTCGTTGACCTTTAGGGTTTCAGGGGTCGTCATCAGGGGTCATCGCTGCTTCAGTGCCGTGCTGTGCCTTGCAGGCACGGGTTACCACTAGTAATTATTATTTCCCTATTTCTTTTGGTTGTAGCAGTTGAGGGGAACAAAGCTTTTCCCTTTTATTGCATCTCTTTTGGTCATAGCAAGAATCCATGGGAGAAAAGATTCCCCCCCTTTTTTGTGTCTTTTGGTCACAACAGCACCTAGGGGGAGCTTCACTTCCCCCCTTTTTTTCTTTTTTGTTGTTGTTTTTGTAACCACCTTTTTTTTTTGTTTTGGTTATAGTAGCAATTGGGGGGAGCCCTTGTTTCATGTGTTTTCTTGTCATAGCAACAACAAGGGGGAACTTTGTTACCTTTTTTTCACTATTTGTTCTAGTAACATTTCAATCACATTTCAATCAAGGGGAATGAAACCCTATAGTGGGGAGGGCGGGGGGGGGAATGAGTGTTAATGGTCCATTTTGAAGCGATCATTTTAACCCCTTTAAAAGTTTTTTTCTACTATGGATTTGGACAATGACTATTATTCATCCAGAAGTAAAGACATAAATGGTGTTTCAGTGTTTAAAAAACTTTTATGACATTTGTTGGTGGGGATAGTGATAATTAAACGATATTCTATTATAAAATAAAGGAGTTGTTTACTGTTTTGGGGTGAAGATGCTTTAACTGTTCATTTTAGTTCAAGTGTGAAAAATTGCCTATTTCATAGAAAAAGTTATTTTGAAGAAAATTAGTGCTAATTGTTTTTTCAAAATAACTCTTTTTATGAAATAGGCAATTTTTTTGGAAATATAATTCGCCAAAGAATGTTTTTTTTCAAATTTTATGTCAAAATTTTGTGAAAATTCACCACAAAAAAAAAGGCCATCATTGTCATCCTTAGACTCATTGGGGGGTACGAAGTTATTTTCAAGTTATTTTCTGGGGGGGCAAGAAAATAGAAATTCAAAGTTCCTAATTCCTTCATATTTTAAAACAGTCTAAAAATTCCATTGCTAACAAGTGACTTTTCATGCGTAAACATTGTGCAAAGAATGTAGTTTAACAAATCTCACAACAAGGCATGGACATTTTATTTATGAAAATTAAGTCAATGAAATGCCTATCAGATGAAAGCACACTACAGGGCGGGGCATTTTGGGCACTTTCATGACATGTATATAAAGTATATTTTTGCAAAACATATTGCATTTAATTTTGGGTTTGGGGTTGATATTTTAAATTAATGTTTGGCTTTGATATTTTGATTTTCACAAAGTTAATGATATCTAATATTATTTGAATTTTTAAAATTTTAAATTCAAAAAATAATGAATATATTTATGATATATACATATAATATAATATATTTCTGTTTTTAGATTGCACTAGGTTTAAGTTTGAATTGGTTAGCCAAAAAATGTTTGAAATGAAATTTAAAAAATGACTCGTCTCACATATCTTGTTATCTTCCATTTGAAAGTTATAATTTGTCAAAATGTTAATTTATTACATACTTATGGTCATCATTCTCAAACACACCTTTTTACGATATAATAATTATCAAAGTCTTCACATTATTCAAAGACTTTTCCAATATATGAAATCACAATGTTTAATAGATACTACAATTTCATAAAAATTAAAAATCATTTCAATCATTTTTTGAATATATATATACACACACAATGATGCACATTTTTCTGTCACAACTATATTTTGAAATCACACACTATAAGTTACAAAAAGATTTTTTTTTTATGATTGAATTCTTTGTGTTATAATCTACAATATTATGCAAAAGTTTTTAAAAATATGCTCTAATATTACCACGATACAATGGTTCAAGTTCAAACATGAACACCCCTGGAAGACAATACAATGTAACACCTTTGACCCCCTCATAGTGTGCTTTCACCCATGGTTACAATTCCATGAATCAGTAAGCTCGACAAATGTTAATTTTCTCCCGCCAAATGTCACTTTTCCAACAGAAAATTTGGGAAAACTTTGTTTTTCTAATGTAAACTCAACTAAAGTTGTTTTTACGGAAAAAAACACCACATTTCCAATATCACAAATTTGAAACCAAAAAGCCTGAACTCAAGCCACCATACATGCACAACTGCGTAATACAAGCGTAATCACCCTCACTACATTTATTGGAAACCTGCCAAGATTCCACCGCGACACATTCTCCCACCCTCATAGTCAAACAACATAACCAACCGCAGTTTATATGTCCAGCTGGGCATCATATGCCTACAAAACTAGGGTTGAACCCAAAACAAATACAACTTATCCACCCCATCTCACTCTGGATCAGAAGTTTCAAGGTCAAAGATTACCTAGTTGCTGTAGTTGATGTAAGAAGCGATCAGCAAGTGCCGTCCCTGGAACAACTCAATCAGGCTTCAAAGTTGCAAATTTCATGAACAAAAATACTACACAAAATGAACTCTATTTGGACTTAAAAAACTGTCCTCTCCACACAGCATAAAATCTGCAAAATGGCAACTCCATTATTCCAAACTTAACTAAACAGTGCCAATTCAGAAACTTCCCAACAAAGAACTTCCAATCTACTACTACACTAATAAACACCCTGCTCCATATCAGAACAGTGAGTGTGGCTATACATATCCATGCTATCATGTCAAATGTATATGCAGCCAGTCACACAAGTCCAACTTGTAGACATTGCCTGATTGTGATCACCCTTCCACCTTTCGCATGTTTGCCTACTGGTTTAACATGATGCCCAATGTGGTTGACCACAATGTTGTATTGTTTCTCTTATCTTTACACACTCCCAGACAATTATAATCCACATAGAAAGGTGCATCAGCCCACTGTATTGTATTTGGTCTCACTTTAAGCGCCCAATCAAGATGCTGGCTGAGGTCAGAGGTTGCATGCAAAAATTCATGGTGAACAAAAATCGAGTATCATTCTGCAGGTATTTAGCTATTGACTAAAGTGCATATCACAACAGCTAATTTAAACTTTTTGAACTGTGGCCATTGACAAAGAGCTTCAGTAAGAAAGAGCATTAGAAGACCACATGCCACAGTTGTCATGTGGGACAATTTCAGTTGCAGCCAAGCAGCTGAGGGACCCACATGGGTGTTTTACCCCTTCCCTCCCCATCCTTACACCTGCAAAGAATGGTCCTTTTGTCCAGTACATCACCCCAGCAGCCTCCAAGCAAGATAAGCTTGCACCAAGAAAACTGAAAAATCTGTGTCTGGGAGCCTATTTCCAAAGCTTGACACATTTATCGTGGCTGGCAGAGGCCACCATGCCTGTGGCAGATGACTGAGCAAGTGCGGCAATCAAGCCTTCATGAGCAGGCACTGTCATGCTCTGCTTCTCAACAATATTCCATAGCTCCAAAGACTGCACCCAAACCAGACTCTCTCAGTATCTTTCTCACTCTTCAAATCAATTTGTCCAAGTGACATCTATCACTGTAATCTCATTGCACATGGGGGTTAAAGTCTGGTATCAATCGTAAAACTTAAATAGACAACCATGGGAATTGGCCAACAGGAGAGGGCCCACTATCCACCAAGTTCATACTGAGGAATGGTGCAACCCACACCAAACCTTTCACAATTCAAAATATCATGTATATCTTGACAATATAAGCAATGCAATACTCCATTACAGCACATCATAGCACTAAAACCTGACTTCTAGTCCTTTCTCACTCTGCAGCTCTTCTCATGCTTTGAGTTATTCTTGGTTTCCTGCATGTGTACTTGTCAACCATACATAGCCAGCCAGTAAATCTTTGAGTATAACATCAGATCCACCATAGAAAAAAGTACAGAGCCTTTAATTGTCTCCCTGTTTTTACCCCCATAAAGTGAACACGATGGGAGGAAGACAGATACATACATCAGAGAGGACAAAATGGAGAAACACATATTGGCAGTGAGTGTACCTGATAGCAACCAATGACCAGTAATGAGGGGTAATTTGGATGAAATACACAGGAGTGAAATTTGTTGCCATTGCAACTGAGCTCATGAACACACTCTCCATCACTTCCAGCACCCAAGTTCCACACTCTGACAGAGTCCTCACTAACAGATGCCACAAAGTCCCCAGTGGCATCCCAGCACACGGAGTGTACAGGTTTAGTGTGTCTCTGCAACAGCCATCACAAAAGAGTCTCATGTCAAAAGTCCATGCTGACATCCCCACATCAACTGGATGCTATACTCAGTTAAGGCAATACCCTGGTGGCTAGCACTCCAAGGCAACAACCCATACCAGTCGTGGTGGGTGATACCCATGAGAGCCACATAGCTACAATAGCGACAGCAGGTGTTTTCATCATCCAAGCTGTGGGGAACTAGGGACTCCATCAGTTGGCACATTATAACGGTCAGTCCAGCTCTACAAAGGAAAGGATCTGTCACCCTAGGAAAGTGAATCACAGCATCATCCTTTTTTGTGTCATGATAGGCTTGTGGCTACAGACCTCACACCAGTTTTGGATGTAAACAGACAACCAAACATCCCAACTGACAAATGCATTGTATACATTCAATTGAAGAACTTAATACACCTTGGTAGTAGAATTCTTCACCAGGAGATAATTTAACATACCTGTAAAGAATGAATACAAGTTTCTGACTCCACATCAAGGATGGACACTACATTCTCTGCAGCAGCTGCAAGTAACCTTCCTTGGCGAGGCTGGAACCTCGTTTGTGTCATGCCACCCTGCAATCAAGAACCTTATAAATGTCAGTACTAAGAATTCCACAATACTTATGATTTAAGGCAACCTGATAATAATTTGGAAGGGACCCCAATAAGGAACCAGGCATTTCAGATGTGATGAAAAATCCCAGAAACCATCAGCAACCATGAAAAAGAGGAAACCCCACCCAAAAGAAAAGAGAAAACCAGACCACAAAATAGAATTCATGAGCGGTTTGAACAACAGCTCCAGTCATACACATGTTCAGGGACCTTCAACACCAACATGTATGCATTGACCACCTACCTTAAGATCCCCACTGACTTCATCAGTTCCCAGCAATGGGCGGAAAAATGTCAAACATTAACCAGTGTACTGAGTTTCTGTCACAAGACTGGTGGTCACAGGAAAACTCAGCTATGGTGCTGGCTAGTTCAAGAGAAAGAATAGCAAAAAACCTCAAGAATAAAGACAGAAAGGGGAAAAAACACAACAAAACAACAAAGAAAAGAAAACTGAGAGGAGGAGGACATTGACACAAACTTTGGGAAAAAGTGAGCTTAAAAAAACCTCATAAATGTGCATGCTGACAATCCTTTATTTTAAAATTGTTTTGATCAGCATAGTCCATCACCAAGTGCATATTTTTACTTCTAGAGGTATACAACACACCTTAAATGCTCGGGTACAGATACCCTGATTAACACTCCAGTACCGAATCTCACTGTCACCGTCACAGGAGCACAGGAGATCCTCATTGGCTGGGTGAAAATCCAGGGACATTACTGAAGTCTGATGGCCTGTGAAAGTCCGCAAGGAGTAGCTCGGCTGCATCCAAGCATCAAAACCCTCCAATTCAACCTGATGTTACAAAAATAACAGACATAGGATATAAAACAGCAACACACAGTTCCAGAATACAGAATAATGTAGGTTTATACTTACATTCTCTGCGTCCCACACACGGACAGTCTTATCAAAGGATGATGTTGCCAACCGTGTTGAATTTGGACTGAACCTCACATCCGTTATCAGCAAAGAGTGCTCTTCAAGGGAATTTTTCAGCTTTAGTGTATCCATATTCCACAAAACAGCCTGTTAAAGCCCCCCAAACATACCAGGACTGGTGAGCATATTAGGCCCTGTGATCAAATGTAGATGAGTGATGGAGGTGGCTTTGTAAAGATAGCACATAATTGACACAGATGAGCAACAGCCTTTGGAGCCCATCGGCCAACATCACAGAAATGGTCTATTACCTTCTTATCATGGCCTGCACTAGCCAACAACTTTCCATCTGATGAAAAGTGGCAGCACACTACTTTACTGGTACTGGCCCGCAGACAGCCCACCTCATTGAAAGAGAATCCTATCATAACAAACACAACACTAAATTATGGTCACAATGTGTAGAAGACCAACCAATACTTTCAACTCAAACATTTCCAGTTGACAGGTATGAGTCATCAACAATTTTCAACAGTACCAAGCTAGAAAGGACTTGCAAAAGAATGAGCACCTTTAGAGACATCCATACTATGTCCAGCTGGACTGCGTTTGCTGTTCCCAAACAGAGACTCACGAGGGTCTGCTTCTTCATGAGACAAAAAAGACTCCACATTGTCATCCAGCGACCCGTCTTCACCAAATCTGTCCATATCAGCCTGACATTCAAAAGTCATATCTTAGCCTTCTTCCTGGCCAGAGCCCAAGCTGTATGGAGTCATCCATAAGCAACTTCAGACAAGCTGGAATGATCAAATGGTCTATGAATTTCCAAAAAGCAGAGGAGATATATTGTTACCAGCTGATTTGATGGCGATCCCAATGTTGCAGTTCCATCTGCCCCATACATGAGCAAAGGCTTTGAAATGCTTCCACTATGCTGCAGGGCTCCGCCCATGGACATCACATCCCCAGGTGTATGAGTAGATGGAGTGGATGGAGCTGAATTTGGAGAAGGACCTGCAGTGTTGGCAGTTCCTGTGCTGTTTGCAGGGCCTGATGAATTTGTAGGCTGCTTTCTCTTTCTCACACCAGGGACACCCTTGGCAGCAGCCTTTTTCACCCGTATACCCACACACATCCTTCAAATAAGGTTGCTAAACAATAAATGGCATTCAAATTTTCATTTTCGAGTGCATGGATCCAAGCTAATGCAGCACTGTCACTCAAGGGTCTGAAGTTAACGTTTGGTACCATAAACGAACACACATTCAGAATGCAAGTATTCAAAAAGAAACACTACCAGCATACTTACAAAGAAGTCCATATGCACTCAATGGAGGCAGTTCATTTTACAATATGAATTCTCAGAATTTCCATAAAACATGACAAAGACATCTAGCAACAGATCCTGAAATCTCAATGCAAGAAACAGCACATCTCCTAATCTTGACAGGATAGATGTGCAAAACAAGACGGCACTAAAGATGTCAAAATAAGTAGCATGTGTACTTTGCCAGTGCCAGTGCTGTTTGTGCTAGGGCTGGGCTCCAGTCCAGCATACACAGGGTCATTGTTGCGGAAAGAGTTTGAAATATCCACAGCTACTCCTCCCAATCTGTCTTGTTGTTGCTGTTGTGTTGCAGCAGGTTGCTGCTGCTGCTGCTGCTGCTGTGAACTGCCTGCCTGCTGCTGCTGCTGCTGTTGCATTTGTGCAAGCTGCATGGGAGCCCACCAAGTTGCTCACATGAGCATCCAATTTGACAAATATGACACAATTTGAGATATAATAATCCCTCTAAAGCATCTAAGCTCACATGTGCTATGATTGTGCCACAACACATCATATCCCTTTAAAACTCCCAGTACCATCCTACACAAAGAAACGCCAGAGTACAGCTGATAGTCAACAGAAAGAGAATCCTCTCTGGTCACCTTTCAGTTGCAGCTCAGCACCAAACAAGATGATCTTCAGAATTGGTCAGCAATCATTTAGGCTCCCCATGTTCCATGAGAGCTCCATACAGTCTAAGATTACCTTCATCATGAGCTCTGTTTGTGCCTGATCTTGAACACGAGGTAGTGGAGAAGCAGACTGCATGGGAGACCCTACACCTTGTGACGCATCACTGCTCCCATTTGACTGTCCGTCCTTTCCTGTTAACCCACTTCTACCTAGAAGCACTCGAAACTGCCGTGGATCCAAATTAGAAAGAAGAGGAGAGCCAGATGAAGACATGCTTCCCTGTGCCTGAGCTTGGAGTAGAAGCTGCTGTTGTTGAGGGGTCAGCATCTGAAAATGCTGGTACTGCTGTGGTGCCTGTAAGAAAGACTTTTGTGTCGACACTCCCAACCCTGGCCGCAGTTGATCAATGCCCTGCCACATGCCACCAATTCTAGACATCACTACTCAAATTGACTGCCAAGCTACATCTCAACAAATTGGCAGCTACTAAGAAATGTGATAATAGAGAATTCAAGTGATGTGGATGGCATAATAGACACTCAATCCATGCAATCCTATCACTCACCAAACAAAAGAGAACACATAATAGAGGCTGTAAACAGCAAGCATATAAATTAGAATTTAGATTTCGAGTCAAAACATTCTGCAGTAAAATGGAACTTGCTATCATAAAGATATAGGTGTATATCTTTATAAGCAAAGACAATTCAAACACTTCACCCTTGCACAATGGGACAATATTCTTCAACACATCACAATCAACATGTATGAAATATTGAGCACTGAAACTAGGCTGATTGGACCCTTAATCCATCACCTCCTGTCTGACAGATACTAATTACAAGGCCACAAAAAAGACTAATAGTCATGTGCAGCAACTATATATATCTAAAATTGCAGAGAAATCTCCACAACACCAATTTCAAGGTGACAGGACAATAAGCGCGTCATAACCTTATGAGAGTCATTCACAAAGTCACCTTCATCACAAATAGCAGTGACAAGCTGCCATGACTACCCACAGATTCATTCCTCCCAATGGTGGGCATAGATAAGCATACAAAACCCACCCAAAATCTGGGCAAACCATTACCCAAAAATCTTCATCTTGAATTTCATCGCATTTCCAGAAGCAATGAGAAGACTCAATCATGATGTTGGCTAGCACTCAGCAAACATACCTAATAAAAAAATCTATAGTATCCTCATTCAAGCTGCAACAAGCTTGTGAGGCTAGGCTTCAATTCCATTATTGCTTCTCCCTGAAAAATAGCATCTAAGCCAAGGGCATAGAGAGGCCAACATAGAGGGTGCAGCAATCTAGAAACTTACGCTCAATCAGAGGGCCACTGTTTTTAAACAGAACCACACAGACAGACAGAGCACACCATGAGTGCAGAGAAAACTCCACCAAAAACATATCACAACTAACTAGTGTCATTTCCAGCCAAACCAAAACAAACAGGAATGAATGCAGTCATAACATTCTTAGTGTCACTTACATAGTATCACACCATCACCTGCATCATGGATGCCAGTGACTAGCTGCCATTACTCCCTACCGATTTCATCAGCTCCCAATAGTTGGTGTATATTGGTAAACAAAAATCTACATCCTGAGTTTTTGTTGCATTTCCAGAAGCAATGGGGGAAGTCTAGGTCATGACTCATGACCTCAGCTAGCCCTCAAGAGGCACAGCCAATCAAAACAGCCAATAGTACCCTTATTCAAGCTGCAACAAGCTTGTGAGGGTGAGCTTCATTGTTAAGTGAGTGAAATCCAATCCTATTCCTTGTAAATACATCAACTACCTTTGGATATTGATCTTGTTACTTTTTGACAATGGTCAAATCAATGCACTAAATATCTCCTGTCAGGAATTCCCCCATCAGTAACCCAGAGTGATACAAAAAGATCTTTCCAATGATGTGACTGGCTATCTTGCTTTCCTTTGTACTTGGCAAACCCATCAAATTTGGAAGCTCTCATGAAACAGGAGAGCAAGCCTGATTGATCATCATCAAACCAAGGGTCCAGTTTACAGGGCTTCATCACCAGAAATGCTCAGTAGATCTCTACGTAAAAAATCCTCAAGTTCAATGAGACTCACCGTAAGTGGCCACCCTTTCAAAGGCACAGAATTCCCTGATTGATTCACACCTGCAACAATGTCAACAGATAATTCATGGTAGGCACGACAAGGTGAAATGCTTCACATAAGTTATTCCATTGAAATTCCATTTCTAGACAGAGAATTACATGAACGCACCTGGGCTTAGAAGGGCAGGTTTGGAATGTCCCACCCCTGGAACACCAAACATGGCAGATTCTGGAGCTGGAGACCTTTGGTTCAAAACATCATTCTTGTTATCCTGAATCACCACACACCCACATTAGCAATAAGAAAGCTACAAAAAAGGCCAGAAAACAAGCTAAATATGCATGCAAGAAGGGTACCTGAGAGTTTACCACCATCTGCTGTGAGCGAGATTGTGCCTGTTGCAAAGTTGTTGCATTAGCAGTACTACCATGCAGCAACGGTCTGCTTTTGACAAAGAGCAATGTGGTCAGCAAAAGAAATTTCTCACAGCAAGAGGGGTATCAAATCTCTAACCAACTGGTGGAGGTCACATCCTATGCTGCTGGCAACAAATTGTCTCTGATCACAACTGCCATATTGTGAATCGCTAGGTACCCAAATTGCACGCATCAGATTATTTTCTTTGCTTGCACCATTTGCTCTAAGAAGTTTAATCTTATATCTACCATGATGACTGCAGTTGACAAAATATCTCTTATCACAGTTTGTACTCCTAAACCTGTTTATACAATACAAACATGGTGAATGAATACTGGATCTTTCAGTTCATCTCCTTGCTGAAGGAGGTGATACCACATTCTCTCCGAATGCTCTGTCATCTCAAGTTTGGAAGTCTGAACTGCATAGTCAAATGCACAGCTTCATAGCATTCATACAAAATTAGTACAGTGATGCAGCCTTCAATTCTTAGTTGATTGGTTGTTGACATCTGTACCTCTGCAAAAACACAGTCATCCAACAAAACAGAACTTCAAACACCCAACATAAGCAAAAACAAGAGGGATACCCTCACCACCCAATGAAAGATAGAGCTGCAGCACAAGCTGAAAAACATGCAGTTCAATTATGTCCTGCATTCCATACTGCTGGTTGTGAAATTAACTCAGCAGTTTGAAGACCCTGTACTGGGACGTGATCCATTGAAATCACTAATTTTACAAGTAACCATCTTGACTTATTCACTGGTGATGGTCTGTGAATGTTGGCCTATCAGCTTCTCTAAGCCTTATCCATGATAGCATCTTGCACCAATGCGATCTCACAAAACACACTTGCAAGGACTAAATCAAGTAGCTCTGCATGCACTACTCAGCCTGCTATCTCTCACCAAAAATACATGCTTAAAATACCTTCATTGCTGTTTCATCAAGTGCGTCTCTTTGCTGGGGATGCTTTAGTCGTTCCTCATATATCTTGGTTGCCATTGCATTTGCCGTAGGCTGTCGGAGAATAGCATCAGCACCAATGCCATTTGCAGTACCATTCAAAAGATGAGTGGCTTCTCTTCTCTGTTGCTGCTGCTGTTGTGCATGACGTTGTAGCATTTGGAGCTGCATCAGCTGTTGTTGTTGTTGCTGTTGCTGCTGTTGCTGTTGTTGTTGTTGCTGATGCTGCTGATGCTGATGCTGTTGCTGCTGTTGCTGCTGGTGTTGTTGCTGTTGTTGCTGCTGCTGCTGGTGTTGTTGTTGCTGCTGCTGTTGCTGCTGCTGGTGTTGTTGTTGTTGCTGCTGCTGCTGCTCTCGAGCTTTCATTTGTTGTGTCTGCAAGGATGACATTCAACCAATTATCATGTCCCAAGTCACTAATGTCTCTAGAATGAGGGTGGTCAAGCAGCTAAGGCAAAGTCATTGGTTAGATGACTTGACAACCATTTCCTGCATAGGGAATCTCCACAAATCTTGAGACAACACTAATCAAAAAACCCACAACTGGTTTGGAAAACAAGTAGAGCTCAGCAAAGGGACCGTCTACATTCATTATCCTTGTTGCATCCATTTTTAGCTAATGATGGACTTGGTTTCTCACTGATGACATCAAAGGTATTGTCTAAATGATCTTTGATCACTGCATTGACAGTGACTGTCGAACTATTGCTGACTGTTGGAAGCACTCCAGGTTGATACTAAGGTTCTCTCACCTCAATGTATGAGGCTGCCACCTCTGAATGCTTCTCATTGGTGCGGGCAATGAAAATATCCCAGAAGACTGACCACCACTCAAATAAGAAACCACCAGGGGCATCAATAGCTGCAACAACAGACACTAACCTGTTAGTGCAAAACCATTGCTAGAAAGTGTGCATACAACCATATAAGGGAGGATGAAACATACCAACTGGATCCGATGACACTTTGCCTTCATTCAAGAAAGCCTTAGCTGACAGCTGAAGATTCCTCTTCACAAGGTAGTCATAGATATACACATCCAGCCTGCAACCCAAAGTCAAAACTCATATTAGATACACATTGGATGCTTCAAGTAAGCAACACCAAGATGCATCTGTGTCCTCACACCCTTTTGATACACCTTCCTTAGACCTCTGACTTAATTTCTTGCAAGATTCCAGTTCCAAAACACAGAAAAAAAGCTTTTCTACTGAATGTAAGGGATAAATAACTCCCAAGGCTCAGAAGAAAATTTGCACAGAGTTGTTGCATGGTCTAAACCAAGACTTCCCCTTTCTGCTCAAAGAACTTCCTCAAGGTCATATTCACTAAGCACACCAGCAGGATGCATTAGAAATTTCTCTGTGGTCCCATACAATACTCCAGACCCCATATTTCTGTTTCAAACTCCCAATGCATAACATGAATGGCCCCCATTCTGTGCTTATATCAGAAGGGCAGAATGCATCCTACTCCATTCATCAAACCCCCAATCCGCTGACTCAGACTACAACAATCTAACGTTTCCCCTTCATTATTGTGCAACAAAGACAGAATGCAGCCAACATGCTCTATACTAATCACACAATCCAATTTGACATATGTATCATCCACCTCCAAAGGTTAGACTCAGCATAACTTTTTAGCCAAGAGACAAATGCATCCCACTTGCTCAAAACAACACAAGGTCTACATCTTGACCATCTCTCGACAGGAACAAATTTACTCTGATATGACTCTAGTTCACAACAGGAAGTATCCCCTGTCTTGCCCCCGAGTCTCCTTAAGCTGAATAGCACTTTCCAAGACAACTCCTGGAACAAAAGAGTGTCCAGTTTCTGCTCAACCATGCTACCAGTGACTGCAAATAAAGTGTTGCAAACCCTGGCTACCGTACTAAAATCACCTCTGAAATCACCACCGGCCAGTGTCAGTTTTCGCAAAACTACAGTCTAGTCTGCTCCTTCTTTCTTCTCCAGCCATCTAAAGCCCAAAGCCATGGTTCGTCCGTCTTAAGTGTCACATTTCCAAAGCTCCGAAAGCAAAAAAAAAAGCAAAAAAGCATGCCCTAGTACTACTACTAAAGCTCGTCAGCTTCCAAGACTTGCAACCTTGACATAATCCAAAAAGAACTGCAAACCGTCCCGAGTTCCAAAACGCGGCCTCTCGCCCTATCCCACGCCACGTCCACCTTCGGCATCCCGGATGCTCCTCTCTCTCTCTCTCGTTGCCTCCTGGTGAGGCCAGGTTTTTTCCGCAGCTCCGATTACCGCACAAAGGCCGAACCAAGGGGACAAAGAAAAAAAGGGCACGGAAATTTTCAAAGACAGCAAGCAAACAAAGAGGGAGGAAGAAGAAAGAAGAGGAACAGCTTACATTTTGTCCGCCTCCCAGTTGCTCTGCGCCATGGCAAAAGTAGTTTGCACACAGCTGGAATGAAGGAATCTCCTTTCCCTCGCCTCGCACTCCTTCCTTTGTTCGTCCACCGCCGCTAGCAGGTTCTTGCGGCCGTTTGTATTTGCCCTTACAGAATGCACTTTTCTTCACACAACACAACGCAACACACAACCGCCGCAGACACAAAGAGAGAAAGAAAGACAAGCACAGAGAGAGACAGAGAGAGAAAGAGAGAGGAAGGAAGGGAGCGAGGAGCTTTGTGTGTGTACAGAGACCAGACAAGGTGTACGTTTAGCTTTGATAGGCCAGAGGCCATCATGAGTTTGGCCCAGTGGCCAGGGCCAGCCGCCCTCTGTCCGTCCGCAGGTGAAGTGAACATTTTCAAGGGTTTCTTTGGATCGATGACTTTCATATACCCCCCCGCCTTCCCCGCCTTCCCCGCCGGGCCGCCCCCTTGTTCTGCCGCTTACATATTTACTACTTGGTAACTTACTACCTAGTACTTAATTATAGCCAAATAATGGCCAATGTGAACCAGCGCCCACACTGGTGTTAACTTCACCTTCTTGAGTAAGGCCTCTTTGTGGCCAAATTAAACCCAAGGAATGTTAGATTTGGACTCAGAGACCCTTGACTTAGTCTTAGTAGCATGGCATATTTATGATATTTAGGAAGCAATTTAGATGGATTTTGGGGTTTCTTAGGTTTTTACCATGGTTCAAGTGTGGGTGCTGCTGGTTTACCCAACCCCAAAAACAACAAAACTTTGCCCCTAGGGTCAGTTTCCTCATTAAATAATATTTAAAATAGTGAAACAATTTTAAATTTTTTCTGAAAATACGAAGCTGAGGTGTTGAAAATTGCCATAATTATGGCAGGCTACAATCTGAATAATTTCACTCTTCATATGACAATATCATAATAGATAATGAAATAATAATAATAATAATAATAATAATAATTTCGAATTTTTTTTTGAAAAAAAAGATTATTGGTTTCATCCATGTGGAGAAACTGACCCTATACTACCCTAACTAACTAGGCGCCTTATTTACTACATAAATAGGTAATGGTTTTCATGTGTGGCCTCCTTTTTGAACCTCTTTTTGGGCCCCCTTTACTAAAGCACAACTGGACAGGTCTTCTTGAGTTTACCTGACCTAACCTATCCAAACCAGTGTTCAAACTCCACATGTCCAGGACCCATTGTGCAAAACCCACTTGCCCATTGTGCAAATCATGAAAACCATTATTACCTAATGGAATGTGCCAGGTACAGACACAATGGGCCTCTTTTGAGGCCTGTTTGGGAAATTTGGGGCTGGTGGGGGTCCTATTGGGGTCACCCAAATTCCTCATTGGCACCTTACAGGTCACAAATGGCCTAGACTGGGGCACGTTCTCTATTAATTAATGATTTTCGTCTGGCCTTTTCTGCCTCTTTTGAGTCCCCCTTTTTTTTACATGGCACAATGGACACCTCTTGTAAAGTTCTTGGGTCTCCCTGACCTTTACTTAACTATTTATTGTTCACAACCCGCATGCCCAATTGTGCAAATCATTGAAAGCCATTATGTTATGGAATGTGTCACGTGCAGGTCATTGTGCCCTTGTAATGTGGCGTGTGTTTTGGAAATTTGGGCGAGCCCAATGCTAGTTAAGTAGGTCCCAAGCTGCTTGGCTTAATTGGATGATCAAGGAAATAAATAACTTCTAGGCTTTAGAACAGGTACACAAGGAACACTAGAATGGCTTGTAAATAATAATTTGGCTAATTACCCACTACCCTAGTACCTAGCCTGGTTATTTACTAATTACTTACATTTTGGAATTGAAAAAATTTCTGAAAATAAAATAAAATAATATATATACCTGTCATGCCAAAAATCTGAATGAAGCTCTCAAGTATAATAGCTTCATTATTTTGTATAATTTGTTGAATTGTAAACTATTATTATCTTTATTGCCAAACATAATTGACAAAACATGATAATTATTGGAGTTCTCATGCATTTCTAGATTAACGTCCAACATTATCAAAACTAACAATGTCTCACACATTAAAACATGCACACATGCTATTGTTCCAAAGGAAATTAAAATTAAAATTAACTTTTAATTTGAAATTTATATACTTTGACAATAACAAATTGATTTAAAATCATGGCACGACATGATTTCACATTGATACATGTATGGTTGTAGCATACATATATAGTCTATTCCAAGATAGTATGTTTGGTCATTGAACCTTGTCCATTCACTAGGACCTTCCTTTGTTCACCAAAACCTTTGTTTGTTCACTAGACCAAATTTGTGCAATCCAATGTTGTTTGTTCATCCCCATTTTTTCAATTACCAAAATTGATGAAATATAAATGCCATCCAAATTATGGATGGGGGAGTTTCCACATGGATGAAAAAAAAAAAAACCAAGTTCAATGGTGAGCCTATGAGCCTAGCTATAGAAACATGCAAACCATGCGTGTTTTTGAGGCACCTAAAAAACCTTAAAGGCCTAGGGCAATGGCAATTCACACCATCACCTTATTTGTGCAAATTGCAATTCCAAACCTAGGGGGATGGTGGTTCACACCATCATTATCCTTTCATTTGTGCAAATCACAAGTCACATAATCAATTTAGAAAAACATCATCGCATCAATTTATTACACACAATTCACAAAAACATTGTTGCATTGCCCTATTTTTATATGCACCTCAAACTTGGGAGTTCTTACACAAGTCCCCTCTTCTGTTGTCATTATTACTTGAGTTCTTTCTTTGGGGGATAATTAATAACAAAAGCTTTAATTTGTGCACCAACTTGAACTTACACATTGCACCTAACAATGATATTTGCTAGGTTCATTTTGATTAAGAAAAACAATGAAAACATTCTAAAACTAAATCATGATGCTTATGTTGTGTTTCCAAGGCTTCATTACAATATTGTAGTACCTAATTTAGTTCGACATTAACTAAATTATTTTAATTTTTTCCAAAAAATCATAATTATTTAATAAGTTTGTTGAAGTTTATATGCATATGAGAAATATGGCAATTTAATGTGAAAGAATATTGCACCCACAACTAATATTTGACAAGAACTATCGTTTTTTTTTCAACAAAAGGGGTTCAACAACCCAATTTTTAATTTTCCAAAATTTTATTTTTTAAATTTTATGCGTTAAAATGCATTTTTTTCAAAATAAATAAATTGCAAACTAGTGACAGTGACAAGCCCTTGGGTTTGTCAAATGTGGCAAACACTAAACAATATCAACAAATTAAATACAACTCAATCTGTGACACGCCTTGATAATCAAGGTTGTGGACCTCAATGACTTGAACCTCGCTATTTACTAAGCTTACCCTAGATAATCAAACCTAGTTGGAACCCCCCCCCCTCTCCCCGAAGCCCACTCCACAACCCAAGCCCGCTTCGACTCCCCTAAAGACAATTTTTTTCTCACATGCCCACCATTCCAAATCCTTTTCCCTAATTCCCAAGGGTCACCTTCTCCCTGAGGCTAGATCACCCCTCCCCCCTTGAACCCACGTTCTCCCCAACCCCGTCTCTTCCCCAAGGAATCGTCCCCAACCCCATGAAGGGGGGGGGGGGGGGGGGGGGGCTACAACATCATGGGTGAGCAAATTCATTACAAAATAATCAAATTTACACATGTTTTTTAAGATGGGGGCAAGTTCTTCAAGTGGTGGTGTGGGCGGCTGTTCAAGTGGGGGACTTCATGAGCATGGTGATTGGAAACAACTATGGGAGATTTAAAAATAAGCACTTGGGCTTGTTGCTAAAAAAAAAAATAGGAGTAAAAAAGGGAAGAAAGTCTGAAAGGCCATTTTTTATTAGGCCTAAGAACAAAAAGAAATGGTCTACCCCTTGCAAAAGAAATAGGGAACTAAAAGGAAGGTTGCTCTACCAAAACACAATGTGAAAGGTTGTTTTGGTATGAAACAAAAAGCTTTGGAAGTGTAGGTAGTTAAGAGATAAGGTTGTAATGAAAGAAAATATTGTAAAAACCATGTTAAAAGTTAATTAGAAAAAGAAGTGGAAAACTCAGGATTGAAAACATTACATTGTAACCTTTTCTTGAAGATGTGGGATTTGTTTTTATGTAAAGACTTACTAGAAATCTCAAATGATGATGTTTGCATGAATATGCCCTAATCAAGGTTGTAATTAGTTAAGTGCGGAGAAGGAGGAGTGGTTGAGGGAGGTAGGATTGTTGTATGTAATAGACATAGGAAAATGATATAACCAAGAAAACAAGGAAGAATATTGTCAAAAAGAAGGGGATTCTATTTGGCTTTGATTACATTAAAACCATTACATTATAGAACGATGATTGGAAGGAATTTACTTGGAACTAACTAGGGACATAACAAGGTAGAAAACAAGGAATGGGAGGGGGGGTTGGAAGTTAGACGAAACATTGTGACTCCCCCTTTGATGATCTTCAAGGGGGTAAGGGGGAGTGGCCCAAGTCAAGGTGTTGAAGATGCGTTGATTTTGTACCTAATACCCAATCTCCCAAGGATGCATCTTTTCCTTGGCCCCATTTCCTTTCCGAGCCCACCTTCTCTTCGAATAACATCTTTCCTAACCCACATCCTCTCCCCAGCCCCATCCTTTCCTTGGGCCCACTTCTTCTCGAGAAACATTTTCTCCCTAACCTCGCCTCTTTGGGGACACATCTTTTCCTCGAAAAATGTCTTCTCCCCAACCCACATCCTTTCCCTAGCCCCATCCTCTCTTCATGCCCACCTTTTCCCCAAAAAACATATTTTCCCCAACCCCATTTCCTTGGGGACACATTTTTCTCCCTGGGGAACGTATTTTCCTTGGCCCACATCCTCTCCCCAGCCCCATCTACTCCCTAGGCCCACCTTGTCCCCATGGAACATCTTCTCCCCAACCCCATCTCCTCACAGACACATCTTCTTCCCAAGGAACGTATTTTTCCTGGCCCCATCTCCTCTTCCATCCTTAAGGACACATCTTTTGCCCAACCCAAATCATATTCCTAACCCCACCCCCTCCCAGGGCCCACCTTCTTCCCAAGGAATGTTTTTACCCTAGCCCACATCCTATCATGAGCCCCATCCCTTCCTAGGGCCCACCTTCTCCCCAAGGAACATCTTTTTTTCGGCCCCATCTTTCTAGGGACACATCTTCTCCTTATGGAATGTATTCTCCTTGGCCCCATCTCTTTAAGGACACATCTTCTCCCTAGGGAATGTATTCTCCTTGGCCCCATCTCTCTAAGGACACATCTTCTCCCTAGGAAAGGTATTCTCCTCAGCCCATCTCTCTAGGGACACATCTTCTCCCTGGGGAATGTATTCTCCTCAGCCCCATCTCTTCCATCCCTAGGGACACATCTTCTCCTCAATTTACATCCTCTACTCGGCCCCATCCCCTCCCTAAGCCCACCTTTTCTTTGAGGACTGTCTTTTCCCTGACCCCATTTCCCTTGGGACACATGGGCAAAAGCATGCTAGGGTGTCACAATTTCAATGGATTAAAATCCCTTTTCAAAATCCTTTTTAGTGTAATTGAAAATTGGCTTAAAATATGAATATTTAAATGATATTGAAAGTAACATTTTTTTTTCCATTTCCATTTTCAAATTATGATGCTACAAGACATATAAAAAATATCACACGAGAATTTTTTATTATTTTTTTAATGCTTAAAAATGCTTTAAAAATAATTGTAGTTTTTGGGATTAAAACAATTCATAATATAATAAATTAAAATCATATTCCATTCATTCAATGGATCTTTAATTTTTTAAACATAATTCATCCAATATCCCAAAGTTTCAAACATAGACAACTAACACATTGTAAGATAAAAGTCCATATCCATGAATTTTGCAGGTATGACAAAAAAATTTGGGCAAAATTCAAAAGTTCATTACATCTTGGCTATCCACAATTTTGATTTGATTTTTTCATTCTCGGAAGGTTGATTATGATAGCTTTAGATAAGTGAGTCCTTTTAAAATTATTTCAATGAATTTTATTTTATTTTATTTTTAAAATACATGAAAAATTGCCATTGTGATGTCCATACCAGGTCAAAGTAGTGTGCAAACACTCACATCTTCTCCTTGGGGAATGTATTATCCCCAAGGAATGTCTTCTCCTTCACCCACATCCCCTCCATGGCCCCATCTCCTCCCTGACCCCTATCCATCCCTAAGGACACATTTTCTCCTTAAAAAACCCTAGAATGTTTTTAAAATTGTCATAATTTCAAAACATAATATTTATATGAAGAGTTCATTGTTATGCATAGGATGGATTTCATCATAAAATCTAGTTCGGATGGCACATTTGGTTGATTAACATCCACTGAATTCCCCCGAAAAAAAATTATCCATCCATTTTGGGGGAAGAAAATTAAAGTTTGTGAAGTGATGGCACTTGATGTTATCATGATTGATACAAAGTTGACAACAACATTAAATCTTCTAAACCCCATGGACGGAAGGAATTCACACCTTTTTGGCAAGGTGCAATCTCTTTTAATTCTTTCCACTTGTATTTGTTGTATTTTGATTTTGGTCACAATCTAAATGAAAGTTCTCCTAGTTTTCTTTTTCCACATTGCACACTTGTAATTCGCTCTTGTTTAGTGATGATGCAAGAATGAAAGATTCTAGAGTTGATTTTATATTTGTGAAGTTCTTTGGTCAAGTTGATGTGCTAAGCGAAAACTTCGCATGTTTGTACATTGAATTGTAACACCTTCCCCATGGTCGTAATTTGTGAAATCAATATTTGTGAAAACCTTGTGAAGAAACTTAATTTGTTTTCAAAAAAGTTATGTTAGTTCCTCTTGGTTCATTCTAGGTGCCTAAAATCAATAGTTCATTCACAATGTTGGCATACAATTGTGCATTTGGACCTAAGGAAGAATGGGTGAATAATCTGGCATTGGATTGACCGAGAAGCTAGTCTAGTGGATTAGCTGGGAAATTGGCCTTAAGAAAAGAAAAACAAGTGCACAATGAATCCATCAAGATTGGTTGTCAATGTGCCTTTAAGGTTGGGAAGAGTTATGTTGCACTTAACCTTGGACTTTTACATTATTATTGCATGGAGCATGTTGACAACCAATGTGTTCCATGTCACGACTGTTGAGCTACAATGTTTAAGGGTATGCACTTAGAATATGCACCATGATTGGGACATGCCATGAAAGAGTAGATCATGGACAATGTTAAGCTTGGTTTTCCACCATGCAAATCATGGCAAAACATAAGCAACACTACTTTGATGAATATCCCATGGAAAATCATGGACTTGTAGTCATTTTGTCCTCCCACATGATATTCACAATGCTGTGGATTTGTATGTTAGTTTGGAGTATAAACACCATAAGGACGTTGCAACTAGTGTCAAACTTTGGGTGGATGCAAATCCTAAAAACATTTTTTCGTTTTAGCAAGAACCATTTAATTTAGAATCATTTGGCTTCAAACTTATTTTCAGCATCTAGATTCCATACAAAAAAAAAACTAATGTTGGATCTAGGATATGAAAAGGTTGTTGCTTGTGATATAAGTTTTGAAACAAATGACAAACAAGTATTATCATCAATTTACCCTCAATGGTTCATTTTTTCAAGATCAACATGGTCTTTCCAGTTAATGAGCGTTTTGTTTGTTACAATCCATGTTGTATATGCTCATGGTCTTCAATGAGTGGCAAAATGGAGTTCCCATGGCTTGGATTATATCCACTTGGAACAAGAGTGTGGATCTTTAGCAATGGTTGACATTGCTAAGGGCCAAATTTTAACATGATCTTCCTAAATGGATTCCTAATGCATTTATTATTGACGATGTTGATGTAAAGATAAACACAATCAAGTAAGTATAACTCCTACATATCCTTGGGACGATTATGGATAGGGGTGGATGCCCCTCCCTTAGGAAGGCAATATATGTATTGAAACAAACTTCCCAAGGAAAATAATTCCAAATATTTATGTGTCAATGTGTTCAAAAATTCTCAGGGATATAGTTCACCACCATCTTTTCCTCAAGGAATCCATTTTCTACTTAGGGGGTAAGTTTTTGGAAATGTAATTTAGGGAGGAAGGTTCCAAGGATAAATTTCCCAAGGAATGGGGATTGGGTAAATTTAATCCATCAAGGAACATAAATTTTCTAGGGAAATTAATGGTAGGGTTTAATTTGGTTTAGTAGTTCCGAATGGTCATAGAGAAATAATACCTAATCATTTTCATGTGTAAGGCATGCTTTCCACACTCAACCATGTTCTTCTACCTTTGGCACATTCATCGAACTTGGCTAAAACATTCTTTCAAAAAAAAATTAACCTTGTGGTTCATTCACAAATCTTTGCTGAAAAGGGGTATGTCATGTACCTATGAGGGGTTGGAATACACCTAACACAAGTTGAAGTTGAAAGAAAGGCCTTAAACACATTTTGTCAACCTCGTACCAAGTATCCATAAGCTAAAACATTTTTTGATTACATTGATGCATATTGGGCACCAAAAGTTGGCATGTGGTGCATAGATGTGTGGAATATATGGTATGCCAACCAAGACATTAATGTGGTTATAGAGGTTTATCTTGGGAACTTGAAGGAAAAGCTGAAAAACATGAAATGCAAATTGGAAGGCTGGAGATTAGACTAGTTGATTCATCAACTAATCTCCAATGTGGTCACTCACTATTGGTATGTGGGTATGTGCAAACATGGAGGGTTCTTTTGTAATCAACATGCAAAAAAAAATTTGTCCAACGCATGGTGGTTGGCTCAAGAGATCTTGTGTTCACACATGATGGATCTCCCCATGTTCGAGAGCACAAAATTAACAATTGTGTAGTCATAATCACACAAGGATATACAATGTAAAATTAAAAATCCCCACTCCGAATGGGCGTCTAATGATTACCTATGGGCACATAATGAAAACCTATGCAAGCAATATATTGATGTGTTCATGAAGATGAGGTGTAACCTTCCACATGGGATTATTGTTTTGACATGCGGTTTGTGAATTGGGATTGTGGTAAGTGGTTTCATTACATTGCAAGGCATTCTTTTCCCAAATCCACACTATAAACAATTGGGTTTTAACATCCTTTGGGTCATCCAAGGTTTGATCATACACACCATTAATTCTTTTGACCCTTTTGTAGTCTGTCTTTGGTGAAATCTTACAAGTTATTAACATTCTATTTAATGTTGTGGGAGATAATGACTATTTGTAATTTCAAATTTTGGCAAAGTTCGAGCACATCTATGGAAAGGTGGAAGTGTTGAAGTCTTAGTTAGAAGCTAGTGTGTGGCACCTCCTTGACAGGTCTTTCACTATTGTTGCAAATGGAAGCTCCTTTAGCTTCAAGTGGAAGCTTGACTTTGATGATGGCATGAAATTGAAACACCGCACGCCCACACCTTTTAACCAACCTTAAGATTTTTGTTTCAAGTATGAACTCCTCATGAAAAACATTATATTTTGCGTCCTCGAGGAATGGTTGTATACTCCTTCAGGGAACATTTTGTCAAGAAAAAACTTGATTGGGCATTACAAGGAACAAGACATATGACCCAAGGAACCATACCCTTCCTTGGGGAAAGATGATAGCCCTCCCCATGGAACTCATGTTGATCCCTTGGGAAAATTGATAACCTTCCTTGGGGAATTATTGCCATTCCCTAGGGAACACATCACAATAATTGTTGCATTTGTATTATGAAAAGTTGGACATTGTTCCTCTTGTATGGAAATTAATTTAAATATATCATTCAATTTTTTAGAGTTCCCAATTGGAGAATGCATATTGTCATATTGCATATTTGATTTCTCCTTCAATTGTTTAACCTTAATGTAATAAAACCTAAGCATGATTATCTCCCCATTTGGAAATGCCTAGAACACTCCTCCCAAGGAAAACGATTAATTATTATCCTTTGATGGGTTTTGGTTTCTCCTTCGCGTGTTCTCAACTTGTTTCAAAAACATGGTGGGCACATGTCATCAAAAAAATGTTGTGAATAAGCAAAGAAGAAAACCAAAACCCATGCAACCCAAAAGAAACTCCTCCCGATGAAAACAACTAACTATTAACCTCCTATTAGCTTGTCTTTGAAAACATTGTGGTGCATGTCATCAAAAAAGTGCCGTGAGTAGGCAAAAAAAAAAAACCAAAATCCATGCAACTCAACTTTCCCTTGAAAGGGTTTTGAGCTTTTCTTGGGCAATGAAAAGAATTCCCCAAGGAGGCTTTGAACTCTCCCTGAGCAATGAAAAAAGTTCCTAGAGGAGGCATTAAACTTTCCTTGGGGAATGCAACTATGAGCTCTCCTCAAGGAAGGCCAAGACTTCCTCAAGGAGGTTTTGAGCTTTCCCTAAGGAATATAGCTCTTAATTCTCCCTCGAGAAGGCTAAGAGTTCCCAAAAGAAGATCTAAGCTTTCCTTAAGGTATGCAGCTTTGAACTCTCTCCAGGGTTCCCTGAGGAGGCTCTGAACTTTCCCCGGGGAATGTGACTATAAACTCCCCCCAAGGAAGCCCAAGAGTTCCTTGGGAAAGGCTCTTAACTCTCCCCAAGGGAATGCCAAGAGTTCCTTAGGGAAATCTTTGAGTTCTCCCTAGAAAACGCCAAAATTTCCTCAAGGAGGAGGCTCTAAACTCTTGTCAGGGACCGCCAAGAGTTCCCCAAGGAAGGTTGTCAACTCTTCCCAAGGAGAGCCAAAAGTTCCCTAAGGAGGCTTTGAACTTTCCTTTCCCTAGAAGGCCAAAAATTCCTTGAGAAGGCTTTAAACTCTCCTCGAGGAAGGCCAAGGGTTCCCTAAGGAGGGTTCTGAATTCTTTTTGAACAACAAAAATAATTCCCTAAGGAGTTTTTAAGCTCTCCCTGGGGAAGACCAAGAGTTCCCTATGGAGAACTCAACATGTGCATATAATTAAATTGCATATTGAGGTGTAAGTTGAAATTAAATGTTTAAAGCTTGACCCTAATGTAATAAAACCCTAAGCATTGCTGCCTCCCCACTTGCAAGTAGCCCAAAAGAATTGCTTGGAATTTCTTTTTCACATGTTAGGTGTATATCATGGAAAAATGTTGCATTCAAAGAACAAGTTTGTAGGAGGGAAAAAGTTTTGTTGAATTTTTTTATTTTATTTCTATAAACATGGTACATAATGGTGCTCCCAATGTGGGTACACATTTCAATGACTACTTTTACAACTGTAAATCTATTGTTAAATTTGAATGGAGCCTCATGTTTTTCGTTGTGGGAAAGCTTCTTCCACCATTTCGTCATTTTTTCCTCTATGAAAACATAAATTCTCATATGTAATTCCTTTACATCTTTCCTTGTATACCACTGCCCCATGCCAAGATTACACCTATGTCCCATTGTTTAGCTTGGAAGTAATGCATCATATTCAACATGTAGTAAATGCATTCGTTAGTCCCTATTTGCGTCAAGACCGGGGGTCTAATCCATAACAAGCTGTGAATAAGCGGATGGCCATCATTGTCCCAAGTCTTCTTGAGGTTTACTTCGAGTCTTCAAAAGAACGGGGCCATTTTTGTTTCCTTGTGTGATAAAGGGCACGAGTTGAAGTGAACAAACCTTTCCTATTTGACACAAAGTAGGTTCCAATGTTGAGAATTTGATAGTTTTTTTCCCTTGAGACATGGGTTGACAACCAAGTTGAAAAAGTTGATGTTACAAACCATACACAAAGGGGAATATGTGGGATGTTTTACCTTTAGTAGCTTTCTATTCCAACCATTCAAAGAATTCTGAGATTCTACTAGTCCATTTATTAGGTTGCAATGATCACAACACATTCATGAGGCTCACATGGGTAATCCATGTATCATATGGAATTTGTAGGGGGTTTCATTTCAAAAAAATATTCATGATGTTTTATGTGACATTGTCGTTTTTTAAGACACAAATGATATTATTGAGGTCGATCATCACCGATCTTTCCTTGAGACCAAACGAAAT
>Ga0209611_10003840_pt1 | contig 25888 bp, 14 predicted proteins | sample S1TSphgellanicum_3_FD_187693 | JGI IMG/M metagenome (GOLD analysis project Ga0209611, IMG submission 187693) | Host-associated microbial communities from peat moss isolated from Minnesota, USA - S1T2_Fc - Sphagnum magellanicum MG (SPAdes) (version 2) | ecosystem: Host-associated > Plants > Peat...
TTTTTTTTCAAAATAAAAAAAAAAAAAAAAATAGGATGCAACCTAATGAAAAAAAAAAGAAAAAGAAATATAGGGTCTCAAGAATAGAATTATGAGAATATACTTGGAATATATATACTTAAAATATTCTTAATTTCAATAAAGTATTTCCTTGTTCTGATTACCTTAAGAATAAAAATGTGGCAAACCTGAACCAAAACTGCTCTTCTTTTTATGATTTTTTTTGTTTTCAAAAAGTAAGAATCTTATTTCAGAATATTCCCATCTCCCCATAAACAAAACATCACAATTGTACGAAATTTTTTTAACTGAATTTTTTTACTTATTAAAATTATAATTGAAAACAGATGATTTTTAATTTTTAAAAGAGGTGCTTCGTAATAGAGATATCCACAAAGGCAGGAAAGACAGCAGTGACCACCAGTTCCCTGAGTTTGGTCATAAAAGAGGGTAAGATTAAAAAAAAACCTGCAAAAAAGTACATTAGCATTCAATGGGAGGTAGTTTTCTGAGTTTCACCCTGTCTTTCATTTTTTCTGAACGCCTCCACTGCCGTTAGGCAACAAGTTCCTATAATTCCATTGATGGTTTTCTGAGTTTCACCCTGTCTTTCATTTTTCCTGAACGCCTCCACTGCGGTTAGGCTACAAGTTCCTATAATTCCATTGATGGTTTTCTGAGTTTCACCCTGTCTTTCATTTTTCCTGAACGCCTCCACTGCTGCTAGGCTACAAGTTTTTATAATTCCTCTCGAACCTTGTGCATTACTGAGATTTAATAAAATTTCCTTACTTTGCGGATACCAGGAAAAGAGGGCTCCGGGGGTGAAAGGAGGCACAAAGACAAGGTGAATTTGAGGATTTCTCTAATATAATATATAAACAAAGAGTAAGCTCCCTTGAAAGTGTGAAGAACAATGAAAGCTTGTTGCTTATGGTGTTACTTACCCCACCAACAGCATTCTTCACCACTCGCATGTCATCTAAGTTGAGTGTTGCATGCGCAAGACGCTTGGGTTGTCTCTGCAGACTCAACCCTGCTGGAAGCATCACATTGGAACCTCCTCCTCCTCCTCCTCCTCCTCCTCCTCCTCCTACTGCAGCAGGCCTGAGGACAGTGTTGCTATCTTTCACCCAAATCAAAGTTGCAAGGGGAGTCACAGCCCCCAGAACTCTGTTCCAGCAAGCAAATAGCTTGTTTCCCAAAACTGAACAAGTAAATATTCTTTGTTGTTGTTGTTGGTGTTTCTGATCATCATGTGGAATTTCTTGTTTCTTCGATTTCCGCCCACCAGTTGCTCTGATAGAAGGTTGCTTCTCAGGATTAGCCGTCTGTCTCGTAGATGCGAACACAAGGGACATGACAGAGATTCCATCTCCTAGACAATGGTGCATGCGGAAAACCGCATGTGCAGTAGCATTGGATCCTGATGTTCTGTTCAATACGTGACATTCCCATAGTGGTCTTGTTAAGGACAAGGGTGGCGCCGTTGCAAGATCCGCGACGTAGTTGTCCACGAAACCTGGAGCTGCCATCTCTGCTTCTGAGATCCCTGATGGCTCAAACACGAGTGCGTCCATGTCGACATGTCGCAAAGGTACCCACATCGCAGCTCCCCTTTTATTCTTCTTCTGCAACAACGACAACAACGACCCTAGTATTATGTCTGTGCGACACTTGCGACAACAAAAACAACAACAACAACTGAAGTCCGGAGCTGCTACTGCTGCTGCATCCGAGAACTACCACAATGATCTTCAGCTTCTGAAACTTGGGAAATCTTGACGACATGCGTACCACGATGCTCGAGAAGTATTTTTGTTTCAGTAGTGTGTTCCGTAGTGTTTGCTTCAATTCTTCCAAGTCGACGAGATTCTGAAACCCGATCACGCAGAAACCATAGAACTCCATCTCCGGATTGAGAAACATGCTTCCAATGGGAGTGAGGGGCTCCAGATCCGGCTGATCTAGTGATTGTGAGGAGTCGGCCACCTGCTGCTGCTGCTTCTGCTTTGTTTGAAGACGAGGTAGATTCGACTGCTGCTGCTCCCAGCTGCTGACAGCTGCTGCACCCAATTGCTTCTCCATCATCATAAATTCCTCTTCTCACCTCTCGTCTCGTCTCTTCTCTTCTCTTCTCTTCTCTCTTGATTTCAAAACCAAATTCCCTCACAGTTTGTTCAATTCTTGAAGAACATCCACATTCTTGCAGCAGAGGTGGGAGGATCGATCCACCCCTTTAACTACATTCATACATGTAGTTTAGACAAAAGCATATAACCGCGAAGATCCTCGCACCACCCCGCCCCACCACCCACCCAACAAAAAAAGCATAGAACTGTCTCTCAAGAAATGGCGGGGTTGTGGGATGAAAAGAGGTGAAATAAAATCATCTCGGATGAAGACCTAATGAATGGGCATATCAGGTGCCCAATTCTGAAAACGATGAGAGACGGATTAGTTGAGTGTCTTTGAACTTGCGGATTTGGGAGTTTTTCTTTACATTGTCTGTTGCAGGTTAATTAGGCTCCTGCTAGAGCGGTGGAATTAATGAAGGTTTGTTTGGAGCTCTTCATGGTTTTTGGAAATGGTGGGCTTTGCAAGGGACGTCGGTGAATAAGAAGAGTGGGTTGATGAAAGCTAAGCACCTTCCTTCTTTTTCCTGGTGTGGTGAAGTTTGTGATTAGGAGATGGTGAATGGGAAGAATGCCCTGAACCATAACAAAATGCATGCAGAGATGTTGGAATTGATGAAACTCCCTAGGGGACAAATTTGGCCGGTCTGAGAGGAGATACCAGCTTGTGAGGACTCTATTTTGGTTCTTTCAGAAAGTTGAAATTGTCTCCTGGAAATTCTAGAGAAGTCAGTGTCAAAATCTTCCAAAAGTTGGGTTCTGTGTTGTGGTGGGATTCAGTTTCTCACTGTGTCTGAGGGAGTTGGTGGGAAAAGCTTCTGTAGAATTTCGGTTGGGCAGTTGACCAGAAAGCTTTCTGAGACCCTAATGTTGGGAACTCCAGGGAATTGATGTAGTTTGGGATGTCATCTTTTTCTTTGTTACATTTCTGGGTAAGCTGTGGGGGAAAAATTCTCTGGGTTTTGGGTTGTGAAAACTAGTTCTATGTAAGACCACCATGGCCTAATGAGAGAGTCTAGAGGGTGCTGATCCAATAATCTCTACAAAATTATTTCTGTGTAGAAGTTAGTTTGGTTGAAGTAGAGGACACCTAGTGAAGCCATATGGATGTATTTCAATAATTGTAATAGAGTGAAGAGGTGTAAGGATAGAATCTGTGGTAAGGAAGTAGGAACCTGGGCTGCTGTTTATGAACACTAGTGGATCTATGTGAAAATGAATAAGTGAATGCATAAGTTTCTTGAGGTTCCTCCTATCTACCTTCTTTTTTTTGTCACAGGGTTTGCTCCAGCAACTTAAGAACCGGTCAAATAACCGTCTGTTCAAATCTGAAAATTCAAATTAGTGAGGATGATGATGATGATGAAGAGTTCATGCAACTACCCTACCCTACCCTGCCTACTACTAGGCACCTACTCCTCCATCATGACACAAGCGGTGGTTATCACCAGTGTCGGGTGGTTTATTAGAACTTTAAAAGTTCGCACCAACTGACTGGAGGTTATCATTCCGGTTCTTTATGTATGTAACCATTATTCTCCCACCACCCTCAACAAAATTACCAGGAAAAAAAAAACCCGTCTTTCAAGATGGGTTTCCACTAGAATTCTAAGAACCAGTTAAATAACCTTCCAAAAAACTGTGGGTTCAAATCAGTGAGGAGGAGGAGGAGGAGGAGGATTCATGCACCTGCAACTACTACCTTGCCTACTACCAACTCGTCCATCGGTACACAACGGTTATCACTAGTGTTGAGCAGTTATTAGAAGAAATCAAATGAACGCCACCAAGCAACTGGCAGTTGTCAGACTGGCGGTTGTTTATGCTTATAACAACCATGACACTCCCACCCAACAAATGAAAAAACACACAGAACCGTCTTGTCAAGAAATGATTTTCTCAAAGAAATCTAAGAACCAATCAAATAACCTTTCCTAGAAAACTGCGGGTTCAAATCTGAAATTTCTGAGGATGATTGATGATGATTCGTGAGGCCTGGAACTAGCTACTCGCTAACATTCTATGTGCCTGAAGTTATAACTACAAACACCAGAAAAATCTGTTCCAATCTAAACAGTCTAAACACTTTCACCAAAGAAACCGGTTCACCTCATGTGAAACCGGTTTTCATAAGGTAAAACTTCCAAAAGTTGGATCCAATGCCATAGTCCCAGGGCAGGGCCCAACAAAAGGATACTGGAAATACATGGGTCAATTATTTTGTTGAATTTTTTTTATTTAATGGTGAGGGAGGAGTCAGGAGGAGGATGGTGATGATAGAAAGGATATTTGCCTGAAATTTTGGATTTATGAGTACCTAACTCTGGTCATTTGTAAGTGCCATACTTGAGTGCATGCATGAGTGTCATGTATGAATTGGATTTTTGTAACTGAAGCTTCTTACCCACCCTTTTGGATCTCTTGCTCGATTCACACATGAACTCCATTTGGCTTTGCCATCATCTCTCATTTTGGCTTTGCCATCATCTCTTGTTTTGGGACAAAGACTTCTACCCCAAAGGCTTCTGAGCAGGGATTCTTTTTTGGGCAAATTCTCACCACTTGGCGAAAAGAAAAAGAAAAGATTGGAAATTTTGGAAATTTTCACTAGTTTAGTATAAATTTGACCCCAAAAAATGCTAAATTTTATAATAAATTTAGATATTAAAAATTTTAATCTCAAAAAAAAAAAAAAAAAAAAAAATAACTTTTTTTTTTTTTTTTTTTCTATTGTTTGGTTTTTTTTGACCTGGAAAATCTGATTTTGACTTATTCAAAAAATTTAAATAAAAATGGCCAGAGTTTTTACAGTAGATTTCTGTAAATAACCCACTATGCTATATAGAAGGATGCTTAGATTTCTTGTGAGAGAAATGATCCCCACTCTGACCCTTTTGAAAAAATAAAATAAAAATAAAAATCACTAAAGCCACGAATTTTTTTCATTAAAAAAAAACTGCTCTGAAAAAAAAATAAAAAAAATTTCCTAAATTTTTTCTCAAATTTTTTATACAAAATACCCAAAATAATGACTACAAAAGCATTCTATGGTTCAACTACATCACAAAATTGAAAAGAAAAAAACATTGGTTTAAGTACATAGTAACTTTAGGATTCTGTGGTGTTTGGGAAATCTTTTGGTTACAAATATACCATCCTAAGAAGGAAACCAAGGTCTCCGAGTCCAAATTTAACATTCATCCATAGGAGGCCTCGCTCAAGGAACCATTGTAGGACCTAGGTGGTCACCGGTGTTTTTTTTGGATGAAGTTTTGTCGAATTATGATGTGAAAAATATGATTTCAACCTATACAAAGGAATTTTCATGAAAAAAAAACGGGCCCAAATTTGCCAGATTTCAAAGGAAAAAAAATTCCAAATTGCCACATTTTTATGATAAGTTTTAGTAGGTAGCCAAGAATATAGAAGGATTATTATTATTATTATTTTCCTACTTTCATATATAGTATGTAGCCAAATCTGGCTAAATCATCTTATGGAATTTTAATTTTTTTTGGGCACTTGAACACACAAGCCTACTCAACACCCTATGCATATTAGTACCCTAATACTCCAACCCTAACCCTAACCCTAACCTATAACCCTGTGTATAATACAGACAGGGTTAATAAAAGCATGTTATGGGGGGAGAAAAAGGTGCCTGGGCAGCACGCAATTTGTTTGGGAAAATATTTAACGGGCCACTGGGCAGGCAGACCGACAGACAGACAGACAGACAGAGAGACAGGGTAAATAGTAAAATAGAATGTGGCAGTACTTTTGTACGTCTAGCATTAAAGAGCCTTTGGCGTGATTAAAATTTCCCGTGGTAAAAGTTAAACCTACCTACTTAACTGCCTTAAATTTTTCGTTGGTACAGACAGTAGGTAGGAAAAGTAGGTAGGTAGGTAGGTAGGTAAGTGTGAAACGGAGGTAAGGAAGGAGAGGCAGCCAGGTAGGTAGAAAAAGTGGATAGGAAGACAAGGTAGGTAGGTAGGAAGGAGAGGCAGCCAGGTAGGTAGAAAAAGTGGGTAGGAAGACAAAGTAGATAGGTAGGAAGGAGAGGCAGCCAGGTAGGTAGAAAAAGTGGGTAGGAAGTCAAGGTAGGTAGGTAGGAAGGAGACGCAGCCAGGTAGGTAGAAAGGGTGGTTAGGGAGACAAGGTAGGTAGGTAAGAAGAAAGGGGAGGCAGCCAGGTAGGTGGAATTGTGGGTAGGAAGACAGGGTAGGTAGGAAGGAAGGAGAGCCAGACCTGCAGGTAGAAAAGCAGGGTGGGAAGTCAAGGTAGGTAGGTAGGAAGGAGAGCGAACCAGGTAGGTAGGTAGGAAGGAAGGAGAGCCAGACAGGCAGGTAGAAAAGCAGGGTGGGAAGTCAAGGTAGGTAGGTAGGTAGGAGAGGCAGGTAGTTGAATACGGAGAGAGGGAAGGAGGAATGAGCAAGCCCCCTGCCCTCCTTCGCCTTCTTCTTCTTCTTCTTCTTCTTCTTCTGTGTTTTCTGTCTTTCTTCTTGTTGGTGTCAGAGGAAGGACCTAAGGATGTGTATGTAATTTGTTCACATGAACAAGAACAACGACAACAACAAAGTGGGAAGGCTGAGAGAGAGAGAAGCTTTGAACTGTTGGAAAGGCTGTGACGTGCTGTGAAATGTGGAAGAAGAAAGAACAAGTGCAACATAGAAAAAAGCCTCACTAGAAAATAACTAGAGAGATTGTGGCAAGTAGACAATGTGTAGTTCGCTCACTCAACCATGGGCTGGTGCTCTCACAGAGAGAGAGAGAGAGAGAAAGAAGTGAAGTGCAGGTGATGTGGAATGAGTTGTGAACGCTGGTCAAGAACTTCAGAGTCACTGAGTTGTGATAAACATGTATGATTTTTTCTCTACAAAAAGCTCTTGGCGACAAGCCTGCCTGCCTGTATTCGAAGTTAATGGAGCAGCCTAACTTCCAGTCCAGGTGAGCTACAGAAAAACAAGCACGTCTTGTTCTTCTCTCTCTCTCTCTCTCTCTCTCATGGACACACTGCATTTGCCCTCCTGGACAGCAGCTCCCAACTTCTAAGTTAGAAGCTGATCGGCAGCCACAGCTGCTGCACAGCTTGTCATCATGTAGTAGTAGAAGAAGAAGCAACAACAACAACAACAACACTCGGAGGAGCGTTTGATCCGTCACACATTATGAGGAGAACAATGCAGAAGAAGAAGAAGCTTCTCCTTCTCACATGTAGCGGAAGCAGCAGCAGCAGCAGCAGCAGCAGCTTCTTCTTCCTCCGGGCAATGGGTCTTCTTTGCTTCTTCTTCTTCTTCTCTATGTTGCCAATGTCGGTGAGGGGGGCAGCAGCAGCAGCAGCAGCAGCATCATCAGATGCCCAGCTGCTTCTACAGTTCAAGGCAGGAATAGTAGAGCTGGGAGCTTCACAAGTGCTAGCTGATTCTTGGGTAGCAGAGAATGTGGACTCTGCAGGTTGTCCTCAAGGATGGTACGGTGTCACCTTCTCCAGCCCTGGCTGCAACGTGGTTGCTCTGTCTCTCCCGGGCCTCTCGCTCTCTGGAGAGATCAGACAGTACACACTAGGGAACCTCGCTCACCTCAATTCTCTCTCCCTTGCTCTCAATTCTCTTAATGGGTCTCTTCCTGCGGATCTTGGAGCCCTCTCCCAGCTGCAATCCTTGGACCTCTCCAACAACCACCTTGCAGGTACCATACCCCAGAGCTTTGGCAATCTGCAGAGCTTGGTGAACCTGTCACTAGCCAACAATGTTCTGCTTTCAGGAAGTATTGTCTCCGTTCTGGAGCTTCCAGAGCTGGTTTCTCTCAATCTTTCGGGCAATGCCTTGACTGAAGGGCTTGCTTTCAGTGACAATCTTGTTGAACAAGCGAAGCTGGTGACACTCGACCTCAGCAACAACCAACTGTCAGGCTCCATTGATCCTCTTCTCACATGGCTCCCTTCCCTTGCTTTCCTTAACTTATCTGGGAATGCCTTCTCCGGCACCATTCCTACAGAATTTGGGCAGTGCTGTACCACGCTCATGGCATTGGATTTGAGCAACAATGGATTGACGGGTCCCATTCCCACCATGGATCTTATGGAATCTCTTGTTTCACTCCGACTTGCTGGCAATGGCCTCAGCAGCTCTGTTCCTTCTCAACTCTTGAATGACCTTGCTCCTCTTCTTCAAGAACTGGATCTCAGCAGCAACAAGCTCACAGGTAGGTGATCAATGGATGGTGCCACCCACCTTTCCTTGTTTCTTTCTTTGGTCCCACCCTTATGTCCCTTGCACGGCTTTCATATTAAGCATTCTTTGAGTACATACATACATCAAGCAGGTCTCGTGCTGGGTGGGTGTTGGGAGTTTTCTTTTTTTGTTGTGGGTTTTGTGTGGCTATGGTGATTGATGGATGGATTGATGGATTGGTTGGTTTTGCAGGTATTCTGGAGCAGGTGACATCAAGCACCTTACAACTATTGAATCTTTCATCCAATGAACTGGAAGGTGCACTCCCGAGCAGGCTCAAGTCATGTATGGTTGTAGATCTCAGCAGCAACTTGTTTTCAGGGGGAATTTCACTTGCAAGCTGGAGTCCTGGATTGGAGATCCTGGACCTGAGCCATAACCAGCTCAATGGTACACTTGATGATGAAGCTCTGATGCAGCCTTTTCGATTACAAGCTGTCGACTTGAGTTTCAACCAGCTCACAGGCTCCATCCCGTTGAAGCTTCTTTCGTCACCCTCCATCTCTCAACTCAGCTTGTCAAACAATCAATTCTCTGGAGCTATTCTGGTGCAACCGTTGGGAACAACAGCAGCAGCAGCAGCAGCAGCTCCTTCTCCTCCCCTTCGGTGGCTGGATCTCTCAACCAACAACTTATCTGGTCAAATCCCTGATGCGATTGCCAGTTACGTAAACCTGGAAGCACTGCTTCTGGATGTAAATCAGCTCTCAGGAAGCATTCCAACACAACTTTCAAACTTGTCACTCCTTCGAGAACTTGATGTTTCCAGTAACTTGTTGACTGGTGCCATCCCTGCAGACCTTCCTGCCAGCCTCCACCTCTTGAACGTTTCGCACAACAATCTTTCTGGCACTCTTCCTCCAAATCTCATGAAACTTTTCCCGAATACGTCATTCTTTCCAGGAAATCCTAATCTGATACTGCCCTTGACGACAACTTCTTCTTCTGACCCAGGCATACAGGTAACACTGGGAAACAGTAAGAAAAACTCAGGTTCAGTGATTCGAGTTGGACTCATAGGCGGATGCACAGTAGGTGCAGCACTCCTCATTGCAGCAGCCTTGCTTGTTGTTTACTTCCGTAACTCCTCCAATTACACAACTATCAAGACATCAGTAAAAGTGCCACCACCACTGCCGCCTCAGGATGCAAAAGCTGTCCCCCGTGATCTTCTTCAAATGGACTCAGTTCACCCAGAGACCATCCCAGCCATAGGCTTCGATTCTTCAAAGCCTCAGTATCGTCATGACTCGGAGGCTTTGGATCTGCAGAAGAGTGCAGGAGATTCACCGATATGGGCAAGGTTGCGATCAGCAGGAGGATTGCTATCTTCTGCTGCTGATGATAGCTCGTCTCTCTCATCAGAGCAGCATCAGATGGTACTGAAAGTCCATTCACCTGATCGACTGGCAGGTGACCTTTTCTTTCTGGATGGCTCTTTACTGTTCACAGCTGAAGAGTTGTCACGTGCACCAGCTGAGGTTTTGGGTCGCAGCAGCCATGGCACCTCGTACAAAGCCACACTCGATAACGGCCATGTGCTTACAGTCAAGTGGCTACGTGAAGGTCTTGCTAAAAACAAAAAGGACTTCACACGTGAAGCCAAGCGATTTGGTGGGATCAAGCATCCTAACGTGGTGCCGATGCGAGGATACTACTGGGGTCCTCGTGAGCACGAGAAGCTTTTATTGTCGGATTATGTCAGCACAGGGAGCTTAGCATGTCACTTGTATGAGAAGTCAGGTGGAGTGCGAACACATCCGACTCTAACTTGGGAGCAACGACTGCAAATTGCTATAGGTGTTGCTAATGGGTTGACATACCTTCATGGGAAGCAAGGACTAGCACATGGCAATCTCAAAGCCAGTAACGTGTTGCTCCAGGGTCCACACTTACAGGCGCGAGTTGCTGATTACAGTCTTCATCGCCTCATGACGGCTGCAGGTACTGCCAACCATATCTTGAATGCGGGTGCTCTGGGCTACCGATCGCCTGAGCTGGCTGCCACTCGCAAACCCAAACCTTCACTCGCAGGTGATGTTTACGCTCTGGGTGTCATCCTCATGGAGCTTCTCACTGGCAAGGGAGCTGGCGACATCATGTCTGGCAATTCTGGGGCTGTTGATTTGCCTGACTGGGTACGCCTCATGGCTTCTGAAGGACGACCTGTTGATTGCTTTGACCGAGCCCTTGTTGGTCTTCATCGAGACCAAGAACCTCTGAAAGGAATGCACGAAGTGCTCAAAATTGCACTGTTGTGCATGTCTCCACATTCAATGAGACCCAACATACGAGTTGTGTATGATCAACTCGCTGCACTCACTTCTTCTTCTTCTTCTTCTTTTTCATGATATCGCCGCGCTGCCTTCCTCCTGCACCCCCATCTTCTTCACCTCTAGAATATAATACCCAATGTATTCTAGCTTGACAAAACTGCTGCTAGAACCCTTGAACCCTTGAACCCTTGTTGAGTTTAGGAGTTTATAAGGTTCCAAGGGATCTATATGTCTACTACATGCAAAAGCAAATTTTTTTGGGGAATTTTATTTTATTTTTCCTTTCCTTTTTTCCATCTTGCATATACAAGTGATTCTTAAGGAACAAACCAGTGTTGGACCAGTATCCACTTTTAGACAATACCGATCTGGTCCTGGTATTGGGTCCAATGCTGATTTTTGCCCTGGTATATGAGTCAGGTATAAACCTCATATTGGGATTGGTATAAGGCTGCTGGCATGGCATCAGGTCATATCCGACTGGTATGTTCTTCAAAAAAACCAGTACTCATCCCAGCAGTGCTGTATACCCAGGTTGTAAGTCAATATACCAGTCCAACACTGGAACAAGCATTTGAGAGCTCAATCTGTTTTGCACATGAAATCGAGTGCAACCCTAAACCTTAAACCATGTACAACCTTTCTTGGCTTTTGATGCATCATCCCAAATTCTTTTGCGTTGATGGCTGAGTTGGGTACCGAGACATAGTTCCATGGTTGGTTGCTTGAATGGTTTGGTTGTTTGTGCTTGTTAGCAAGCACCTGGCTGAGCGTTGGTGGGTTGCTCTGCAAGCCAGGTCTAACCAATGGCCCATTATCTGATGTTATTGATGAACACGAAAGCTGTCTCGTCATTCTAGTTCTGAGTCAATGCCAAGCATGAACTGATGATGTTCTAGTTAGAATGTTTTGGAAGCTCAAGAACAAGCTATATAAAATTCTTAAGCACTTTGGCTTATGGAAAATTCCCTCTTTAGAGAGTTGAACTGCATGCTAAAATGGTTAGACCATACACCAAAATGCTTAAGTTACAAGCTTACTCTATATTGATCAGACCAAGTGCTAAAAAATGCACAAAACATAAGCCAAAATGCTTAAGAACCTTATAACCTTAGACTGAAATGCTTAAACCACAACTAAAAGTGCTTCTGCCACTTACCAAAATGTTGAAACCATAAGCCAAAAATGCTTAAGCCACAATAAAATAAATGCTTAGACCTCCTACCAAAATGCTTGAACCATAAGCCAAAATGCTTTAGACCATGCACTAAAATGCTCAAGTTATAAGCTTAGTCTAAAAGTGCTTAGAACACATGCTAATATGCTAAAAACATAAGTCAACGTGCTTAAGAATATTGTAACTTTAAACCAAAATGCTGAGGCCAACTACCAAAATGCTCAAACCATAACCCAAAATGCTTGGACCAGAAGCCAAAATGCTTGGACCATAAGCCATGATGCTTAAACCATAAGCCAAAGTGCTTGAGAATTTTATAACCTTAGCGTAAAATTCTTTAAAGGGGAACAGGGGGGTCACTTCTATTTTATTTTTTAAAGCCATGATCAAAGGTTCTTCATAAAAGTAAGAACCACCCAAGACTCGTTTGGGTGCATTGAAGTTGCTTGGGGGTTTAGGGCAAGCCTAAGCCTAAACCCCCAAGCAAGCTTGTTTGATGGGGCAAATTAATTTATAGTGGAATATGTCCTCTTGCCGTAGGTCATTGCTTTAACCCGCAAAATAAATGACAAGCCCATTAGAATAGTTCATCCAAGATGTGCCATTTATATGGATTGCACAATAATGAACCGGATTTTCATGGCAATTGCTAAACTTTTCTTTTTGTTATGACTACTCACCATGACATGACACTTGACCACCATGGCTCCATCAGAAATACAATTTCTATAGATTTCTCACTAATTATTCGGCATCAAGAGAGATTTCTTCATACTTTTAGATTATTAGAACTAATGGTGCCTTCCACTCTTTAGGTTCATGAAGGCTAGTTCCAACATCCATGACCATGGTTGGCAATAGGCCAAGGTCATTTAGAACTTAAAATTCCTTTGATTTATTCAACCATTGCTCACCCTAGATTAACCAACCAATTCTAACTAGAGCAACATTGGAACCATTGTTCCGGAGCACATGTAAAATATATATATCCTTAATTGGTTACCTAATGTAATGTCATTTATTAATATTCTCATATTTAAAGTCGACAACTAGAGTTGTCCAAGGTTTAATAACTCAACAATTCCATTAACATCCATTCACTAACCTAGTTACATTCTTTAAGAAAAAAAAAGATTTCAAATGTAGTAAGGGAAAAAACATGTTCCAAATTGCCTATATGGATGAAATTAAGAGGCCCTCTTTACATTATACCAAGGAACTATGACCATGGAAATGTTGAGAGCCATCAAAATGCATCCAAAAGGCTAATCCCATGGAAATTAAAAAATCATTTTACATGTCAACCCCAATACCTGACATTTTGCCTTCAATTGTTAATTCTTCAACCTTTTATAAAATGAACTTATACCTTGACATACATGTCTTTTCCTTCAATTCAATTAGAGATTTTCAATTTCAATGGTCATTGGTGTTTAGGCCGTAGTGCAAAGAAGGCTTAAAATGTAAAGAGGGTCCCAAATTTTAAAAACAATAATGTATCAAACTAAGAACCTTTTGTTGTCAAAACAAATTGAAACCTTAGACCCCTAACTTTACCTTGATGTTAATTCCTTTGATATATCTTGATTCAAATTATTTTTTCATTTAATCATTATTAAAAAATGTGGGTGCAATTCATTAGTTCCCATTCATTAAACCAATGAATTCATTATTTTTCAACTAATCTTTGTTTATTAATACTAATGAATTCACTCGAAATCTAGTGAAATCACTTTACGAACATGAACACCTTTTGTTAGAATGAATAAAATGTAATGACTTGTAACTCAATGTCTTTTCTCCATTCAAAGTAAGGTTTTCATCGTCTTGATGTTATTATTCCTTTGTGACTTACTTATGATGTGGAACTTGGGGTTTGAATAATTTCCGAAAATCATACCAATTGTTATTCGTCAAAGTTGGTCGCATTGGACTTTTACCAAGGCCCGTGTGAGCTCAAGCATGAGGTGGCGGCCTAAAAATTGGGCAATATTTTTGGTTTGTTCCCAAAAAAAAACCTGCATAATAAAATCGTCAAAATCTACATAAAAACGCACGTGAAGAAAATTCTTAGTGTATTTATTTGGAGGCCGCCTTATACCCTTGGATATCCCTCGTAGCAAAGAGGAGCAATAATTTATTTATTTATTTATTTATTTTTTGGGTCAACTTAAGAGTGGGAAGGTTTTTACACTTACAAAATGGGCATCGGCATAAGATTAGTCCCCACTCAAATGGAGTAGGAGTAAGAATATTAATCCTCCTTGCTTACATCTCATGGTCTACATATGTTTAGGTTCACCAAAACTCGTATGGAGTGACGATACGTGCCAATAGGCCCCAAGTGTGAACAACAAGACCTTCACAATAAAGACCCAAGTGTGAACAAGACCTTGAAAATAAAGACCCAATTGTGAAAAAAGAAAATTTTTAAAATTTTAAGTTAACTTTCCAATAACAACAATTATTACTCAAACTTCAATATTTCCCTCACCTTAGATCTAAAAATTACAAAAATTTGGGCAGGGCATTTCAGAAAGAAAAAATTTGTCTTTGGCTTCCACTTGGCCTATTGGCCTTAGATAAGGTACCTACTCAGATCCCAAAAAGCTCTCTCAAGATAGACCCTTCTCTTAGGCTTTAGAGTCACCTTTTGGCTGGCTTAGGTGGGGTACCTACTCAGATCCCAAAAGGTCCTCAAGATAGGCCTTTCCTCTTGGTTTTAGAGTCCCTTGGATTTTCAGTACCAAGTTCCACTTGGCCTATCGGCCTTTAGGTAGGTACCTACTCAGATCCCAGAAAGCTCTCAAGATAGGCCTTTTCTCCTTGGTTTTAGAGTCCCTTGACTAGCTTAGGTAGTCGGTACCTACACACATCTCAGAAGGTTCTCAAGATAGGCCCTTCTACTGGTTCTAGAGTCCCTTCACTGGCTTAGGTAGTAGGTACCTACGTACATCTCAGAGGGTTCTCAAGATAGGCCCTTCTACTGGTTCTAGAGTCCCTTCACTGGCTTAGGTTAGGTACCTACACAGATCCCAGAAGGTTCTCAAGACGGGCCCTTCTGGGTTTTAGAGTCCGGTGGCTGGCACAGGTAGGTACCTACTCAGACCCAGAAGGTTCTCAAGATATGCCCTTCTCCTGGGTCTTCGAGTCCCTTGGCTAGCTCAGATAGGTATGTACTCAGATCCCGGAAGGTTCTCAAGATAGGCCGTTCTGGATTTTAGAGACCCTTGGCTGGCTCAGATAGGTACCTACTCCGATCCCAAGAGGTTCTCAATATAGGCCCTTGTCATGGGTTAGTCCCTTGGACGGCGCTTGTGGGGCCTCCTCTCTCCCTCCATCCTTTCATTGTGTAAGCACGGCAGGAAAGCGCAAGCGTGTCTCGGCGCTTCTCGTTTTGCCGCTGAAATCAAGGTCCCCGCCCGCCCGCCCGCCTGCCCGCCCTCTCTTCCTTCCTCCCTCCCTTCCTCTCGATGGTGGCCCTCCCTCGATGCGGCTGCATCATCACAAAAGCCCCGGGGTTCTAGTTTGCGGAGGCAGGAAGTGCACTAACAAAATGCCACAAAGCAGAGATCCGTGCACATTCCTAGTATATACTGCTCTGCTGCAGTTGCAAGGCCTGGACGCAGCATCTAGGATCGCCCCAGGATAATATGCCCCTCCTTCACGCAAAGGTACGCTACTGTCTGTCCCGATCTACATCAATCCGTCTGAAAGGAAAGAAAGCAAGAAAGGAATCAGGAATCATCGACCTTGTGCTTTTGTTTTTCCCACCTTCTGAGCAACAGTAACAACAATTTAAAAGCAGCTGAGAAGTCTTGGGAAGTTGTAACTTCCAGTGCAACACCAAGCTCTCTCTATCTCTCTCAAGGAGTAGGCGCCGGTTTCCCAAATTTCCCGCAAACTGCAAATCGTAGAATCGAGTCATCGTGCACGACACGCACGCAATTGGTTCTGTCTTTGTGTGAGCAGAAATGTGCCTGATTGCCGTATTGGTGAACGAAGCTCACGATTCGCTGGCGTATTGGTGAAGCAGGATGGATCCGTTGCGTGACTGACTCTGGAGTGATCGTCGAGATCGGTTGAGCATGACAGCTTGGTGAACTTGCGCGTGCACTGTATTGAGAAAATGAGTATTACTTCAGGATTGGTGAAGGATATTTGAAAACTTTGGCGGAAGAGCTCGTTGAGGAAGACGAGAATACGAATCTTGTGAATTGGTGAGGAAGAAGACGAAGGAACTGTACTATCTCATTCTCTGGTGTGATAGATTTTGGAGCATCTCCGTTGCGGATTGAGGAGCTAGAAGCAGGATCTTGGTGAAGGATCGGACAAAGGTTGTTCTGGAGGCGAAGTCCGAAATGTCGATGTTGAGCGGGTCATGCGAACCGCCAAAAGTGTCTGCGGCGCCTCGAGGGATTCTGCATGGGAGCGCGGAAGCTGAGAGCAGCAGCAGCAGTTGTTTGAATCTATTGCCGGTTGACGGCTATGCGAGCTCTAGTCGCACGGAATCTGCTCCTCGTGACAATTGCTCGCCGAGCACAAACTCCGGCTTCGACAATCGATTCTCGTCGTTCTGGTCCGAAGAAGGCGCGGGGCCCGGATCATCATCGGCCGCACCGGAGTCTCTCCACGACAGAGCGACAGGAGAGGACGCAGCATTTAGCAGCGGTGAAACAATGGTTGTAGCCTCCGCGCAGCTGAGCGACGAAGAGCAAAATGCCAGGGAGTGGGCGCACAAGCCTCGTCGCATTGCACTGTTCGTGGAGCCATCGCCATTCGCGTATGCCTCTCGCACCTCAATTTCCCCCTTCCAGAATTGGATCTGTCCTCCTGTAACAACGTGCTTGCCATATCCGACCGCAAGAAATTCAATGCACTCCACATATGCAAAACTTCAATGCCAGAATTCACGAGGCCTGCATGAACTGTTGCAATAATAGCAGAGTCTTCAACCATCGTGGCCATTTGACTGACAACAAAGATGTAGTAGAGTCCTTCTTTTTCTTCTTCTCTGTAGCTAAAACCAATCATGTTAGAGATGATAATGATAGCTAGCCTTCACCTTGACACTGTATCTTTCTTGTGCAGTGAGAAAGACACATATTGTTATCTTTTTTGTTTCATAGCAAGTCTCGCATGCCCCTGGAGACCAGCTGACTGCTGTTGCCATGGGCACCCACAAGTGGCAATGGATTTTGATCTATTCTCTTCTGCAGGTATGTTTGTGGTTACAAGAACCGCTATCAGAACTTCATTCGGTATTTGCGGGAGCTTGGAGATGAGGTGAGGTGCTACCTGGAGACTTGAAAGTATGTATAGACCATCATGTTGTCATCTGTTTAGAAATTCAATATTTATGCCAAAGTGTCTAGCTTTGCATTGGGAAAAAAATTCAAACGTGTCTTCTTCTCCATCAAACTCTTCCTGCAACTGGCACAATCTATTTCCTCATGTGTAGGTACATATTGTCTGAGTTTTGGTTGCTTTTGAGTACTTGTGTTTGCAGGTGCTGGTTGTGACTACACACATAGGTGTGCCTGCAGAATTCTATGGTGCAAAAGTGATTGGTTCATGGAGGTGAGCATCAATTTAGAAGATTGTTCCTGAATTGAGTGTTCATTCCTTCCTTGCAGAAACTGACTTCTGTTGTATGTGTCCAGGATCAGTGTGCAGGAAGCATCTCCTGTTCCTTAATTCTGCCATGTTTGTTTTTGGGGGGGTTTTGACAGTCTCCCTTGTCCATGGTATAAGCCACTTCCCTTGTCACTGGCTTTGAGCCCTCGCATCTACAAGGAGGTAGCCGACTTCAGACCTGACATCATTCATGCATCATCTCCTGGTCTAATGGTAATGTCCTTCCCCAAAGTCCAATATCCATTATGTATCTTTCTCATATTCTCTTCTACTTACCCAGTAGGCCCTCTCACTATTGAAGATAGGTACTGTTCTCAATTTTCTGGAACAGGGTTCACATGATCAGCTCCATCACATTCACTAGGTTTGTGTAGTGGTGTTACTGGAACTTGTGAGCCAAGTCATGTCTTTAAGGGTGACAGAAGAGCTCTTGTGTGGTCATGAAAGGGTTCATCGCATTGGTGAGCAAAGTATGTGTAATGGAGTGTTTGGAAATCAAGTAGGTGTTTGGAGCCCTGGTCATAGCCAAGCTTCTTAATGTTCCTGTGGTGATGGCTTACCACACTCATCTACCAATGTAAGTTTGGATTCTTCTTGAATATTTATTGTAAGGGACAGAATCTTTTAATATCACACTAGGTCATCATTAGTGTGAGCTTTGTTGAACTATGCTCTGCTTATGTTCAATTCTTTGTTTTCAGTGTAAGGGGCAGAATCTTTGATATCAGACTAGGTCATCATTAGTATGCCATTTTAGTTGAACTATGGTCTGCTTTTGCTCTCTGTTTTCCCTTTCAACTTGAGATCATCATTGCAAAATGCGTTTTATAATGTGCAGGTATATTCCTAAGTACACATTTAGTTGGCTTGTGCAACCCACATGGCTTATAATCAGTAAGTAGCCTCCTGTCCTTTCTGAAGTCTTTGTGCTCCATTCTTTTGACAGGAATAGCATGGTTGTTGCATATATAGTGCATAAACACAAGATTTCTGCAAAGAGTGGATCTGAATTAGAACTGTTATACAAGCATTCAAAAAAATTTCTTGGAGAATCAGTGATGAGGACTTGAGAAATTAAATTAATGGGACCTTTGTTTTTGTGTGAAGAGTATTTGCACAGGGCGGCAGATCTTACGTTGGTCATGTCACAGGCACTTGGGAAGGAGATGAATGCTGTTGGAGCTTCAACAGGTAACTTGCTCTTGCAAAATACACAATGGACAGCTTGTGTTTGTGCTGGATGAGGTCTTTGTACTTTGAAAGGGCTGAATATCCTGTTCAAACTTTTCTGAAGTTAATACCAAGCTGGATTGGATGTCTTCATTGGCTCTTGGGTTGATATCCACAGCTGAACAAATCCGCATATGGCAAAAGGGTGTGGATTCAGACACCTTCCACCCACGCTTCAAGAGCCAGGAAATGCGCAATCGACTGACGTATGTCCTCCTACTGCCTTTGTGTTGAGGAGAATTGTATTTGTTTTGCCTATGCAAGAGAGAAGTTAGGATTAGAGTATGGACATTTGCAAAAGACTTACCTGAACATTAATCTAGGTAAAGAGCTCAAAATATTGCCCTTGTGCAACAACCATCTTTGCACAACTTGTTTTCACTGGTCAATAATTGAGTCAGATGCAAAATGACCCTCACAACAGTGGGAAATGAGTGTCTGGCAAACCCTGAACCTCATCAAGCCTTGGATTTGCATAGGCACACTTGATTCAACATTAGGAAACAGCTCTTGAATCCCAGAGAATGCCATCCTTGTTATCTAAGCTGTGCTGTAAAGCTTTCCTCTAGGAAGGACCGTTTCTATATTCTAAGCTGATGTGTTGGTATGTGATACATATGATTTGTTTCTGTCATGTGGGTGGCTTGCAGTGATGGGGTGCCCGAAACACCTGTAATTGTACATGTAGGGAGACTGGGGGCTGAAAAAAATCTTGATTTTCTCAAAAGGTGCGTTCTATCAATTGGACCTTTCTCATGTTTGTTGTCCATGACACCTAATCACATGGCACCAAAAGACATGAAGTCACTCACATCTACTGGCTGGAGAATAGTAGAAGCATAGTATGGACATCAGCCTGTATTTCTGGTTGGGGTGGAGCTAGAGTGGAAAACTTGTGAATCCTCAGTATGATAGGATTTGGGTTAATACAGACTGACTAAGTTCCACATTGTCAATAATATAGTTTTCTTTCTGAGTTGCAGGGTTATGGAGCGAATACCAGAGGTGCGCCTGGCATTCATAGGTGATGGTCCTTACAGGTGAGCTGAGCTGTATTCTGTAATATAATTAATCAAGGGTTAAGGATACCTTAGCTGATGTTAGAACAGAAGTTAAGTTGAATGGTAGCAGTGGCATGTACCTGAACTATGCCTTGATATATTGATAATACTATCCGGCTCACAATGCAAGAGGAACACCACAGAGATGATATCAAAGCTGTCTTAAATTTACTTCAGGCACCCTCAAAATCCCATATCTGAAGCAGGCCCTGATGTGTAAGCTTGTTAGAAGTACTTTTGAAGGATAAACTTGTGAGCAATGAGAACTCACATGTGAGAAACAGGTAGATTGACAAGAGACAAGTCTTTCTGTTGATCTAAATAGGTTCCAGTCATGTGCAACTGAGCCATGAAACCAAGTGATCAATGCCAAACAGGCAGGGATCACCATGCTGACAAGTTTACTGTTGTGCAAATATAATTTGGTATGGTTAGAGCATCCCTGGCAGTGCTCAATATGTGACCCTGCACATTAAAATTGGATGAAGAAAAGTCAAAACATGCCAGTTTGGCTCAGCAAAATGCTTTCACCCAGCATTTTTGCACAGTTTGCTGAGGCTAGTAAAAGGCACAGCAAAGCTGTGTACCTGCACGAGAAGAGTAATAAATATTATCTGACTGCTCCTCCCTGTTTCTGATTGATCAATCATAACAATTGGTCGAGATGGTTTGCAATTACTCTCCCACCTACTTACAGTCCTAGTTTTATGGTGGGATTGCAAAAAAGTAAATAACTAAGCTCAGATGTGAGAAACGTTTTTGCAGGGTCACATACTTAGCATCACTGCTGGGGATGCTCTTAGTTGTGTATAGACTGTTCCTTAGGACAAGTTCTCTACTGCTGCAGCATTTGGAAGGTCTCATGGTGCATCAAGCATTTCTTACCTTGTCAGTGGAAAGGACAAGAATTGGAACTGTGGCTACTATCCTGAGATGACAGTAGTCAAGAGTTAGTGCCATCTAAGCATCTCACAGACATTTTGATGACATCTTGATAAGGAGCCTTTCATTCTAAACAGTAGTGGCCTATATGTTTTTTTCACAGTGATCATGGAATTGGTGTCAATGCAGGACTGACTTAGAGCAGATGTTTCAAGGGATGAATGTCACCTTCACAGGCATGCTACAAGGCGAGGAACTATCACAGGCATATGCAAGTGGGGACATCTTTATCACTCCCTCTGAGACTGAAACTCTAGGGTTTGTGGTCCTAGAGGCTATGGCCTCTGGAGTACCAGTTGTTGCTGCCAGGGCAGGTGGGATTCCTGATATTGTAACCCAGGATGGGGAGGCAGGATTTCTCTACACACCAGGTGACCTTGATGATTGCCTGAGCAAGATAAAGCCCCTGTTGGAGTCTTCTGAGCTAAGGCAAAAGATTGGTGTGGCAGGTATAGCTCATTTCTAGACCTCTGTGGTCATTGATAAGAGCTGGAAATGTTGTGCTTGAATGAGCTTTGCTGGCTCTGCAACCTCAACATTGATGCATTTTGGTTCAGAGTGAGCAGGGTCTTGGAGTCTCAATAAACTCTCATATAATTAGTTTCCATCTGTTAAGTTACTTTTGTATTTAAAACATTGGTTTTGCTCATCTTAGACTACTCCTAGCTCTTCCATGTCAGTGTTTCAGGTTTAACATATTGTCTCCAATGTACTGGGGCCACCTAACCTTCAGGAAGGGAGAGGAACCCTTTTGTCTCTTTGGGTAATTTACAAGTAGTACCAATATCATGAAATTTCTAACAAACAAAGGAGTTCCTCTTGCAGGTCGTGCTGAGGTGGAGAAATTTGACTGGCGGGCAAGTACCAGGCAAGTGCGAAATGAGCAGTACAGTGCTGCAATCTGGTTCTGGCAGAGGAAGCAAGAGCAGCTGGCAAGTGGATTCTCGGGATGGTTCAATTTCCAGCCTGCACCAGCACAGAATCTGTAAATTGTTGTAATCTTCCAATCAAAAGTTCTGAGCCCTTTGTACATGTAAGCACCTCTTCCGCTTCTGAGCTCTGTTCATTTTACTCGCCTTATCAGCTCTAATCCATCCCTCTGAACATCTCTTGAACCGTACATGTGACAAATGCTCAGATGTTGGCTTGGTTTCCCTTTTAGCTACTGAGCTTAGATCTAAATTAATTGCAGCCCATGCTGAAGCCCCTCCTGTGTCTCTGTTTCTGGTGGCTTGACATACTGATTCAATTCTTTTCCATTCTTTTTCTTGTTAACATGTGATGTTCCTGTCTTGGCTACACTTTAGAGAGAATATTGTTTCCAGTGGAGAAGTTTTTTTTTAGGTGGGCCAAACATAGTGGGATTTAGAAGCTTACAGTGGAAGCATAATAGTGAGCATGTGTGTAGAACTTCTATTTGCAAATGTCATTTGACTGATTTGTAAAGAAGATTGTCTGTACTGTACATTTGTTTGTGCATCCTTTTGAGAAGCTCTTTGCTTAGACAACTAGGTTGGTCATGCTCTTTGCTAAACCTTGCAATCTCTGTTGCTTAGACAACTAGGGCGGTCATCTTTTAGATAAATCATGCAAACTCTTTTCCATTAATAGCAGCTCCAGTCGTGCTCAGTATGTGACCCTGCAAAAATAGTTCTCACATCCAAGTTTTCCAACCCCACCCATAAAACTGAAACTGGTACTGCTGATAGGTGGGGAGACTACTAATAGCAACCCACCACAACCAGTCCTTATGATTGGCAAATCAGAAGCAGGGAGCAGCAGTCAGATCATATTTATTACACTCTTCTCTGGCAGGTGTTAGGCTTTGCTGTTCCTTTTACCAGCCTCAGCAAACTGTGCAAAAATGCAGGGCCAAAACCATTTTGCAGAGCCAAACCAACATGTTTCAACTTTTCTTCATCCAATTTTAATTTGCAGGGTTGCATACAGAGCACCACTGGAGCTGCTCTAAGGACCATCTTATTATATTAACCAACAAATCCACAAGGTCCAGAATGTACAGACCCAAAGGTCTGGTTGCAGCAACATGAGGATTGTGTTTCTTGTTGTTGACAAAGAATTGAAAAACTATCATTGCAGCAATACCTCAGCATCACTACACCTAAAAAGAATGCTCACAAATGTGCTCTCATGTTTTTGAGTCCTCTTCCCATAGTGTTGTCCAATTCATTCGTGAACTCTACTTTAGTTTGTGTAAAATTGTGACATTGGTAGCACAGAATTTTGTGCAGTTCATTGTCTCCACTCTTCTCTATGTCTCCACTTTTGTTTCTTGGATCTTCCGAGGTTTCTTAGAACACCCCAAGCCTCAAGTCTTGCTAAAGGGCATCCACATGGAGCATGGAAATTGAGTATTGCTCGTCCATTAGGTGGTGCTATTCTTTGCAGCTCTGCCTCCTTGGAATCTTGGCCAAGCTCTACTACACTGCCATTCCAAGGAAGCTCATCAACAATCGGAGTTGACAATGTCCTCACACATTGCTCTGTCTTAAGCTGAATATCCAGCTCCATGGCTTTACAGAGGCCATGGCACTAAGGATTGTCACACCAACGTGACTTGTACTTGTAAATTGTGCACATAACTATGACAGACATTCAACAAATTAAGAGTCCAGATGCATATGTGATAGGTGCTTGATAAATGACCTCTCCAATCAACATAAACAGCCCTGGCAAAACTTCTCCCATTTGGCTGAATATAAATGTAATGTAAGGCATGATGAGAAAACCACAGGAACCTAGAACCAAGATCAAAATTCAATATCAATCACTGCTCCCGATGATGTGATCTGGTCACAGAAGGCTGGCATTGAGGTTGCCAATGAGGGCGTCTGCTTCCTGGGTCATTGGTGCTGGTGCTGGTGCTGGTGCTGATACTGCTGTGAATGGGCCATGATTTGATAAGTAAGTGTGACTGTGTTGGCCATGCTGTGATGGCAATCTAGTGCACTACACAATGAAGACCCCCCAGCCTTGGCAATCCTCCATCTCCAAATTTTGGCTGCACTTTGATGCTCTTGAGTTGTATGTCAGTTCTGGGAATCAAACCAAGTTGTTGAATGACTGATCATCACAAAACACCCACAGAGAAGTAATTAGTTACTTTGCACCCATGAGAGTTAAACAGACTCTTTGGATTCTCAAATGCAGATCAGTTGCCCAGGCTTCCCCCTAGCACTTGGAAAATGCATCAACCCACAAATCTGCTTCATGCCAGAGCAAGAAAAGGTTGAAGACCCAACAGAAGAATATCACGACTACAGACACACACACACACACACACACACACACACACACACATTTATCAAATTTACAGAGGAAAACACCACAATAACATCTTGAAGGTAACCAACCTTTGGGGTAGAGCTCTGTGAGAAACCAAAACAAACATGGACAAACTTGAGTGCAGGACCATTAGCCTACAATCTTGTAAAAGTGTCACTTGCAGAGGTCACACACTGTCAGGAGCTGATGATGTCAGTGGGGAGTAATGACAACTAGTCACTGCCACTTATCATGACAGTAAGTGTCTAATAATCTAATTGAATTTGGGGAATCCATGGTGCTAAAAACTCAATTGTCTTGAGTTGTTTTCTATCACAGTTTCCACAAGCAAATGGGAAGACTCGGTTATGTTGTTGGCTAGCACTTGAGGCATAGCTATGTATCTATGAAATTGCAGAGAAATCTCCTCAACAAAAATTTGAAGGTAACATGACAATGAGTACAGTCATAACCTTATGAGCAGTTGCTCACTAATGAAACCATCATCTTCATCACAAAGAGTAGTGAGAAGTACCATGACTACCCACTGACTTTTTCAGCTCCCAAGTGTAGTTGAGTATATAATATATAGTCTGCCCAAAATTTCAGCCAAACCATCATACAAAATCTGCTTTCTGAGTTTCTGCCTAATCCGAGAGTAAACTAATATCCTCATTCTGCAACAAGCTGCAACAAGCTTTTGAACGTAAGCTTCATTTCATTTTACCTTGCCCTTGTACAGGCAAGCATCTAAGTGTAAGAGGACTACATGAAAGAGTTAGTTGTTGGGTCCTCCTGCGACCTGAACATATTCTTGAAGCACACACCCAGTGATGACTAGGTGGATGCGGTACAATCCACTTTAACCACTAGAAACACACATCTATAAGATTGCAGAGAAAATACCACAAATGGCAATTGGAAGGTACCTTTTGAAGGTCAACAATTGTGTGAGGCAGTTCAAGCCAAACCAAAATGAACACACACCAGATTGGCATGCTCCCTTTGAAGCCACCAAATTGAATTTGCTTACATATAATATGCAAAAAAAATTGCCATTGTCATCCTATAGACATTGGGTCAAAAAAGGAGCCTACAATTTACAAGGAGTTTACACTTTACACTTGGAAATTTAGAAGATTACATTAGGTGGGTGAACTTACACACATGTATGAATACTTGAGGTGAAAGCCATGCCTATTTAGGGGAAATATGACTTTGTGCCTAGGGACACCTTTCTACCAAAAGAAGTTCCATTGCATACCTTTTCTTATTTCCAATCTTAAGAAAATAAAAGCCTTAATTCTACATTTAACTTGCTTTAGCATAGATAAAAAGTTTTAGCTACTAGCCAAAAATAGGAGGGAATTTCCACCATCAAACTGAAAATAATAAAGGTTCAAAATACTTAGATATTGAAAAAAATAAAATAAAATTGTTTGGAATAGTTTTGCAATATTTTATGGAGGACTAATTCTTAAGGGGCCATAAAATGTGCCACACTTAAAAAGATGCATGGGTCCTAGAAATGCATTTACAAGGGCTACCACACTAAACCCATGGCCCAGCCTCTTCACTTATTTGGTCACCTTGTACCTTGTATAATGCACACCAATATATGTCCATGGATGTAGAAAGGAAAGGGTGCATACCTTGACAACCTACTTATGAACCCTCTTAGAGCATCACCCCCGCTGCTCAGTATGTGACTAGGGTTTTTTTACTTCCAAATTCCTCAAGTAGGTCCATTGGTGAGGATCCCTAGCATTAAATGGCGATTGTCCCAGGTGGGCTGTAGCATTTTTACAAACATGCTCTTACAAGTGGTGACCTAAGAAGTGCCTAGGTCTAGATGTGGCTAATTTAGTTTTTTTTTTTTTTTTTTTTTTTTTTTTTTTTTTTTTTTTTT
>Ga0209611_10003841_pt1 | contig 25887 bp, 23 predicted proteins | sample S1TSphgellanicum_3_FD_187693 | JGI IMG/M metagenome (GOLD analysis project Ga0209611, IMG submission 187693) | Host-associated microbial communities from peat moss isolated from Minnesota, USA - S1T2_Fc - Sphagnum magellanicum MG (SPAdes) (version 2) | ecosystem: Host-associated > Plants > Peat...
GAGATATATATATATATATATATATATATATATATATAGAGAGAGAGAGAGAGAGAGAGAGAGAGAGAGTGTTTGTGTGTGTTTGGTTGAAAGGAGGAGGAATAGGGCTTCGGCTTTCTTAGGGCTTCTCTGCTGATTCTTTGTGCTCATGGATGCAGTTGCAACTCATGTGCAAGCAAATCGAGGGCATTTCGGAAGAGACCCATACGGCCAGTGGCCACCGGGGGGAGTGATTGCAATGCGCACTCAAACCGAGGGCGCGGTGCAGGAGAGGCGGAACGGAAAGTGTCGACAGGGAAGGACGAGTGGAGGGGGGTGTGGGGGTGCTGTGGCGGTTGTCCCTGCAGGGATGAAGAGGAAGGGTTCGTCTCGGAACGGGTGCGAGCCCGGGCCGTCGAGTACGGCCGCTGCGGCATCATCTTCAAGCCAAGGGAGTATTGAGTGGTATGAAGGAGAGGAAAGGGCGCGGGGACGAGGACGGGGCAGGAAGTTCTGGGAGAGGGAGGAAAAGGACTCTTCAAGGGTCGACTACCTCTGTTGACGCTAGAACTGAGGCACCAGGGGTAGATGGGGAAGGGTGGAACGAGGTGACTGAGGCCCGAAAAAGGGATGGAATTAAGTAAGAATGGGTGTACATGCTGGGGGTTGGAGAGGGGGCCATTTGGCGTTCTTTCGATCCAGTCCGGACTAAGTGGAGGACGCTGCCAGTATGTCCATGTGACCCTACCTTTGATATGTGTGACAAGGAGTCAGCTGTGGCTGGAATGCAGTTGCTTGTGTGTGGACAGAGTGCCATGGGCTTCACTATTTGGACGCATGACCTTCAAAGCAATAACTGGTCTCAAGCTCCTAAGATGCTGCATGATCGTTGCTTGTTTGCTTCAGCAAACACCGGAAAGTATGCTTATTTTGCGACAGCGCAGCAGGTCACTCTGCAATTGGCAGATCGCTATAATTCAGAGACCCAAGAGTGGGAGGCCCTCCCTGATCTGCATAGCTGCCGGAAGTGGTGCTCAGGGTGTATATTGGATGGACATTTCTTGGTTGTTGGAGGGCAGGATCAAGATAGAGTTCTGACATCTGCTGAGTATTATGATGAGATAAAGAATCAGTGGGTGCTGATAGAAAACATGTGGCCAGCAAGCCACACTCCTCTTGTGAGCCCAGCACCACCACTACTAGCTGTGGTAGACAATGAATTGTATGCTGTGGATGCAACCACAATGGAATTAAAGAGCTACCAAAAGGATACCAATACATGGAAAACCCTAGGTCATGTGCCAAACAGAAGTGTTGACTCCGGTGGCTGGGGTATGGGATTCAAGGCTGTTGGCAAGGACATATTTCTCATTGGGGGTTTCAGAGGCAATGGCCATATCTGCAATAAAAATTCATGCCTGCAATCTGGAGTCAAGTGGAGGTGAGCCAAAGTGGCGCAGAGTTTGCCGTTTGTTTTTCACCACTGGGTTCATATACAACTGCACGGTGATGACAGTGTGATGGTACTCTTCTCATGTGAGATGGTGAGCAGGACCTTACTCTAGTTTCTGCCTACACTGAGTCTGCCTGCCACCTTGAGTGGAGAGAAGACAGCAATGAATGTAGATGAACTCAATGAGTAATGATTGAGTGGGGTGGGTGGCAGATAGACAACGTGGGTGAGGGTCTATTCTATTTATTTCTGGTGGTTCATTATGGTTGTGTTGTCCAGCTTTAATGTTGTCTTACATAAGTTTGTGAAACCTTGGAGAAAGCACGAAGTTGTTCAATGTTCAATGGACTGAAGAGAACTATTAAGTGGGTGGCGCAGGTGTGGAGAACAGCATGAGAAGGAAACATTAAAGGGTTGGTGGATCGAAATTATCAATTCATTATTTTGACATCCATCAAGGCAATGCAGACTTTGGTGGAATCTCATTTGTACAGATGAGGCACAAATACAGAATTCTTTTAGCTTCCTGGTAATGAAATAGTGCACCAATGTGCATCTGCTAAATCAAGGTCTAATTTATGTCACTTTCAAATTCCTTTTTGCTCTGAACAACTCTAGTGTTGGTAGTGCCTGCGGGGGGGACAGTTGCACTGTTGATATTATATCAGTGAGCAAGTTTTGATGCCCATGAAAATCTCTCAGTCCTTGTGCTTGTTGGATGTGAGACTCAAAAGGGAAGGTGGAGCATCAAAAAGGGTTTCTAGCGATGTCCATTGTCACTTGTTCACTCATGTAGTGTTATTTGTTTTTGACAACAAGGGTTTCAATTGTCTGCAGGCGATAGCAGCGTAAGAGCCAATGTAGATCAGGGAAGTAAGGAGTTTGGGCAGTGGGCATGTATGTACTACTTTTTCCCAACTTCTATTGAATCTCATGAAGTTCTTGATCCAATTATCCTTGAGCAAACACAAGCCTTGCATTATTTTTCTCCCATTCCTGCTTATGGGCTTCAAATTCAAACGGATCAATCCAATGCTCAACATGTTCTCACTCATACAATATTATGCCCTTGAGATACTCCAACTCCACGAAAAGCTGTCAAATTCTTTTCCCATATGACTTTTTCACATCCCTCGCTTTCTTGGCTAATGCATTAACCAGCTCCACTAGTTATACTTCCACGGAATCTTCATGCTTTGAAGAGTATTCAACTCCCATCCCATTTCAGTAAGAATCAAATGCGAAGATAGAATTATCTCTAGCATCACTTGTTTGGGCAGGGTTTACTTGTCCTTGAATAAACCTTGGTGCTCCATATTCGACAAACATGCCTATCAAATCTGGCTAGACCACTTCATCTGTCTGTCTAGCGATTGTTGTGCTTGCTAATACTGGCTACGTCACAAGAATTGCTTCCGCATTCAACTGAACTTCATTCTTGTTTCCTGTTAAATCTGGCTGAGCATTTTTTGGCTCTGCAGTCATTTGCACTGCGATGGTTTTGTCATGAAATGCCTCCACCATGTAAGTGTCTGGCAATATCCCAATGGATTGTTGATCTTGTGAGTTTGATAAAAACGTAACCATCCCTTGGTCCTCTTGATCCTTCTAGATCTTGTTGTGAGGTGCTCCTCCTTCCCACATTGTATCTGTTAACGGGTATGCTTGCTCCTTCACATGTTCTTTTTCCACAGGTGGAATTTCCACTTGTGATGACACTGCCACCAAATTAACATCTACGGATGGAATTGAGGGTACTCGAAGCGTCCTCTTCCTTGTCTTCTTTGGGCGTTGAAAAAAACGATTGGTTCCTTTTCATCTTCCTTTGAATTTGAATTCCAACGGATATCTCTTAAAGCAGCCACCCAAAGATTCTCCACCACATCAGCATTCACCATTGACATATCACTACTAAACTTGCATACATCTTCCCATCTGTAATGAGTGAGTAAGGATTGTTCCTCCAACATCTGACACAAAAGTTGTGGGAATGAAACCATGCAGCTTGAGTGACATTCTGCACATTTTAAGGAGCTAGAATATGTTTTACCAATTACTCCCCATCTAGAAAAGTATTATTTCATCTACCGCATGTAAACGTGTTTGCAATAGGATTCGCTCTACCAATGCTCAATGCTAGAATCTTCATTGAGGATTTTGAATGCATGTGGAAGATTTAAGATAGGGATTCAAAAGTATTTAACATACAACATTCTTTGCGGTTACATTGTTTTTAATGATGGACGTAGGTATGGCGTGCTGGAACATCTGATTGACTGTATGGGTGCATATGCATTGTGATACTACTACAAGTTGGAAGTGGTGTACAACAAGTACTACTTGAAGCACACCATGGTAGTCAAGTCATAAGCCGACCTTTGTCATGGCTAAAAGAGACCTTATATCAAATACCATTGAAAAGAGGGTGAAGGAGGACTTCATGGAAACACGACTACAGGCACAAAGGTTGGAAGATCTACTAGAGAGTTGTGTAATCAAGGATATAATAAAGGAAACAATGACATCAATAAGCTGGTGCTGCACAACGAAAGGACCAAATCTGCATGTGGCCAAAGCACATCTTGAAAGGACTCCAATGACATTATGGGCTACTATTTTCAAATAGATCATCTAGTAAGACAATTTCATAAAAACTTGAGGAGTCTGACATTGTGCAAGTTCCAACAATGCCTGCCACATCCACTAGTCTTGGGAAAGGACAATGCGTATCAAAAGTTTCTATCAGGGACAGTGCCCAAAGATAATTCTACATTAGAGGTCAATTCTAATGATGATATACATGACTTATTAACCCCAACTAACATCTCTCGATCTCGGGCAGTAGCTTTGCACAAGGAATAGGTTCACTCAACAATTTGATGACCTTGTGTGGACACTAAGGTCCTATGGGGGATAATGTTAGGAATATAATGCTTACCAAATAAGGAATAGTGTGTAGTTTGGAAGTTTCAAGAAGGATCTTGCTAAAACCAAGCAGTCTACTTGTTGAACTAAACTATAATTGATATAGGGAAAACATGTTACCAATATTTGATAGGACCTACCAAGTTCAGTTGTCAACACATGTACCTTCTTAATTGAAAGACTTGTTGGAACGATATAGCTGTAGTGATCTAAAGGTTTGAATAAATAGGGGGGGGGGATAGAGATATAAGGGGAGGCAAAAAGTAGTCTTTACCAAGCAGCCTAGGACGATGACACTCATGTACTCAGATTTGTGAATATACATTACATTGGTTTCTCATGATCATAAGGGTGTTTTCTACATGAATGTTCCTTCTCTTACAATGTTTACTAACAATAGTTGCAGCCTATAACATGTCTTTATTACTCAAGTACATGGTACTCTATGTAGTTTGGTAGACAAGAACCCAGCAGCGATGCACATCCAATTCCCTATTTATGTTGACTATGTAGATCACATGACATATGAATGGGAGGGTTCTTATGTTTACTCTTCAATAATGAGAGGGTTCTTACACCTACAAGTAGGCATAATTTCCCTCCATCCTTGAACATGAGTAGGCATAATATCCCTCCCAATTTCTAGGAAGGGAATTGATGCATCTAAGGTGCCCTCCACATATATTATAATTTTTTTCCAAATACTTTATGTTTTGGTAGATTTCCCTTCCTAGGAAGACCCTACCTCCTGCCATTTGGGCCCCCTTTGACTAACTAGGTTACCACCCCCCTACATGGTTGGATGTGGGTCATCCTTCGAATCATTATGTAAGTCATATACAAAGATATTAAGTTGGATGTTAGGCCCTTTGGGATAGAAGGTCATGGCCAGTCTAGTAGGTTAATCCCTTATGCCTTTAAGTGAATTATTTCCTTGCAGGTTGGATGCTTTTATCATCTACTCCTCTCTATATACCTTAGTAAAAGTAGGGCTCAAATCGGGCCTAGAGGTCATTTATGCCCCTCAATCCTTTTATTTCTTCCTAACCTCCCCTTCAATAAATGGTCGTTATTTCCATCTTAATTTTAAAAATAGATAATCTAGTACTTTTTTCAAATTTCATTTGGTTAATGGAGTTATTGAACAAGGTTTAATAGACATTATTTCATTTATATCCCTTGTTTCATTTTCTTTAAGAATTTTAACATTTCTCAATATTTTCCTATTTATAGGTGTTTATAGTTGTAACTGATAAATTATTTCGAATTAACTTCTTATGTAGAAAAAATTAGTATATCTTAAAATTTTCATCTGGTTAATCAATTGTTAAATATAGTCTAGTAGACATATATCCTTTACCTGCCTTTTTTCTTTTAATATTCTATCCTTTCTCAATATTATTGTATTTTAAGGTAAATTTTTTTGGAACTAATAAGTTATTTCCAAATTAATTTATGAAATAGAAAATTTAATACATCCTCTTTAAATTCCATTTAGTTAATAATTTCTAATATTGCAATCTTGTACACATGAGTAGATTTAAATCATTTACTAGCTTTTTTATTTCTAAATTATATCCTTTCTCAAATTTTTTTAATTTAAAGGTATAAAAAATTGGAATTGGAATTGAAATTTTATTTCCAAATTATTTTCAAAAATGGAATTTTAGTATAGATTTTTAAAATTCCATTTGGTTACTGAAGATATTAAATAAGGTCTAGTATACATTATTCCATCAATATACATTATTAGCCTTTAAATTTTATATATATATATATATTTTTTCAATATTTCCTTATTTACATTTTGTTACATTTGGAATTAATAAGTGATTTCCCAATTAATTTCCCAAATAAATAATTTAGTATATATTTTTTCAATTTTATTTGGTTAATGAGTTGTTAAACACAATCTAATAGAGATTATTAAATAAGTATCCTTTACTTGTTTCTTTCTATTTCAAATTTAACCTTTTAAAAATATATATTTAAAATTATTTTCATTTGGAACTAATAATTTATTTTTAAAAAATTAATATTATAAAAATTATTACATTTTTAAAAAAATCGGTTAATCGATTAAAGAATATTGTCAATTAGACATTATTATATACATATTTCTTTCATTTTATCTTATTTAACCTTCTATTTGTTTCATAACAACACATTTTGGGTTTTGCAACTAGCCTTTACAACTACATATTAGTTAGGAAGGACATATGGGACTATTGATTAATGAGTTGTTAAACCCATATTCTTTCACCCATTTAGCTGCAATGGATGTTCAATTATAAAGCCCAATCATTTTGACAATTACAATTTTAAAGTTTTTTTTATAATAATGAAATTCCATGTCATCATTAGCCTTGGTATGATGTGTAAAGTGCATGCCATCTTAACTTAATTGTTTTATTCAACTAAATGTTACAAAAGATGCCTTGATGGATGGATGACATGTGTCAAAAATCTATAACACATTATGAATCATTGCACATGACAAAAAATCAACTTAGTTTAACCCATGTAACTAGTGTAACCAAAAGTCAACCTAGTTATGCTAGACAACTTAGCCTAACTCACTTAACCAAAAGTCAAGCTAGCTACTTATGTTAGGTAATCTAAGCTCTTTAACTTAGTATAGGTGGCTTAAATTATAAACAAATGTCTTACTTTTAGCCTAAAAAGCCTAAATTAAGCTACCTAACCTAAGCCAAATGGCCTAGGTATCATAAGTTGCAAGAGTGAGGATTTGAACCGCTCATCTTCACTTTGGGCTTCAAGTCCTCATCCATAGCACTTTTATATTAATTATATTTAACACAAAATTATAAAGCTCAAAATTTTTAACCTTGAATTAACCTTGGCCACCTTGGTTAACCCACCTACTATTTACTAACCTAATTTAGACCCAAACCTATTTAGGTTGACCTAAGATGAACTAGTTTGTTAACCTATACTACTTATTAACCTAGCTTAAATTAACCAAAACATTCTTAGGATAAAAAATAAATTAACCTAGGATAATTAATTCTTGTCTAGTTGCATCATACTCATATTTAATCGCACAAACTTGAGGTGGTTACAAACTTAATAAAATATTTTGTACTGAAACTACTTAGGTTAACTTGGCAAAAAACCTAAAGCTAGGAACCTAGGCAAGCCTACCTAAGTTAACCTATTAAAAAGGTAATAAATTTCATTTTAAAATCAATATCTCCCACATTTTGAATCCAAATTTTACCAAATAAATTCCATTAAATCTTGCTCATCGAGATTTTTCCAATAACACCTAAGACAAATTCCAATTGCTCCAAAACTTTTAGCTACAATTTAATTTAATTTTCAATGAAAAAATCATTATTTATTCAATAACTTTTGCATCGCAAGTCCAAACATCATGAAACCAAGCCCATGCACCTTTCCTCTTGGAAAACTTTCCAAAGACACCAAAAACACAATCTGAAACATTTAAGTTCGATGGATTTCATACCTACAAAACAAAACAAACTACCTTTGTAGATAGATGTTAACATAAACTAATGTTTTAAATAGTTAAAAAGTCAAGGAGTTGTCACCTTTTTCAAAAAAATATTAATATTGTGGTAATAATTACAAGTTAACAATAAATTGTTTAGTACACATACACATGCATGTGAATTCATGACTTCAAAAACCTCATGGCACATAATAAATTATGGCATGCCATGACAAATATCAGTGCCATAAATTCAAGACACATAAAAACTTATGGTATCACAAAAAATTATGGATTACCATGAAAATTTATGACATTTTATTGCGAGATGGCATGCCATGTCATCATCACATGGAAGATTGAGTCGTTATTAATCACAAAGGACACTAATATTTTCAATTAATTAATAAATGAAATTAATTCATCAAATCAATGACATGAATCATGATGTTGACAAATAGGACCACATCATTTTGTTGGCATATAACATGCCATGTCATCACCATAGGAGATTGAGTTGTTATTAGTCGCAAAGGTGGATGGTTCTTGCAATTAACTAATTAATGAAAAAAAAATAGAAAATAATATGATAATTTATCAAAAAAGACTAGCAAGTTGTCATTTGACTAAATAATTGCAAAACCACGATGCTATGTGACATATTGATATTTTTTACCATTATTTAGTGATTCTTATGATTAAATATTTATAAATGTAATTGATAAAAAAAAATCATTTTGTGTTTAGTTCAAAAGACAAGATTTATTATAGTGAAAGTAAAGTTTTTAGATTTGCATCTTGATACAATGAGCTACATTGAGGGATTAGGCATCATCTCTAACATAGTGACCAACCAATAAATGCTTCATTTTCTCCAAAATAGTGTATGGATCATCATGTTAATTAATAGTCAAATGTTTTATTACTACCATAATGCTAAAACATGTTTTTTATGATTAATCTTATTCAATTATAGTCATTTTTTAGTTATTTTTAAAAAAAATTATGTCACAAACAAACAACAACCAAGAGTACAAGATTTTTTAACCAAAACGAAAGCAAGGGAAGGCCTAGTTCCAAATCTAAATCATGAAACAATAAAAAATAAAAATGAGAACACGGCACATGTGAAACAAAAATCCAAAAAGATTTTATTGCAATAATAATAATATAATAAATTATGACAAGAAAACATACCCAAACCTAATGTCGAACAAATTAAAGGTAATGGGGAATCCTACCTCTATTTATATTCATTTGGCACCTAGCTCAAAGAAGTTTTTCAAAAAACTTCCAATTTACATGTGCGCCCATGTGTGGCCCATGCGTACTCATGTGTGAACCCTTAAAATTCAACTAAAAATGAACTAAGTGTTAACTATAAGTGAACTAGAACTTAACTATGAATGAATTAAAAAGTAATTATAATTAAATTGGAAGTGAATTAAGCTTTAAATAATAATGAATTGTAAGTTAATTACAAATGAATTAATAGTTAACTATAAGTGAACTAAAAATGAATTAAATATTAACTAATAAAGAACTAAAATTAAATTGAATTTAAGTACAAATTTATTACAAGTCATGGATGAACATGCATGTGAATGAAGTCCATGACATTGACATCCATGATAGCTTATGCCATTTTTTAGCCATTTCTCCCATTATAATCGAATGGGGACAATTTGTTAAAAACATGTTTTGGCATGTGGAATGCCATATCATCATGTTGTGAAACAAAAAGTTATTATTCTAGTCCCAAAAGTAAGGATATTTCTAGTTAAATATTTTTAGTTTATTTAAAACATATTATTACAATTTCAAGAATTACAATATATTTATCCAAAAAAGTCCACTAGTTGTCATACTTACTATAGTCGGAAATTCATGACATCACATGACATCTCAATGGCCTTTGCAACTAAATAATGATTTTTATGACCAAGTAGTTACAATTGTAGTAAAAAAAAACAATAGTTTTTTTTTATTAATAAAAACCCCATAATGTTGTGTTTTTGAATTTCTAATAAACCATGTCCTGACTAATTTGGATTAAAAATTCTTTTCTTGTAACTCAAATTTCTACAACTTATTTATTTGGAATAATAGTGGAAAATATTTTAGAAATTATTTTAGGTTGAATTGTAATTTATTATGTGATATTATTCCTTTTCTATTATACCTTATCTAATAACGCCCTTGGTATCTATGATGAGAAAAATGCTTATTCTAGAAAACAACATAAGTATATTATAACACAACAAAGTTTGTTTGTGGGTTTTTGCATTGTTTCAAATTATATTCCATCTCATGATTATGAGAGCCACTTAATTTTACATTTTGAGCAAAAATTAAATTGTTGCACCTATTTTTGTTTTGTTGGTAAATACAAAATTTTTAATTTTATATTTTGGTCTAAAATCAGATTTGAAATGCAATAAAACTAATACTAACAAAGTTTGCTCATTTAGATATATTTAGAACTAGTTTTAGAATTAAAATCCAATAATGAAATAATGATTTAAAAAAAACATCAAAATAACAAACTTTGGTTATGGAAACAATGTTTTTCTAGAAATAAAAATGTTTTTCTCTCATATTCCATTTAAGCTCCATGTTCTCCAATGATACAATGGTCCTCATCTCTTTTTCTTCTCCAAATATAGTTTTCAACAAAAATAGTGTTATGTTCTATTCAAATTCAAATGGTGATAAAAACTATGTAATCTAGTTAGTAATTCCTAAAATAATAACTAGGTAAATAAATATATAGTAACTAATAATTACCACACATAAATATTCCCTTAACATTACCCCATTCGTACTTAGAATTACGTCCCAAAATTCTAGATTAAAAATGTGTTAAAAAATTAAATCTATTACTATTTCTAATTTTGTGATTCAAAAATTTGATTTGTTTGTACTACAATTTGCTTTGTTCGTATTATAGTATATTATGTCAATACTTCAAATTGAAACACTATTTGATTCTCTACAATATACATAGTCTGTTGTTGTTATTATGATGCTTTTATTGATAATTGTGTAGTTGTTTATTGATGGGTTGCTCTTTGTTCTTGTGATTGCAATTATGCTATCACTTGTAGTTGTTGTTGTAATTGTAGATCTAATGTGATTTGAGTTTGCCTCTACTGTTGCAGCTCTAATACAACTTGTAGCTACTAATTGACTATAGATCTGATGTAATTTGAGTCTAATATTGTTGTTACAACTTTGTCACAAGCTCAATTTGCCCTATTAATCCTCTTGAATTATATGTTCTTCAGGTTGTGTCTGCTCCCTTACTTCTATGGTTGTAGATGCATATTCTTGAAAATTGACTTCCAATAAAATAGATTTTACTTGTTTTAAAGTATGTTCAACAACCTCCCTCTTAGGGCTATCCTTTCCTCCTCTTAGGTCTCCTAACTCCCTTGTTGTTCTTGTACTTAATGGTCTTGGTCCATCTGTATCCCCTTTGTTTTCTTCCTCATTTAAAGTTTAGTTTTGGATATAGAATCAAAGGTTCATACTCAAATGATGGCATAACTTTTTTCCATCTAAAAAATCTTGTGTCTATATAGCATTTCACTCCTTTCATACTTTCTACAAACCTTCCCAACATATTTTTGGACAATGTCTTAAATTACATCCCACCATAAGTCTGCATCTTTTTCCTCCATTGATAGTGCCTTGAGTTTTACCTAAAAAAAAATATTTTGCTTTTTGAATTCACTGTTTTCTCTAAAGACAATATCATAATTGAAGGGTTTTTTTCTTTTGGGTCTCCTCTAGAAGTTTTTTCAACTTTTCATTAAAAGCCATCTACTTCTGCAAAATTTTATCCATTTGTGCATGCCTCTGGTCATCTTGTTTTTATACTTCATTTTTAGTTTGATATGCATTGGCATTGTCCACTTTGAGCTCCTCCAACTCTTGTTGCTACTTCAAGAGAATCTCTTCCATGTTCTTGTAGTATCTGTGAAGTTTGTTATGCTTTACACTTAAAATATCCTTCGCTGCTTTTAAATTCCAATAATTGGCATATGTTTCCTTTAAAGTTGCTTGTAAGGAATCCCTTTTTATTTTGATGTTTTCCAAATCCTTATTATGTTTCTCCATGTTATTGATCTTTGTCTAGCTGCCTAGAGTTCTACCAATACCTAGCCTATCCTATAACTATGCTTTGAGCTTCTACTCCTTCTCCAAAGCCCCATGTAGATTCTAAACAAATCTATCCTTCTCCTTTATGATCTACTTATATTTGATCTCTCATCAGAAAGTCTAAACAAAATATTTGTCATCTGTACATTGTATTTTGTTGCTTATTGAAACATAGTAGTAGCTCTTCTATGGTCATCCAATTCTACTTATATCCCTTGCATAGACCCTGGTGTATGAAACCTAGGAATCTGACCTTTGGAACTTGTATTTAATCAACCTAAACTCTTGTGTGTAGTCCAAATTTCTCCAAATACATTCATGCTTGTTGCAGAACTTGGTCTTGAAGGCATCATACTTTCATTATTCTGTGGTGATGGAACAAATTGTTGTACTTTTGGTGGATCAAAGTCAAAATCTTATATCTACTCCTTTGCTACCTGTTAAACTTAAGATTCTGGCTCCTTCTTTGGTCATTTTTTATGTTCCTACCCATCTTATCTCTATTCCTACTTGGGAGAAATTGGTAGTATTGGATCAAATTTAGGAGATATGGATTTCTCCTTTTTTCTTTGATTATGTTGTTGTTTCTTCAACAATTTTGTTGTTTGTTGAAGATTAATACTGCCTCTCATTGCAATATTCTCCTATCTTCTCTACTTATTTTACATAGTCTTTCTCTCCTCATCATCATCAAACTAAGACATCAGAATTGTTCTTTTGGTTGTCTTAGTATTTAGTTGTCTCTCCTTTTTTAAAGAGATGTGTGTAGGGTTCAGAGGTCTTTCATTCTTAATGAACCTTTCCCTTATATTGTTTCTTCTCCTTTTGTCCTCTTGTAGCTACTCTATTTGTTTCTTCTTCTCTTGTGGCTCTGCTCCTTCTAGTGGAAACCACTTTTGAAATAAGACTTCTAGGACTGTGGCAGAATGGCATACATTTTTTTTAGTTCTCTTTTGGTTGTTCCCTCAATCATATTTTTCTAACATTTCTCCCATTTGATCAATTCTTTGACCAATTGAGAATACATGATTACAACCTAATTGACGTACTTTCCATGATCTGTTGTGGATATCATCATGTTAGATTTATTGCAAAAATATTGCACCTTATCCTTTCGGTAAATAATTGGCAAAATGGCAACAATTCTATTAACGTATTCTGATTTCATCTTTTTCAAAACCCACCCTTCATCGATGTTGTAACTGTTTGGGACTTTATCTACTTTATTTGCCAATGTTACTTTGGCATTAGACATTTATGCCTGATCTGCCTTTATCTTTCATGTATGACATATTTTTAAAACTTCTGCTAATAGATGTTTGTTTATTATTTTCTACTCCTCCCTTAACATAACCTTGATTTTGTTATGTTCAAGATCTAACTTCTATTTGTTCAAAAATTCAACTAGAATGTTGTGTCAACGAGTTTTCCACTCAATCTCAAACAAACCTATTAATCTAGCTTTGTTTGCCCCAGCTTTCTCTTCCTTTCCAGAACTTGTCCAAAGCAAAATGTTCTTCAAATTGCTATTGTAACTTTGTTCTATTGGAGTAAAACATATTTAACCTCCTCATCTTGGTGAATATGTACTTTCTTTGCACGTTGATGTGTAGCCATTACTTGTCAACTTGTTTTTTTTGTGTGGTTCTTGTTGGGAATATGAACTTTTCTTTTGGAATCTGCTCTTGAGTATGCTCCTTTTAATGTAATGGTGATTGTTGTTATTGTTGCAAATTGTCCTTGTATTAGTCTTCTTTAGAATCTAAAATGGAAATGGGACTGACTTGTTCATTAAGGCTTCCCACTCTTTTGGGCTTCCTAAAGCTATATCTTTTCAATGTTTCTTTACAATCTCTTTCGTTTTTTCTAATCGCTTCAAAAGCTCTTTCAAACTTAAATACAAGAGAAGATTTATGAGAAGAAGAATAAACTAGAAAAGGAAAAAGCGGACCTCTTTCTAGAGACCTAGATTATAGAAGCAAAGTGTTTACAAATTTTTGTTGCTCTCTCAATTGTCTTGCTCCTCTTTCAACTTTTGTAACTTTTTTCCAAACTATCGTTGTAATTTCTCCACAAAACTTTCTTCAACATTCGTTTTGGAGACAAAAAATGATTGAAACTTGCTTGTAAAAAATGAAAACAAATAGTCGTTCTGGTGTTTGTTGCCTTCTGGAACATAATCACCTCATTTCATGAAGTGACATTTCACTTTTCGTTTTAGGGCTAACATTTGTATGATTTGTATTTTTTTTTTTAAATTGACATTTTTCGCCTCTTGCTTAAATTCATACTAACATCAACACGAGATACAATTAATACTTGTTAACCAATGAATATGTGGATGTGGCATTAAGTAATTCTAATGACATCCCTAAATTTGATGACTTGGTGTTGTCTATACTACAAATTCCCTCTAGCCTATGCTAAGTCATCAAATTGGTAGAATTTTGTTTTGACGTGATTGATTTATCTTCCCCACAATATAATGATTGTGAAACTATAAAATCATGGTCCGAATATTTGTTCATAACTTGTTGACTCATCATATTTCCTTTGACTTCTTCTAACATTACTATTTGATTAACCCTAATGATATCTATTTTTCTCTAATTTTTTGAATCTTCAATAGATATTTTTTCCATGTGGTCTAAATCTATGGACTATAAAGATTTCTGATCCATTGAACTTTGAATCCCTTTTAATGTTTGATCCACATATGAATATGGTTTCAACTTATTAACATTGACCAATATTGGGTTTGGTTTAAAATTGTTAACAAAAATAAGAAGAATAATATTATTAGGTAAGCAATACTGTACCTTAAATGGACCAAACCATCTTTTCTTGAATTTGCCCAAATGTCTTTTTTCTCCTTTAGGAAACCATAAGACATAATTTCCAAATTAGAACTTCGTCTCAATATTTTTCTATTGACTCCATAGAAATTTTTTCCACTGGTTGGATCCCACATTGTTCTGAGCTTCCAATTCATTATCCTATAATTTTTCTAGTTTTGTAATTTTGGTTGTTAACACTCTGGTTGGTTTTGCATCTTTGTGGTCCCCATTAATAGCCGATAAAACATATTTTGTTGGCATTAGAGGATGCAAACCATAGACTAACTAGTACTTGTGTTTAACCTATTGCCACCATGTAAATAGTCCTATATGAAAACAAAATTGTAAATAGTGTTCATCCTAGTTTATTTTTTTCGCATTAACCAACTTGGTTAATAGTCTACCAATGACTTTGTTAGTAGATTTTGCATGTCCATTTCCCTATGGATAATATGTAGTAAAACTAACATGCTTCAACCAAAAAAAAATTGTCAGATGTTTTATTGTGTCATTGATAAAATGTACTCCTTGATCTGTAACTATGGTTAATGGACATCCAAATTTGGTCAAAATATACTCATACAAGAATATGGTTGTAACTATTGCAATATTGGTTTTGAGTGCCTTTGCCTTTACCCACTTGGTTGCATAATCTATAACTACTAAAATATATTTGTTTCCAGTTAGTCTTCCCATTGGTTTGATTGGACCTACAAAATCTGGACCCCACTTCATAAAAGGTTCCTTTGGAAATGTTATTGTAACCAACTTAACCAAACTTTTTGTTTTGAGTCCTCCAATTTTCTGACAGCTATCACAGCTTTTGCAAAAATCATGGGTATCTTAAATAAAGTTGGCCACCAATATCTTGCATCCAAAATTTTCTTTGTAATAATTTCTGCAGCAAAATGTTTTCTTGCCACTCCTTCATGTAACTCCTTTAGAACAATTTATGCTTCTGAGGTAGTCAAACATCTACGCATTTTGTTGTCTTGTCTCCCTATGTACATAGTTCCCTCTTTTAGAGTAAAGGGTCTTGCCTTTCTGGCCAACTTTTGTTTTTGAGCTAGGTTCAAAGTTTCTAACATCTAACCTATGTCTAAATAGGTTTTTACTTCCTGCATCCATATGGGTTCTATAAAAAATAATGATGCATCCATAGTCTGATCTAGGACACCCAATGGTTCTGAACTATTTGGTAATCTTGATAAAACATCAACAATTACATGTGTTCTACCAGGTGTGTAGACTACCATGAATTCATACTCCAAGAATAACAACAACCATCTTGCTATCCTTCTTGACACATGTGGTTTGTTGACCAAGTGCACTAAAGCCATATAGTCTACATAAAAAACAAATTTGTTTCCCAACAAAAAATGTTTGATCTTATGCAAAGCATAAGCCATTGCTAAGGTTTCTCTTTTTATAATAATATAAAATTTTAAAGCTTTATTGAACAATCTAAACGCATATATTATAAGTTGGTCGTATTTATAAGTTGGGTTCTATGCTAGCATTGCAATAATGATGCATTTGTGTGCACATGAAACTCCAACTACCAATTTGGAGGTATTAAAGTTGGTGCTTCCATGTACTTCTGCTTGATTTAATCCCAAGCTTGTTGACATTTTGTGGTCTAGATAAAGGGTTTTTTTTTCCTCATCAACTTGGTGATTGGTGCCATGATAAAAGCAAAGTTCTTGATGAAACATCTATAAAACTGAGCCATACCATTAAAGACCTGAATTTGCTATGGGTTTGTAGATACTAACATATTCACTATTGTTTAAACCTTCTTAAGGTTTGGTATTTTTCCTTCTTTGGAAATTATAAACCTAAAATCAATCTTGAAAATACCATAAAGGCACATTTCTTTGGGTTAAGACTAGTTTTATATTCTCTACATTTCTGAAAGAAAAGTTTAAACTTCATCAAATGACTCTCCATATCATTATAAACTATAAAGTCATCCAAAAATATCTTCATGAATTGGTTTTAAGTACCCTCTGAAGACTCTACTAATTGTTCTTTGGAAAGTTGGTGGCCCATTTTTTACATCAAATGGCATCACCATCCAAACAAAAGCTCCCCAATCTATTACAAAAGTTGTTTTGTATTTATCTACAAGGGCTATAAAAATTTAATGGTATACTGAATATCCATCTAAAAATGAATAGCCTTCATACCATGTTATAGTGTTCAATACCTCATCAGGAAATGGCAAAGGATATAGATATTTTTTGGTTGCCTTATTCAACTTCCTGAAATCCACACAAATTCTCAATTTGCCATTCTTTTTAAGCACTACCACTATGGGTGATAACCATGTAACCTCCTCAATTAGTTGAATGAATCCAGTTGCTAATAATTTGTCAATGCCTTGTTTAATAGCTACAACATAATTAGGGTTCAATTTGTACCTTGTTTCATGTGTTGGTGGTATTGAGATATCTAATTCAATTATGTGTTGAGACAATTATAGAGGTATGGTTTTCATATCTTTGTAAGTCTAAGCAAACACATCCTTGAACTCTTTAAGTAGCATCTAAAGTTCTTCAATCTTTTCCTTTGTCAATTATGTATTTACCTTGATGTATTGTGGATTTGTGTTAACCTAATTTTTTAATGTATATAATAACTAGTTTATTTAACCAATAACTAGTAAGATATTTTGATTAAAGATACTTTAATTTTCTAATTAGCATGTTCAAAGGATAACTAGTTCGTTATAAGAACTAGTAATTGAACAATTATAGTAACTGGTTAGTTAAAATAACAAGAGAATTTGAACTTGTGACCAGTAATTTGTTGTATTAATTTTTGAGTTGTATTGGCTAGTGATTATTTAAGTTATAAAAACACTATGAGTTAGTATAACTAGGAGGATTTGAACCTAGAGGAGGGAGAGAATTCCTTTTCCTAATTTTTGTGTGTAACTCTTGGAGAAGTTTTAGATTTCTAAATCAAGATTGTTGGAGATTTTCTTGAACATTTTTTCCTTTTTGTTTTGGAGAATGTTAACTTGAGATTGTTCTTTATTATGCATAAGCAAGAAATTAAGATACTTCTTGTGTTTTTTTGATGTTCAAAACTGGAGCAACATGTTGATGCAAATCAGTAAACTAGAGTTGTAAATTTGAGATAGAAAAAAAAACCACATAGAGCAAAAAAACACCCTTAACATTTAACAACCATGCAATGGAACAAAATTATAAGCAAAAGAAAATGCTTATGTTTATTGGTTTTAGTAATTAGTTTGTTTTAATGTTTTAGGTTTGGATTTGTAGTAAGTTTTAGGAGTTTTCTAAGCTTTTATTTGTGAACATACTTTTTATTCTTTACAAGTAGTAATCACAAATTTCTTGGATTCACATGTTGAGTTTTGATATTTTCATAAACAACCTATTAATCAAAAGGAAATCCAAGATTTTTGACACCCTAATAGTCGTCCCTACAACGAAGGTTAAATGCACAACTAGGTGAACAAAATATCAAACCTATTCGACATGTTGATGAGGTAATCTCTGCAAGACATATAAGGCAATTTGCAACACCTAGTTACTATATACCTAAAGCAACTATGACCAACACTGGTTGTTGGCTATTATACATATGACTCGATTTTTGTTTTGAATCCAACCATAGCCAATTCAAAATTGGAGTGTAATCAATTTTTAACCCAGTTAGAATAGCTACGCTACTTGGAACAAAGACCTTTAGACCGATCAAGTTTTCAACAACATGTATAATCGGTGGAAGCAATAATGGCCTTTGTTGTTTAACAAACATAACCACTTCATCAACATGTTTGGCTGAGTGTACCTATCATGAGAAGCATTGAACGACCATTGGTTCAATGAAGTATACTTGTTACAACCACCCAACCTGTTGTTGAAATTGCATTAACTTGTGCATATTATCAACAGGTTGGACATGAGTTCAAGAATTATCATTTTGTGGATGATAAATTGAAGAGATTAATGAGAGAAGAACTTCAAACTTCTTTGCAGCCTCTGGTACTGAGCACACCAACAACCCATGTAACATTTGCTAATCATGGAATTGTTGGTGATAAAACTACATGAACTTTATATTCAACAAGGTTATTTTATATAACTATGTTTGTGCAATGTTGGCATTAAGAAGGCCCTAGTTATTAATTGATGAAACCATGGTGAACAATAACACTATTTTTAATGTCAAACAAACATCAATTGGCTCAATTTTGTTGATATTTTTTTTTCAAAAAAAACAAAACTTAGTCTCAGATGCAACGATAAAGCTCTTATATTTATAATTGATTTCTTTGTTACGCTAGTAGTCACTTTGCTATATTAATAAATTTTGACAAGAAAATAGTCACATAATCTTTTTAAAAAATGGATCATGATTTAAAGTCTTATTAAGGTGACTCACTTTCATTTGTGTGAAAGTGAACTACTAGCCATAAAATTTTAAAGTAGAGGCACTTAATAATGTCATTATACCCTAAACCAACATCTATAGTGGCTACATGTCACCGCTCAAAATAGGGTGAAGAACGGATTATACCTTATTGTCAAGGGTACCTATTCGAGACAGTTCTAAACTTTGATCATATACATGTTCAAGGCCTTTCCAAGTATGAAAAATATACTTCAATATTGTGGAGTCTTCCCAATTCTAACTTAATGTTTACAAGTTTGAACTAGCCCAACATTTATTTTGTGAAATTGTCATCTCAATTTAGTTAGCCATATTTTCAATTGTTGGATGTCAAGGTATGATTACAAGGTAAAATTTCTATAACTAAAAGACTTGCAAGAATAATTGAAGATCATTGACTATGAATGATTAAAATGTAACCTCTTTGTTGTTTACCCTATCTTCAATGCCTTTGAAAACATCTATAATTAAGAGACATTTGAAATCCTTATTTTTCATTGGTGAAATCTCATGTCTCAAAGGCCAAAAAATAACACATAACATGAAGAAATGGTCTCATCATAAACCATGAGCAAAAAAATCACCTAGTTTATTCCATGGTTGAAACAACAAAATGCAAGACCTAAAAGTGACAATTTCAAAAGTTCCATGTTGCCACCATGGTTGCTTTTGCATATTTCAACAAATCACAATCACAACAAACAAAACAATGACATTGAAACCTTGCAACTAAGTTACTTGTTGCCATGTTTGTTTATGTGAGCAAAAAAAGTGAAGCTAGAATTGAATTAATGTTGATGCAAAGATTTGTTAAAAACAATAAGTTGCGTAGAAATAGAGTTGGGGATGAATTGCAACAATTTCTAAAACATTTTCACTCACATCAAGGTCATAAATCACATGCTTGTGGATGTATTTTGAGATGAAGTAGGGGATGAATTGCAACAATTTTTGAAGCACTTTCACTAATATCATAATCCCAATTTACATGTTTGTGGATGTAATTTGGGGTAGTGTTAAATGTGTTGTGTCATGATTCAAAAATGTTTATTTCAAAGGTGCCTATAAAATCAATTGCATTTATTCAATGTTCATTTGTATTTAACATATGTTTACTTTGCACCTTGGCACATGTGATATAACTTTTTAAACAAGTTGTCCATTTCTATTAAGATCATGAAAACAAAAGAATAGGATGTTAAGTGCACCTTTCACAAAGAAGGCTATTGTTATATTTAGGGCGCAATCTATGATTTTTTTAAAAATAAATTTTTTTTACAAAAGTTCAAAATTAATTATTTCACTTTAGGTAGGTTCAAAATCCTCTTGTCTTTTGCACAAAAGTAAGTTTGTGATAAAAATAAAAAATATTTATTGCCAAACTCCTTATTTTGACAACTTAATAAGGATAAGTTAATACTTAATGAAATTTGAACCTGATAACCCAATCTCTCCCTTGCATGCAAGGCCAAGAAACATCGTATACATATTGTATGTATTTTCATCATGTACATACGTATTTATTGTAGGTTAATGAACATGTACATACATATAGAAGCAAAGTTTTTTAGGGTTTTTTTAGAGCATCATCATCTCATCAGGGCAATGGACAAATTCCTACATATTTGTACTTGTTGCATGTCTTAAAGAATTGCACTCAACTTCTGATCTTGTGTCTGATTTTGTTTTATGGGACACGAAATGAACATATTTTAGGTGGCTGCAGAAGATGAACAATGAAAGCAGTGAAACTGAGGCTAAAAGGTAAAAGTAGTTGAAGACAATGGAACTTAATTCAACTCTAGTTCCCGTAATGCAACATCCTCGTGAAAGATTTGACTCTATGAAGTCCAACCTTGTGGAAGTCTCCAACAAGGGCCAAGCACAATTTGAAAAAGAGAGGTTCGTGTTTCATTTGTAGCGTTTTTGGTGTTAGAGTTGAAATTACGGTTACCTTATTGATGCCATCTCTCAACTCAATTCTTTTTAGGTTGTTTCTTTTCAGGATTGAAGATTTTTCAATACTTATGATGATTTTTTTGTCGAGTTTGATGGCAATGTGAACAATTTTTTAGTTATATTGTTGAACCTCTACACTAGTCAAAAACAAAACATGGCTGGAAAACCTTAAATTAGAGTCATGATATTCTATTGGGGAATTGTGATGTTGTGAAGTTTTGAAGGCATCTTTGGACTTCTGTGTATTGGTATTACCTTTTTCACACCTCCTTTTTTCACACAAACCCAAAAATAAATTTGGGTTTTGGATGAGACTGAAATATGAAGCTAGAGGTTATTCACCATTTGTTTAGAACCAAGTATTGGATGCATTTGTTTGACAATGAAAGGTTGTTTTGAATACCTAACAGAAGTGATGGTCTTTACACTTCATCAACGACACTTTTAAGGATATGGCCACATGCATTCTTGTTTTGTTAGTTTTAATTTTCTTTCAACTAACATAACATTTACTTCAAAATGTTTTTGGGGTCTTTTTCTATAGTCTCTCATATCTCTGAGGTCTTGACAAAGAGGATTGTGGAAATGGCGGAGAATGATTGGAGTTGGGGGCAGAGACTAGAAACACTACGTGCGTAAAAAGCCATAGGTTGTAAAACATTGTGTGTGCAAGGGCATTCCTGATTGTCTACGAGGCCTAGTGTGGCAACTTGTTTTAGGTAATCAGGATTTACTGCTCATGAATCAAGGAGTGTATGAAATACTTGTTTTTCGTAGACTTTTTCATTACTAGGAAATTGCACTAATTATAACATGGAAATTACAATGCTTGCATGCAAGGACAAAAGATATAGGACAAAAGATATAGGTCAAATTTTGAATGCATTAGGTTTTTTTAATGTTGGAAGAAGGGTCAAAGGATCAAAGTAGAGCTATGGGTTTTGCACTTAGAATTCAACATGATGCTGATCAAACCAATTTGTCTTGCAGTAATTGGTGTTGTATGAAACTTTAGTTGTAGAATTGGATATAATTAGGGATATTTCACAGACATTTCCATCACATTTTTTTTTTCCAACAAAGACATGTCCCTTGAATCCTAGCCAACATCATGACTGAATGAAGTGCTTACTTTCTAGAAACTCAGGACATAGATTTTTTTATAATTGTTTGTCTGAAATTTTGTGTAGATTATTGTACACACATCCATTTTTGGGAGCTCATGTAGTCAGTGGGGAAGGTAGTGGTCTAATACTTGGTGAGTGACACTCACAAGGTTATGACCACATGCTTGTTGTGTTTGTTTTGCTTTTGTTGGAGGAAACAACAATTACCTTGAAAGTGTTCTTGTGGATGTTTCCCTTCAATTTGATATGGAAATGCACCATAATGTTAAGTAAAAATAGTTGGCATCTAGTATTGGAAGTTGAGATCTATTAACAGTAAGTGTTATGTGTTTGAACAGGGAATGGGATTTCTTGCATGGTTGTTTTTATTGTACACGAGTGAGGAAGATGCTTTCTAGTTACTTGTGGCTTTACTTAAGGGTGCTCTACATGCACCCATGGAGGGCCTCCACTTGGTAAGGTCCTTCAAAAGATTAGATAAGCAAAAGAGTTGTTCTCCAACTCTTTTTGCTTAGGTGAATACCAAATGATGATAGGCATAGAGTTTGTTTTTGTAGACTTTTGGTGCAAACAAGAGCTATTTGGCAAGGGGATTGTTGTGCTCGTCAAAACAAATAGGAGACTCACAATCCGTTGACTAAGTTATGTGGTGGAACCTATGGTATCTATTTGCCTCATTCCTGTTTGTTATTGGGTTCAGATGGGTCTACCATTGGTTTAGTTGTACCTGATCCAATTTGAGAGGTTGGTGAGAGAGCTAGATCCACAGCGGGGGAACATTTTGAGAAAGAAATGATCAATTCGAGCATGTATGCAAGCCAATGCTTCATCACTAATTTTTTGTACTCCTTCCCTTTTTCATTGGCGCTTCGGATTTGGGATGTCTTTTTTGCTAAGGTTGTTTCTTGTGCCTTGTTGTCTCATGCCTTGTTTTGGTAGGATGTTGTAAGCAATAGGTTTGAGGTATTAAGGTAGTGAAAAGTACTGTTGTATGAATAGCTCCATCTTTTCACAATGCATTATGTTGGATGTGATGTTGCACTTGGCTTTCATAACCTATGTCAATTTGGGGGAAAGAATTGATGAAAATAGATGGGTATTTTTTGATGCAAGGTGTGATAATTGTTTTCCAAGTTGGGTTGGCACTACCTCTCAAATACTGTGAGGATGATTTGGTTTGTTTTTTAACTCTAATTTGATTCATTATGGGTTGGAGGCTTTACTATTTGAAAAGGAAAATAATATGTTTACACTGATGATTAGCTTCTGAGATTTTAGTCTTAGTAGTTGTTTAAGGCTCAATAGTTGGTTATGAGGATAGTTGATGAAATGACATTCTAAACATTGGTATGAAAGAATTGAACTTCGGTTTTGTTTCTTGTTTTTCAACTAGATATTTTCCTCCAATTTTGTTTGCATGCAAGATCTTTTGTTGGTCTATTATAATGAACCTCTTATTCTTTTATGAGCTACCCACAAAGTCAATTTCTTCTCCTTAATTGGGCATAATAATTTTTGAAGTGGATTCAAAAGGGAGGTTTGGGGTGGCAGGTGAAGATGCCATTTGAAAAATTGGTCCATGCATTGCATAATTTCCTTAAAGGAGCATTGTAAGAAGATACCCTCCTGTTATTAATTTAGAATATCAAAGTACCCACAACCTGCCTCCCTTGGTTTTGATGTTGTTCCCTTGTTTCTGTTCTTGAATGTGTTTTTCTTAATTGTCACATTGTGTTAAGGATTGCATGTCACTCATATTAAATTGTATGCATGACAACACGTGCATTCTTTATAGATCATAATGTCATTGTGGATCTTTGACAAGATCAATTATGTGTAGTACACATGAACATTATCAATACTCTCTTGTTTCCAGGTGTCCAAGTGATTGGAGGAGCTAAGCGTAGAATATGAACACATGAAGAACCATAACACATGAGGTCTAGAATGGAGGTTGCACACATTAGGATGTTCGAGTGGTCATCCCCACCAAATATTGACTAGAAGCAAAGGCTGATGATGGGTGTTCAGGTGCACCATTGAATGAAACAATACTTGCCACAAAGTTGACCAAAATGTGGATTTCAAGGTTTAAAGGATTAATCCCAAGGTTTATTGTAGCACATAGGATAAGAATGGTGCACAACACCCCAGGCAACTAGGCACTGGTTTGCATTGTGTTAATAACACATTAAAGTCAGTGTGTACCCATAAAAAAGTTACGAATCCCCTTTCTTGGAGGAAGAGAGAGATGGTGCTGAAGACCTGAATCAAATTGGAAGAAAATGTATGATAGTTTCACTCGGGAAAGGCTAAATGAAACCACAAGAAAGGGGTATCATGATAGTATATAGTATATTAGAATATAGTGCCATATTCCTACAATTCTACTCATGGAATGATGATATTATCAATAAATTAAAGTGTGCCAAAAATATGCAATGGTAATTGAGGGTTTTGAACTTTACACGTGTTGCAAATAAGTGTCACATTCTTGTGATCATCAAATGAAAATGATTTGATAGAGTAATCACAATTGATTGTTAAACCTAAAGACCGTGATAGTTTTATTTTAAAAAATTTTTTGAAACATAATTGACACCGAAAGAAGATAGATCTTAAACTAATAAAATCCCAATTATATGTAAAGTTGGTTGTCAATATTTTTGCAAATATTGGGTACTTAAGTATCCAATAATCTAAGGATAAATATAATGATGCAATTTGAATTATTAAAAGAATATTTCCATGGAAACATTAAACTTGATTAGAATATGTTTTTAGTTTAAATGAAAATTATACATGTAAAACAACACTAAGTGCATCTAATCGAGAACCCTTTGGGACCACACGTCTTTTAAGTATTTAAAATCAAATTATATTCCTTAACAATACATTTCTTGAAATTAGTTTTGGCTTATTAGGTGTTTAAAGGTTCAACATCTATAAGCCAAACATAGGCCAAACATGTAGTTAGAATGTTCAAGTTTTATGGAACCATATTAATTTATATTATTCTAGTGGAGGTCATAATTTGAAGTCCACAATCAAGTTATAACGAGCCATTACAATTTTTCTAATACGAAATAAAAGGGGCAATAACCCATCAAATACTATTATAATTAGAAGGTTTAGAATTTACATGCAACTATATGCAAAAGTGTATTCTTTCATTTTCAAGTATATCATCATTTTATAAACCCACATCTAAAGTATATCCAAATCTATGAACACAAAATTTTCAATTGGTATTGTAATGGGTGTCCAAAAATTCCCAAAAAACATTTAATATCCCACAATGATGGATGTTAACTTGATTAAAACGTCTTTTTGAAAAAATGGGCATCATTTCAAGATTTATTGTGTTATGTCCAACAATTAATTGAAATCTTGAACTAGAAAATTCAGACATGACCATATGCCCAAAGCCATTTGGAAAAAAGGTTCAATGCTCCTATAGTGCTCTACTACATACTTATGTGTCAAATAAGAAGTGTAACACATTATTAAACAAGAGCTAATCTTCATAACCAAGGCCAA
>Ga0209611_10003842_pt1 | contig 25884 bp, 18 predicted proteins | sample S1TSphgellanicum_3_FD_187693 | JGI IMG/M metagenome (GOLD analysis project Ga0209611, IMG submission 187693) | Host-associated microbial communities from peat moss isolated from Minnesota, USA - S1T2_Fc - Sphagnum magellanicum MG (SPAdes) (version 2) | ecosystem: Host-associated > Plants > Peat...
CCAATGATTCATTTCGGTTGGCCCATCAGGAAAAAAAATTGAAACTTTGGAGGCTCCCCAAAATAGAAGTTTTTAGTGGAGGGTGGAGTGCCTCCCCCTTGGCCCACTTATAATAAGATGGGATTTTGATGGGACAAAAGTATGGTATTACTATTGGGAACATGTTGAGGAACCCAATGAGAACTTTGGGAACTTTATGATAAAACATTGGGAACAATTTTATTTAAAAAATTCTCCTGCCCCCCTCAACCCAACCCAAAAGAAAAATATATATTTAGAGCCTTTTCATTGGTTGCATGAAATTTTATTTCTAAAACTGTTTGTTACCATATTTCACATGGGCTAATGGAAAGCATGAGGAGTATGGGTGTATTGGTATGAAGTTGTTGTGTGACCGGACAGGAAGTTAGATGAATATTTCTCTCATGTGAACACAACAAGGTTTTAGGGCTTTGGTTTTGTTCTGAATGGCCATCAACTTTCTGCGTGCTAGTGCCGGAAATTATTCCGTCACTATTTGTTAGTGGTTGCAATGACTGTTTCAAGGAGACCTGTGAGATTGGGTAGGAAACTTTGTTTGCTTGTGTATTATGTGGAACAAATTGACAACAAGCAATGGATGGCTAGTGAAGCAATAACATTCAATGGAGGTGTGGAAAGTAGGATAGTGCATGATAAGATAAGAAGGAAAATTCAAGAGCAATGCGACAAGTATGTCTGTTTTTCTTGATCTTGTTTCAACAGAAGATAGGTGGAGATTGTTGAGATTTGCAGTGGCTATTTTTTAAATTTTCGTTGCGCCAATGACTACAATGTGACATGCCATATGTTTTTGTTAGTACTAGATTTTATAATGGGTTGATGACGAACAAAAGGAAGTCCAACATATAGAGGGATACATATGCATGGGGACCTTGGTTGAACCTTTCTTTAATCCAATTAGTAAAGCAGTTATTTGAGTGAATGCCAGAAGCCTCAATGGGGCATCCTTGGGTTGTGCAGAACGAGAGTAATGAAGAATAGAAGTGAGAAGTTAATAGAAATCTATCCATGGCCAATTTTTGCACAAAAATTTGTTTTTCTTAAGTGGTTATAAGTCAACTTGGTATATGTCATTTATATTTTAGTCCACACTTAGAAATGTTTCTAGGATTGGGTCAAATGTTTTTTTGCATTGTTGCATTTGTAAAAAGAGGGTTAGCATCTTATATGGACTTATCGAACACTGAGGGTTCTGACCTCAAGTCAAACCTCATTAGATTTTGGAGTCATGATGTGTGGATTTGTTCCTAACAACAAATTGAATGCTATCACTATAATAAGTTAGAAGAGACTACTAGGTATGTGCCAATTGGAGATTCACATCGAAATGTTGAATTTTGTTCTGATAAGATAATAGCACCAATAGATTCTAGTAGTGATGGGTTGGGTATCTCAATGATGTAAGTTGAATTGGTTCACAGGATTTGTATCTATGTGCCTAGGAGATTTTCTTTATACACTCTTCTTTTTGGATATAGTAGCACTAACACTTGCAAAGTTTGTGCAAGCACTCAATCCTGATTGTCCAAGAGGTCTCAAGAAAGTCTATTTGGCATGGTCAAAGAGTCCTAACTATCTTAGAATTTGTGGAGGTTGAGCAATGATGAATCTAGAGAGCACTCATCAAAGTGAAGGGAAACTTGCTCCTTTTAATATTGGTAACCCTTCCAACAACCTCTACCATTTCTGTGAGCCAACACAGAATCCGGGCAATCAGTAAGGTGAAAATAGGTTGGATTTGAGCCAATTAATTATAACGACCTTCCCATTATTTCCCTCATGGATAGTTCCCTTTGCTAAACATAATTTTGACAACACCAATGAAATTGTTGGTATGTAAAACTAGCAAACAGTGGAACAACCACAAATGGAGGGCCTTGGCAAAAAGGGCAAGTGTAAAACTAGCAAACAATGGAACAACCACAACAAATGGAGGGCCTGGGCAAAAGGGTCCTACCGACTTCATGGGTGGCATTTGTCCTTGCAATACTAACAACAACTACTAAATGTGTGAATGTTATTATAGCTAGCAACTGTGAAGAATGATGGGTTCTTAATGTCCATTCCAAAATTAATGGTTTTTCAATTATTATTGGGCTTCAAAAATGTCATGCTGCTGGCATGTTTCCGTCTTAATAAAAGGTCGAAAATTGAAACTGCCAACTTCCAAGTGTGGGGTTTCCATTACAAATGGACCCATGTCCTTCAAATAGGACAAAGAAATGGTTGCCACAAGTTTGAACATACCTATTCTTTAACAGAACAAATGTTTGTGGTGCTCTACGACACCACAAATGTATGTGTGATGTGAGAATGCTAGTTTTGCAGGTGATGGATTTTCTAGAATCCAATATGAACTTTACTGGATTCTAAGCTGATTGTCTGCACCAGAAGGAATTTTTGTGTCTGGTCCTTGCACTGCTAGCTATTGTAAATAATGAGCACCCTGCAATCTCAACAAGAATGCCATGTCAGAGTTCTCATGGTGACTGTTATACATGTGATTTGTGAAATTCCATAGGCTAGAACCTAATGCAAAAACAAACTGTTGAGACCAAGGACATAATTTCATGTTTTGTCAAGAATGTTACGACAAATGTATGGTTGTGTACAAAAAGAAACTAAAACTACTAGAAGTACTAACGAATACTATATACTAGATGCTACAAGTAAAAGTCTGCCGCTACTTTTCTAACCAATAAGTCTCCCATTAATCAATAAGCATAGTTCTATTCAAATTCAAAATTGCATGCAGTGCACATGTACAGTAATTCAAGTTCACTTAAATTTCTTCATGATTCACAACAAAAATACAAAGTCCATTTTGGCGATCCTAATTCTTACATGTGCCCCACACTCTGGTCAGTGTGAACCAGTCCCTACATTGTTGCTTTCACCTTCTTGGGAGAAATCTCAAAGGAGGAAGCACAGCAACAGACCCATCAACTTCTTGAGTGAGGCCTCTTAGGGTCTCTTTCCATTTGGCTTCTCGGACTAAGGTCACACACAGGGTTGTGTAATGTGTTGAAAGCGCAAGCTGGAGTGCTACAAATGTTCTTTGAGTTTTAGAAGCAGAGGAAGAATGTGTGAGGATTCAACCTCCTTTGACTTCTTAAGTGTTCACTCACTGGCCTATCTACCCTAGGTGCTCTGGTTCACCCAAGGGTAAGGTTGGTTTCTAGAGAACACCATAGGAAGCCAATAAAAGAGAAAAAGAACCTAATGAACTTGAAGAATTTTGTGATGTATCCGAAGGGGACCCTATATCCCAAATATCCCTTCTAGGGAGAAGAGGAGGGATCTACACTTATAGGCAAAAGTTTTGTCTCCCTTGTCTGGAGTAGGTGTAAGGTCCCTCCCACTCTTCCCCAGGGGGCATGGCAGAGGAGGTACAAGGACCCTACATCCTACACCTCGCGATCTATGTGTGTTTAGGTTCATGATAATGTTCACCTTGTGCTTTATGATGGGTAAAGGCCAAGTGTGGGGGCATTCTCAACATAAAGGGCTATGATGATGACAATTTGGCCTGCATTTTGGGAATGTCCCCCACCCTTGGACTCTAGCCTACATATAATTTGGTAGTTTGTGGGTTTCTTCGAAAAAAACATTTTTATTTTCTTAGAACCCTTAGCCTATTTTTTCATTGAACTTATGTCAATTTCCACCCAATTGTTTAGGCCAAAGGGGAAGGTGGATGTTGGAGATTGGTGAACTTGACCCCCAAAGAAAAAAATAAGAAACGATAGTTGTTGGATATGTTGGTAAATTGTATGGACCACATACATTATGAGGAAAATAATAATAAAGTAAAATTTTTTTTTTGAGACAAGGGATAGAATGAATTGGGTTTTGGAGTTTGAACCAAACTTTTTATGCAAATGATATTTTGTATGCAATGTGTTTCCTTACTAATTTGCAACAAATGGTTAAAAATTATAAGAACTAAAATATTCCAATCATAAACTCTAATCACCAAATATATCATATAACCAAACTAAAACTTGTCAAAGTTTTCACAAAGGCCTTGAATTTACATTGAATCGAAGCATCTTAAACAGATGTATGTCAATTTTAAAGGATTTTTTTTTCATAAAGGAATAGTACATGCAATTTGTGTAACATAGCTAACCATCAAACACATTTTTCTTAAATTTATTTGCAATTTTATGATATCTAATTGTTTTACTACATAGATTTTTGAAAAAACTTCAAGACCAAGTTTTAATTTGGTTCATTTTGACAAATATAAGAAAGAAAAACCTTTGGAAAACCATGTCAAAGTTTAAGTTTCTAGAAAGATTTGAAAAAAAATTATAAATAATTTTTTTGACCATTTTAATAATCAAGTGGTGATTTGGTTGGATGGTTAAGGCATTGGTCTTGTGCACATGAGGTGTAGGGTTTGAATTCAATTGATTGATGTATATTTCAATAAAGTGTATTTGTATATATACATTGTATACATATACATATATGTAAATTTGTTCATGTGTGTGGAAGGCTTGTGACCTACCTAATTAATAAAATAAAATTTAAAAAAATTATTAAATTTTCTTGAATCATTAAAATGATGAATTCATTAAAGCATCTATTGATGAACATATTTCACTACCAAAAATCATTCAGTTGGTGAAATAAGTCCTGTTTGTAGCAATTAGCCTAACAAATTTTTAGGTTTGTCAAGTGGTGTCAAAATAAAGAGCTAATCAATTCTTGGTTATGCAATGGAATGCAAACCCAAGATATGCCCCTTAGCTAGCACAGAAAAAGGTATGGGAGTTCAAATATAGGATATGATGAACTCATAAGCAAGAAATCAAGGTGAAATCAAGTTACACAAATAAAATAAAAATGTTTGGTGCAAATTGAAACTAAAATGATGTATGAATGAATCACTTGCAATCCAACTCACAAAACACACTAATCATGATTCAAACTTGGGAAGAATTGTCGTTTTCCTCCCTATGTTATATTTTGTAATTGGCAATGGGGACTGCATCAAAATAGAAAAAAAAAATTGGAATTCCAAAATTAGACTTTTGAAAGTTCTTGGTGAATTTGCCAAGTTATGAATACTTTGCAAACTCATTACTTTCACATATAAACATTGATTATAAGACCTTCAAAAGCAAAGATCTAGCACTTAAAAGAGACATTTCCAATTTTATATCAATTGTTCAATTATCGATCATAAATGACCTTTGTTTCTTATAACTTTTTGAATTCAAAATTTTCACATACAAATTTTGATTGTGGAATTGACAAAGTTGTAACAATTGAATAAACATTTCCAATGTTGCATTGCATTTTCAATGTAAAGGTCATTTGACTCATGTTTTTTATATCTTTGTAGGCATATAGCTCCTACATATGAACTTTAATTATGGAGCTTTCAAAGTCACATTGTAACCTTTGAAAAGACATTTCCATTTTGTATTGCATGTTTAATTTAAAAGTCATTTGACCATCGTTTTGTGAGTTTAGTAATTGGGAGTCAAACTACTAATTTGATTCCTGACCATTTTTTGGGCCATAAGCCAATGAATTTTAGATCTCCAAATGGAAAATGCAAGCCCATTTCTAACATTGACATTTCACAAAAAATTCAATGGTATAAAGAAGGCCCAATTGGGACAAGGTTTGTCATTTACGCTTTTGGCCCAAAAATTGAAAATAGTTGTGGAGGTCCAATGTTCAAAGGGAGAATCCGTGTGGGAATGCTAGTATTCATTTCTTTGCACTCACCCACAATTGTGGGAATGTGTTTGAATCTTGGAACACTCTCTCATTTCACTTCCTTTTCCATGCCTTTAACTTTAGTCATGAGCTCAATGATAGCGTTGTGACATAATCCCCATTCATTAAGGTTGTTGTTAGTTTAATTAATTTAAATTGTCTCAATTTCACCCAAATGGTAGTGAATAACATAGTGAATTTGACCACATTCCCCAATAATGAAATTAGTTGAAAGAAATTTTGATGTTTGTTGAAGTTATCTATTTAATCAATTGTTTATACAACATTAAAAATTCTTATTCCTTGTGATGTAATTACATTCCTTACGTTGCAAATATTGGCTTTCCCATTAATGTTGAGAAAAAGGACTATAATTTAACGTCATGGGTCCAAATTTGTGAAGATTATTTTCAAGATAAGTGTTTTTTAATGCAAGGTAGGTTTAATAAACCAAAATTTCACACAACACATACACAACACTTGTAAGACACAATATAAGAGTTGAAACTTACATACGTTGGGGTAAGATCACCCATGTTCTCAAAGTTTGATCTTTATGTGGCATACACCCAATGGGGAATTCATCACATGTGCTTTTAAAACCTTGCCTTATGAGGATCATTCACTAAATACACATAAGTTTTCCTTTGTGAACTTTTTCACACTGAAACAACACATGGGATTATGGGTAAAAGTTCTATCACAAGGTTAACAATAAAGTAGCAACTTGAAAATAGGGAAATGAACAATGAGCCCAAAGTTCATTGCTAGCAATCCCTTACATACATGAAGAGATCTAAGAAAGTGGATGAATCATCCACCCTTTTCATTTAGATCTAATTGATATCATCATTAATTAACTTTAGGCCAATAAGACTATGCCATCTACTAGTTTTTTACCTTCATCCTTTGATGGATGATCATTTACATTATTCAACATAGCTTTCATAGAATCTAGTGTTTTGTTCAAAGTGAGATCAAACTAATTGACTTTTTTTATGCCTAACTCAAAATTATTTGACCCATTCATGAATCCAAAGTAGGTCCTTAATCAAAATATCCTTTTAAATAGGACCCATGGTCATTCTTTTTTAATTTATCATACTTACCATTCTTTTTACCATAGGTTATAAGTATTCTTATTTACAAATTCTATTTCTAGTAACCCATTTTTGTGTTACAAGATCATTTCATTGGATGTTCAAAATTATTTTTATACTGAACATAACCAAAAAATAAAATAAATTATTAGTCACCTTGTTGTTGAACTAGTCAAGGTACTAGGGATGGGGATATTGTATATGTTAGCAAAATTTTAAACACTTGGTTTCAAGAATCAAGATTAATCGTTTCTTAAGAAAAGGCTATAAAAAACCCTTTTATTGGCCTTGCCTTTTAATTCAAGGATTTTGAGATGAAGGTACCTATTGTTACTTTTATTAATAAGATGGGGTGCATCTCAAGTTCTTGTTTTTTTCTTTTTGCAAGGGGCCATTTGAATTGACAAAACAAAGAAAGAAAGAATTAGAAACTTTGGAATTTCCCACACAATAGAAGTTTGTATGTGAAAATGTAATGCTTCCCCTTTGGCCCACCTATATAATTGAGAAGGGAAAAACTTTGAGCAAACCATTTTGGATAAAAATGTGGTGTTATGGGGAACAACCTTGGGGAGCACATTAGCAACTTGGAAACATCATTGGGAACATGTGGGAACAAAAAATAATGTTTTTTGCCCCCCTACCCTTTTCCCAAGGAAAAAAATGAGCTTTTTTAGGGCATTTTCAATCGTCTCATTGGCTACATGCAAATACTATTCATAAAATGGGTTGTCACCATTTTTGGCTTTAATTAATACCTAGGCTCCTTACAATCATGGGTACCTACTGTGTTGCGATCAGAATCATTATAAGTGTACAATAGCTTCAAACATATATGAAAAAAATGAAGATTTTGTATAGGTTCCAAATCTAATGACAAAAAAATTCAAGGAATGTGTATATGGATGATGTTTTGGAATCTATGGTATTGTTGTCCTTGGACAATTCAAAATGCAATTCATACCTATTTCATTTTCAAGCCTACCTACCTCATTTTTTAAAAATAATAACTACCACCTTTCCTAATAACTACATCATAGTAATACCTATTTCATTCTTTTCCCCCACCCACCAACATGGATATGAAAGAAAAATTAACATATTTTTTTCATTGTCAATTGGGTGAAAACACAATAAATGAGGCCAATGATTATGTTGATTACAAAAAAAAATGACCCATGATTTAACACTGTAGGGTCAAATTAATGCAATAAAAAAGATTCACATCAAAGAACATTATAAGATTAACATATTGTCCATAAATGAATGATAAACACATTATGTAAATACATTTTCTTCAAATCATGGGAGAAATTACTTATAAGTGGAAGCCACATCAACACTTTGTAAAAAACAAGCACTTTGACCTTTGATTGGTTGGTTCCTTTTATTGTGTTTTCACCCCATGATATTTATATTAAATTAAATTAAAATTGAGATTGACATAAATAATGATGTACTATTGAAAACCACATGGAGACATAAGAAAAAGAAATTGATTATATCGTTAGTTAGTAGTGTGAAGCAATGTGGAGCCCAAGTTTGTGAGAAGTACTTACAATTGTTTAGTGACACATAAATCTAATTAGTGGTGAAGCTACAAACTAATTTGGCAAGGTCACATGGTCACCTTTATTGGTGATTTTTTGACCAATTTTCCCCTTTTATGGTATCTAAAAATCTCTTGTGCTGGTGGGTCCTTTGAGATCTTAACTTAGTGGTGCTCATTTCCTCTCTCTCTCTCTCTAGCATATCTTGTCACAAAAGATACAAAGATGGCAAGCCAGCAAAAACATGGGTCCCCCACTCCCCAATGAGAAAGGAAAGCCTTATAGGGAGGCCACCATGCAAGATCATGACCAATAATTGGAACATTTGTGCTTTATTGTTGGCTGTCCCTTGCATGGGAGAAACTTACACAACAGATTTACCTAGTTTGCATTTGGTCCTGCATTGTGAGGTATGTTCACCAAGGGTTAGTTTGAACAATGAGTTTCTTATTTGGGAACTTCATGAAACATGTCTTATTGTTTTTTAGTGTAACATTTGGAGGGCATTGTGGTGATTGTAAAGACCATCCATTGTTTTTCCTTTGTATTTGCAGGTCCTATTTCCAGCATAGAGTTTTGTATAGAGAATCTTCTCTTCCAGTTCAAGCATTTTTTTTTTGGTTTCGGGTAAAGCACTAGGGTGGGGGCTTCTCAAAATAATGGGCTTAGAATGGGATGGATGATAGTGGAGTCCAGCCCATCATTTTGGGAATGTCCCTCGCCCATGGACTTTACTCATTGTAAAGCACAAGGTAGAGGTTATTATGACCCTAAACTAGGCATTGAGAGGGATGGGTTCTTGTACCTACTCAAGAGTGGGAGGGATCTTATACCTACAAATAGGCATAATTTCCCTCCTCTTTTTTAAGAGGGACATGAAGAATGGGTACACTTCAAATGGTGGCGTGCTTTACATGTAAGGTAATGCTTGAGGCCATGCACATTACCGGAATAAGGGCCCATGTGAGGTGGAGTCAAGGTTGGCTTGATTTTGGTAACAGCCATGGCATTACACAATGTAAAATTCATAAAAATTTCATTTTTTCATTTTGACTTGTGATACCCGGAAGGTCTCTGGCAGATACTCATCATCGAGTATCATGAGGAAAAAAATGGATACGCGGCAATTTTTTGTGCATGTGTGTTGTCATGGACGCACAATAAAAAGCAGACCTAACCTGACAAGCTGTTGGCACCCCCAAGTCAAGCTCATTTGGCAAAGGGTCAGCAAGAGTTTCACCTCCACACCCCAAAGGGTTTGAAGTGAAGTCTGGGTGAATGTTCTTACAGCATTTGAAGAAACCTGAGGTTGTTCTAGTTTTGGACTTGTTCATTCACATTCTAAGCTTTCTGTTTTCAGTTATTGAAAGATAACTCCGAAACAACTCCAAACTAGAACCAGATCTCATTGTCGGTACCCATGTTCCCACAATTTGTTCACTTGATATTAGCTGAAGCAGAAAATGACTTCAAACAGAGTTAAAAATACAAATCCCATGGAGCCAACAAAAGTGAGGTAGTATGCAGCTAACAGGCTTAATTATTTTCATTTGGGCATGAGGTGGGTGAGGAAGGTGGGGGTGGGGTGTTCAGAATTTTTTGGATTTTGGTGTTCCCAATAGTTCCCAATATGTTTATTATATCTTCTCAATGGTTCCTTATAATGGTTCACATGTTGTTCCCAACAGCACTACACTTTATTCCATACAGTTTGTCCAAAGTTTTACTCTTGGAACATATAAGGGTAGACAAGAGGGGAAAAAATATTAATTATAATTATTTTGGGACTGTTCAAAGTGATATATATATTTTTTGAGTGATGCACCAATCAAAGAAGCCCATCACCAACAAAAAATAAAATAAAATTGGATTTGGGTGTGCCCACTGATTAATATGAAATTGCCCCTATATAAATATGCAACAAAATTGAAGATTGAAACATTGTAAGTAACAACATTGTACAACCAATAAAAACCACTACCTTATTTGGTTTTACATTTACCTTATTTGCAAGGAAAAGGGTAAAGATACATATTTCATCATTTACTCTATAGATTTCATGCAAGTACAAGTGGATAAATGTAGGGTAAAAATATTTATTTACACAAGTATGGCATATTTCAAAGTGATGAAAGACAAGTGTGCAATTCGTGTTGCAAACATGAACACAGTGAAATTTCAAACATACTACAAAAAAAGCCTTTAAAAAAAAATCAAATTAGTTCAATAGCACTAGAAATATATTGAAAGTGTTTTTATAATGGAAAAAAATAGTAAAATGTAAAGGACTTCCAACTTCCAAGAGCATATGATAAGAGTTTCTTCCCAGTTAATTAAATAAATTGCTAAAAGAAAATATATTCTATAGTTAGTCACCATAATTTAAACAAATCCATTATAACCACATGCATTGCAAAATATAATATGAAAACCCATATATGATGTATAATGATTTTGAAATATACCCTTTATTTACCCTCCTCAAAACAATTACCCTCCCTTGGGCAAGAGTAAACCTCAACTATATGCTAGTCAAGTAAAATAAAGACATGATAAATCTGAAATATTTATCAACTAGGTGGGGTAGTTAAAAAGGTAACAAAAAACATTTACTAATCAAGTAAGGCATATATTTACCCTGGTATATCTGGGTAGTAAATGTACCCACCCAACACGGGTTCTTATTACAAACAACCCTTTCACTAGCTTTGCAACCTCACCAGGGCAATGACACAAATGAGAGTTTGGTGTTTTGGTGGGGGAGTGGGGGAGTTGGGACCCTCGTAAACTCATGAATCCAAATGTTCAATGCCAGGACCATTCATTGGATTTGGATTGAACATTCGTAAAAGCATCAATGTTCAATTCATATGACCATTGGCTATTTTGGTGAAAATTCATCATGGAATATGCAAATAATATATTTGGGTAGTAAGCCAATTTGTGCTAATTTCTGTGAACTACCTATAAACTTATTTCTTCTGATATTATGATGTGCAATCATTCAAGTCACATGCCCCACAAAACAAAACGTCAGAAGAAATTTTTCTGATGATGGCCCTCTACCAAACACCCAAATACCACTACTTTTATGGGTGGACAACAAGGGGTGTGCATTGCTTTGCCAACATTTGGACATGGCGTAACATGTACAAAAGGGGAGAAATGTTTGTTAAGGTCATATGTGTCATGGGAGGACTTTTGTATCCAATGATGAAAGGATGAATGCAATGAGTATGAAGAGAGTTGTGCTTAGCTTTTATGCAACAAACCAAATGTGGGGTGGGTAAACCTAAGAGAGTGCAAATATCTAAAACTAGATTCCGACCATAATTGGTGGTACTAATAACTAGGTAACTTGTTAATGCTGCTTATGGTGAAGCATGCAATGCAAAGCATAAAAAATAAGGATAAGAACACAAAGAAACCCCATAGTTGGTGTGAATTAGTGCTTATCAACAAAGAAGTATCCAAGGGATAGATGAAATTAATTTAGAAACTCGTCAACAACAATGGATGGAATACCTTGTGGACTTAAAACTAATTCTAAATTCCACCCATAAAGAAGGGGAATATGTTTTGAAAAGGAAGGCACCATGGATTTTGTTTTTGACAAATTTTGTCCAAAAAATTTGGGGAAAAACCCTGGAAGGCACCCTTGTGTACACACACACACACACATATGCACACAAAATAAAGGGGTTCGCCAGAGTCAATGGGAGGGGGAGCTTATTTCCATGGATATATAGCTCATGGACTTCTAAGAGCATATGTAATAAGTCCAACAACCATATGATATGGACATGAGCGGGGAATTGGATGAAATGATGGAGGCATGGGGATTAATTGGGAGATCTCAATGTGGCCCCCCATGCATGCTCCCTTTGGTATAGTTGGAAAGCCTTTGATGAGTAGGGGTGCACATTGAGGTTGTTTCACATTGTTTGGACATGCCATGCAGTGCAAGAGTTATTATTGAGTATTGAACAATTTTGTCATTGGAAATTCTATAAAAAAATCATCTTTCAAATTCAATTAGTTGGATAAAATGTTCATAGTTCGGTGAACTACACTTATTGTACTGAATAAGAAATTGGTATTCTCTAAAGAATGGGGATGAAAATAATTGTGCATGTTCCCTGATTCAATTCAATTCACTATAGTGTAATATGGTGCATGGAATGATAAGTTCATCAAAAGTCCTTCTTTCTCCTCAAGTTCTCAATAGGCAATTTAGTCAAAGTACCTTGGCACTCTTTACTCTCTTTTGCATTCAGTGATTGTATTCTTGAGTTTTTGGAGTAGTCGAAAAGGAGTAAGCATGCTTGACATGGAAAATTGGGTTAAATTGAGCATTTTAATTTGTAAGATACAACTAAGTGTGAAATGCAACTTCAAGGTGTTGAAATACTCAAAACCTTTTGTCATTTCAGAATACATAGAAGCATTCCCAAAAAGAACCAAAATGCATAGTGGGGGTGCACACATAGAATATTATACACCTAGTGAACTCCTCTTTGGTGTTAAAACCAATGTTTCATTTCCTCACAAATTTTCTCATTCTTGGAAAAAAAAAATTGGGAAAAATTTCGACATTTTTTTCATGTTAAAAATTTAATGAAGTTTTCTATTTTTTGAAAAAAAATTCCAATTTTTTTATATCACAAAATTGGAAGGAAAAAAAAAAAAAAAAAAAAAAAAACCCAGTCATTAACTTCCATCTTATTATTCCCATTATCATTCCATTCTATTTTTATTATTATAATGAATTTTTTTTCTTTATAAGTATGCTGAAATTTGGGTAGCTATGTGTGGCCTGCGCACACGGTATTCTTTAGTAGAAGGCGAAAGAATAGTTCACTTCGTGCTGACCACGCGGGTTGTCTGAAATTTGGGTAGAAATAAGGTTTCCAGTGATAGTAACAAAATTCCACACACGTTCCTCATGGGATTGAATAAAGCATTAATGGTCTTTTGTTTCTAGAAAAATCCATGGATTGACTAGATTGGAAGTGACAAATTTGTAAGAGAAAGTTCCTTTGCCAAATTGACAGAATGATGTGTTAAAAGCTTCAAATTTCTTGCTAAAAGCTCTTAGCAATTTGGCTAAAACTTTGTCTTGTGGATGATTGCCAAATTGGCTAAAACTGCATCTTGTGGGGATGATTGCCAAATTGGCTGAAACTTCGTCTTGTGGGGATGATTGCCAAAATTGGATAAGTCTTTGCCAAATTGGCTAAAGCTCCGTCTTGTGGATGATTGCCAAATTGGCTGAAACATCATCTTGTGGATGATTGCCAAATTGGCTAAAACTTCATCTTGTGGATGATTGCCAAATTGGCTAAGTCTGTGTCGTGTGGACCATTGGCAATTTGTCTAAAACTTTGCCTTGTGGAGGATTGCCAATTTCGCTAAAACTTCATCTTGTGGATGATTGCCAATTTTGGCTACACCACAAATTCCCCCCCCCACACCAAAATCCCCCAAAAAAATTAAAAGCCTTATTTGGTTGTAATTTTGCATTGCTGCGTTGTTGTTGTTATTGTTCTCTTGGTGTTTTCTTCCTCCTCTCCGCCCCTTTTGTTATTGCTGTTGCTGGTGGCGATGGTGCACATCAGCAGCTCTGGTGGTGGGCTCGCATCAGCGCAGAAGCAGAAGCAATAATGAAGGCCAAGAGAACGGGTCCCACGCCGCCCTTGTTTCTTGCGTCTTCTGTTCTTTTTGTCTTCACCATGCTCCTCTTCGCCTCCCATCACCACTTGTGACTTGCAATTAACTTATTTGTAATGCAGAGAATTTTTGTTTCTCCGGTGGTGGTTGTTGTTGTTGTTCCCGTTGTTGCAGTTTTGATTATCATGATAATCATAGCCTTTTGATGCGCTCCGTGTTGCTGAATCGCATTTATAGGAGCCGGGATCTATCTTGGCGCCGACGTTGTTGCTTTGTCGGTGTGAGTGTTTGTTCGTCTGTCTTCCCTTCTTTTCCTGTCTTTTGGCTCTCTTCTGGACTTATTTTCCTCCTCCCTGTTGCGCTGCGCGTGTTTCTTTCTTTCTTTCTTCTCCTCCTTCAATTTGTTTTCCACCATCTGCATTTGCATCAACGTTCCTTGTGGCGGTGTCTGGCGTCAGGGAAGAAGAAGCACGCAGTAATAGTCATCGTTGGTTTGTCTATGACAACAACAGTAATTGAGTTCGTGCTCGACATTGAAAGCCGCTGCATGATTTAATTACCAGCAGCTGCCTGCCTGAGAACGAGGACGAGGTGTGCCGTCAGAGCTTTTTTTTTCTGGTCTCTGTCCTCAAGACGTTTTCATCATTTGCAGCGTTGGCTTTTCTCTCCTTTCTTGTGCTTCATGCTGCAATAGACGCGACTTCTCCAGTGTTCTGTCTGCACAATCGCCTTGAAGAATGAGGATTTAAGATCCTCGTCCCTGCGTAGGATTGCCTCTACTGAACGAGAAAAACAGCGGGACCTATGAATTCTAGTCAATGCGTGTACATCTTTTACGTCCATGATCTTTATCGGGGCCAGTGTTAGTCTTGGCATTTGCGTCGTCTGAACGCAGCGATCTTCGATCGAGGCGGACCGCGGCTTGGCCGTGTAAGTGCAAAGGAGAGCGAATTTTTGGCACGATGAGGATGGGAGCGATCAGTTTGTAGGGAAGCGTGCTTGGCTGTCCGGAGTTTGCAGTTGCTGCTGTTTGCAAGCGTCTTGTAGTCAGACGTCCATGGAAGAAGGAGATGTTGCCATTACTTTGGATATGGACTTAGTGCCAGGCTGCTGGGGAGGGCAGGTACTATGTAATACCTTCTCAATGCCTTAGACTCTACATAATCCTTCATGCTCTCCTATCCTCTAGTTTCCTTCTGTCTTCAATCCTTCGGTCTCCTCGTTCGTTGGAAGAATGCATGGCTGGAAGCGTTGGTCATGCGGTAATTCCAATAGTTCATGAATAATGTCTCTTGAAGTCTCTGCCATGAGCGCGATGAAGACAGCGATTCCTTCATGTACATGGTCTTTTCTTCCTAGGTCGGGCAAATCATATGTGATGTTCATCATTGCCGTCGCTTGCTCATTCTTCTTTCATTGCACACAATTCGAGGATGATCACGTGTCACGATAGAGGGCAAGCTCACCGGGATGGCACGCAGGTTTGAAGTGTAAGTACTGATTTTCGTGGTTGCTGCTCCCTTGAAACAAACAGAGGCATTATGTTCCCTCATCAGTGGTCGTTTGTGGTGACCAAGACAAACCTGCGCTCCTGACGTACTCCGATGTTGGATTGAACTGTGAGAACCCTTCCTCATTATTACTCTTCCTCAGTCTCTTCTTGATTCAATGATTTGCATTCTGGAATCTGACATGATCCCTAAGGCATGGCAGTACAGTTGGATTCTCTTTCGACGCAAGCTTCCCCTTTCTCTATGATGGCACTTTCCATGATGCATGAGGAGTGGCATTGTTGGAGAGGAAACGCGCGATGGAATTGGTGACCACGATTATCAGAGGATCCTGTGTTCTTTCAAGTGTTAAGAGTTCTTGATGAATGAAGTGAGAAGTTTCTCTAAGTGTTTCATCCTGTTTCTATGCGCCTGCTTTGATTGCAGATGTTTCATGTTTTGGGGGGCTCTTTTCATGCCCTGAGGCTTCTTCAATGCTGTACCACAATTTTTGCATTTACCATGTTGATGCGCCAGGCCATGAGGTCAGCACTTTATTCCATCAGGTGGTTCTAATAGGCAACTCCTAAGAGAGGCCTGGCAATGACTGAGGAATGAATGCATCATAGTTTTCTGACTTGGAACTTGGAAGTTACTGTTGCAGCATGACAGGCAGTGCCTGCATCTTGAAAGAGTGGGACAGAAGATGGATATGTGTAAAGAAAACTGGTCTCCCATCAGATTCAGGTGTCAAATCTTGCATAACTGTGTTGAAGCTCTAGAGGCAAGTGCACAGGTTGCTCTAACCTGTCAGTGGTGTGGAATGTTGGCAGGTTGGTGCCCCTGAAATCCCACCAGATCAACGTTTGTTGTCTGTGGACGACCTGGCAGACCAAGTGGCTGAAGTTTTAGAGTTCTTTGGGTGAGTGACAGAATTCAGTCTCTATTCTCAACACTCCATGTGAGTTCTGGCATTGTTGTTTTGGCCTCCTGAGGTAGAGGTAATTATTGTCTTGGCGTAAGAATAGCCATACAACTACTACATCCTGATACATGTAGTACTGTGAAGATGTAGTTGCAGTTGATAATTGGGGAGTCTATAGTTTTGCATATCAACTTAAAATCATTGGGCTAGGTCACCTTGAATTTGATTGACTTACTATGGTAAGCTTTAAATTCTGCTGTCACAGGTTGGAAGAAGTTCTTGGCCTTGGGGTGACAGGTGGAGCTTACATCCTTACAAATTTTGCTGTATGACCCCTGGACTTATATCTGTACAATGCTTGCTGTCCCTCCTTTGATTGCAATCTATTTCATTTGAAAAGTCAGGATCTGCACATCAATGCATGCATTGCAAGAGGACAGTTCTTTTGGGCTGGTGGATCTCTCATGGTGGAGCTGATGTTTTTGATGCCATGGTGTTCTGATGTTTGATAATCATTCTCTGTAAACTGAAGCATAATTTGCACATTTTTTGCAGTTGAAATATAGGGAACGTGCACTTGGTCTAATATTGGTGTCACCACTCTGCCAAGCACCCTCATGGACAGAATGGATCTATAATAAGGTAGCACTTATGATCAGGGACTTGTGTGACTTTCATGAACAGGATGGAGCAGCCTAAGAGAATTTGACCATGTTGGTCTCAATTCATGGCTGATTGGCTTGCATCTATTGTGTTGCAGGCAATGATAAACTTCCTTTACTTCTGTGGAATGTCAGGCTTCATCAAGGATGCTCTCTTGCACCGCTACTTTAGTCAGGTAGGAACAGGCTTAATTACAATTTGAGACACCTTGATTGCACCCACACCAATGAAGAGTTCTCTACCATGGACCAATAGGAAGTGGAGACTTCTTGCAATTTAAAGTATGAATCTGACATGTTTCACATCTCAATTGTGACAGGGAGTCCTATGTGCTGTAGGTACTGGGCCAGAGCTTATGACAACTTATTGCAGAGTAAGCAAGCCCAACTCTTCATATCAAAGGTTGGCTGTACTTCCAGTGGGAAGATATGCACTTTGCGTGTTTTCTCACTTGATGTCTTTTGAAAGTTTCCTGTTCCACCAATAGAGTTTGCTTATCAAAAAATTCCTTTTTTTTCTGTATGCAGCATTTGGATGATGTTCAAAGCAGGAATGTAATGCACTACATGCAGGCAATTCATCAGTAAGTTCAATCTGACCCTGGACGCCTCAAATTGAAAAGCTATTTGCAGGCGCCATAAGTAGGTCTCAAGCATCAGTTTCAGAGATGGTCAGGAAAAATTAGCATAAGAGAATGGCTAATTGAAAAATAAAATTGGATCATGTGCTGCACACAGGCGGGTGGATTTAAGTGAGAGACTCAAGAAATTGAAATGCCGTACACTGATTATTGTTGGGGAAAAATCCCCTTTCCATCATGAGGCTTTGCACATCAGTACACAAATGCATCGACGATACAATGCATTGATAGAGGTAAGCAGAAGTCTTTCACAATCCACATTTGCTGCTGTAGAGGGACTATTCTGTACTTTACTTCTGCAGTTCAGATTTCTGTTATAGTGGGATAGAGACTTTGCTTGCTAACTTCTCTTTGTCCACATGCAGGTGGAAGCTTGTGGATCTTTGGTTACAGAGGAACAGCCTCATTCCATGTTTGTTCCAATGGACTTATTCTTGTCTGGATATAGCTTTTATCAACGACCTGTTTACTATCTCTCCTCCACACCCACTAGTCCACTGAGTCCACCCTGTGTTGCCCCAGAGCTTCTGTCTCCTGAGAGTCTTGGATTAAAGCTAAAGCCCATCAAGACACGTGTAACTGTACCTGAGGAATAGAGACCCTGACAACAATCCCCCCACCCCCAACTCCCCCTTTTGTATTTCCTAGGTACATATTTATAACTCCTTCCCCTTGTCAGTACCAGGAGGAGCACCAAATTGTTCATCCTCTGTGACTTGTCTGTCCTGGTAACAAAGAGAGAGAAGCAGGGCATAGTACTGATGGTAATAATGTGTGGCAGAAGCACATCTCCACTTGATCTGCATGTCCAGTGGAGTTGTGCGCATTCTACACAGGGTTAGGAATCACCATTCTTGGAGGAAATTTGTTACACTGCAACATATGATTATGATATGAAGGTACAGCCATTTTCAATAAAATGGTTATTCATGTATGCTACTGCTTCCTTTCCCATTTTTGCTGTCTTACTTCAGATTTCACCAGTCTTGCGTTGTATCTAAAATCTATTCCTTGGTCTCACTTTTCTCAGCATTTCATTCTGCTTGAACTGCTTATCTTCTGTTACCATGTATGGTTTTGCCCTACTAAAACCATATAATGTGATCTGACAAACGGTAGAATCTGTTTATGAAGATGGCAACAAATGTTTTGTATTGTGGATAATTGTACCACAACTGGCTTCTTCCAACTATACTCACAAGGGAAAGAAAGACTAAATTTAGGTCTATGCTGTGATGACATACAAAGTTGTTCAGTCTGTACAATTTGACAATAGTGTTGTCTTCTTGTGATTGTTTATGTCCAACCACAGAAATACCCTTTGCATTGTGAAGGTGGGTTATCTTGTCAGACTGCAACTTTAGTCCAACAGAACTGCTTCGGTTTGTTTTGCATGTGGGGAGGTGGGTATTATGTTATCGTCAGACCTTTGCACTGACACAAGCTAAGTACTTTGTTGTTCCGTCACCTTGGATGAGATATCCTTTATTGGAGCAATTAACTTGTGAAATGTAGGATTTTTCTTGGCATTGTTTAGTGCAAATCTTTTGGGGCATTCCCAAAGCAAGGGGCAAGGTGGTAGCTGAGTCCAGCTCCACATTTTGAGAATGTCATCAACCTGTTGGGCATTAGCCATCAGAAAGCATGAGGTTAAGATTATCATGAACCTATATATTCATAGATCAAGAGGCATGTGATGGGGAGGGTTCTTACATCTACTTCTTATGAGTGGGAGGGATCTTATGTGGTAGGGAAAGCCCTTTCCATGAGCTTTTCCATGTGTAAAGACCCATTGGATTTTTTACTTTTATTTTCCCCCTATGATACCCACCAAGAAAAACTTAAAATATAAAATTGTGTGTTTCAAAAAACGTAATGCCTTACATTTGTTTGAAATGCCTGGCCTTTGTATAAGCAAAATTACTCTTGGTAACATGTCTTCATAATACACTATGAAAATTTGGCAACCATCTTTATGGCTACTCATAGATGTTAGATACCTCTCCCTCTCTCAAGGAGTAGGTGTAATACCCATCCTGTTTTATATGAGGGATATTCGTGCCTATACAATGCCTCCAACTACACTAGGAAATGTCAGTGAGAGCATTACACGTCTTTATTGGAGCTATACCTACAACTGAAATTGAACACCATGATTCCTTTGGCAACAATATGTTGGTCTTAAGTGGCTTGCTTTCCAACATTTGGATTTGTAGACGACCTTGATACCTATGGTTTGAACCCTTTTACAGCCAAGCTGAAGTGATAAACAAATTATAGCTTTATATTAGAAAAAATGGCAACACAATGTTTCCAACATGGCACACATCAATTTATTGTCAGTTGTCAGACATGTACATTGATTGGTACTTTACCAAAGTCAATGAGTTGGATGTGCAATTAGGTGTACATTTGAAACTTCCCTTGATAAGACTTGATAGAAATTGAGATTACATCCTTTCCAAATTTCACAACCTTTAACACTAGTTGAACAAAATCATGATGTCTTGGATTAAAATTACCTCAAAGATGGGGTTTGGGTGGCGTGGGGGGGTAAAGGGGGGTAGTATGGTTCTAATGCAAACTATATAAGCAAAATTTGACAACCAAGAGGTTGAATTGCAACTTGCATGTGTGAGTTATGTGGGTCCGTAAACTAAATAGTTTTTAAAAGTTAAGTCTCCAAAATTTGAGCTAAGGTTAAATTCAATACATGAAGCAAATCCAAAATTCAGAGTAAATAGGATAATTGAATAGAAAGAAATGCATTGGAGGTGTTAAAAAGTCCTATGCACATTCAAACTTTGCTCACGGCAAAGTTGGGTAAACAAAAAAGGAAACACACAAATAAGGAAATGAAGACATGAATGGATTGTTTGTAGACCTAATGGAATTTGAAAATGAAACATTGAAGAAGACAAGTCCAAAAGCAAAAGACTCATTGCCAAAGAGTAGCTCCACTGGAAGTAGTATAATGGCTTGTAAACTATAATTTGCATGAAGTTCAAGATTTAATTATTTTGAATTGAGTTTGGATTTGTAAATATGCACATCATACATTGCTTTCCAAAGGAGCCAATTAAAAAATATGATTGACTTTGATTGGCCATTTATAATTATTGGTCCTTGTGGTGGTGTTTACATAATCCTCATGTTACAATTTGTTTAATATTTCATGTTTATCAATGGGAAATGATTTTAAAATAATTATGAATGTGGTAAACATAAATAGACCCACATATCAAGTGTGAGTTGACTAATTCTAATAACTAGATGCATTAGGATAAAAACACATTTTTTAAATTTTTAGCTCTTTTTATGTAATCACATGTGATGTTCTTTTGGGTGGTGCATTTTTGAGTTTAAACTGGAATGTCAAACTAAGGAGTTTCACAATGTCTTTACATATTATGGTAAAACATAATCTAGGTAATTATTTTTTTAAATCAATTTTTTTCTATTTATATGGGCAAACTCATCCTTGAGTGATACCATTAGGAACCATCTCACCAAAATCCAAGGAAACTTGGCAAACCCAATTTAATTTAATTTTTAAAAATAATATATATATTGACTTGCACCACATGGGTTTTGGGTTCCCCATCTATGTACACACTATGAAAATTTTGTAAACAGTTACATAGACTACAAAACTAAAGCATTTGTGTTCTTGAAATGTTCATGATATGTGTTCCTGAGATTAATGATTCCTTTAAATCATTAAGTGTCAAAATGCACCATTGTATAAACCTTTTTTTTAATTTATCAACTATAGTCACTAAGATAAAGCCCCAATTGTTGATTGAAAAAAAAATGGGAATTATTACAAATTTGTAGACCTAAGTGCAATGGCCCTTTAAGACCTTCTAGTCACAACCTTCAAAAATTACTCAAAACATAATGGCTACCTTAATCCACTATCTATTAATCAAATAAAAAAGAAGAGCATCTCAAATCCTCCTAGAAATTAAAAACATTAATTTATTTTTTAAAAGTTACTTTTGTGCTTTTGAATAGAGGAACCCCAATGTTTATTTTCTTGAAATGTTTCCTTGACCACCTATTTGGAATATTAGAAATTAAATTTTGTATATATAATTGAAGTTTCAAATTCTACAAGACTTGGGTAATCTTTTGATATAAAATTTAGAGTGAACAACTTTCCTTAAATGAAACCTATGTTGTTTTGAAGTTGGATGGGTTTAAAAAATTTGGGGTTTGACATTCCTAATGATATTACCCAAGGATCTAAGATTGCCCACATTATGGTGGGTTTAAATATATTTGTACAAAAAATACATGTAACTATGTACTAAAAAATGAAAAAATATTTTTCTTACATGATTGAAATGATTTTTAATATTTATAAAATTTGTAGTACTTATGTCACATGTGATTACATGGCATTTGAAGTTCGAAGTTTTTTTTGCCTTTGTATACATAAATATATTCATGGTTCCTTCAATTCATATTATTTATTTAATTATTTTTCCAAATAATATTCAATAGCATTAACTTTGTGAAAGTCAAAATTAAATGCACCACATTTTGGGAGTGTTTCTATTCTACATACTATAATATTACACCTAAAGGTGCTAAAAAAAGTCACCATATTGTGTTTTTACCCATTAATGGGTATCCATTATGGAAATTCAAACTATTGTTGGGCAATAATTATAATCCAATTTTGAACTACGTTGATTTGAAGGCCAATTTTTGGCTTGAAAACCAAATTTTATGAAATTGCCAACTAAAAACCAACATTTAATGTTGGAAGCTAAAACTAGTATCGAGTGTGCTAGTGAAAACAAGATAAAATAGACACAAAAAGTAGACATCTCCATTTAAATCTTGTGTCATTCATGTAACTACAATAAAATCACATCAAACCAAGTGAAAATATGTATCAAGTACCATCCATGCCCTTTATTAAATTTATAAAGAACTAATAACATTTCCAAAACACTACAAACAAATGAACTTACAAAATATTTTAATAATACATTCCTTCAACTAATGATCAATGGGTCAAAGCAAAATAAAGTATATAAACAATTTACCTTTCTAATCTAATTAAATTGATAAAAGGTAGGAATAAAACCCAACATAAAAACATTATACATTCAATCTTTTAACTTTTTACATGAATGATAAACAACAAGATACTTCTTCATCACTATGCATTAATTTTTAAATTTCACATTGTAAAAGTAGGTTGAAACTTGAAAGTAGGTTTTTCTAAATGGGTGAAACCATGAATAGGTGGATTGTTTGGATTGTCGCACTTGTAATTTTTTTGGATTACATATAAATGTAAAATTTAAAACCATATTCAAAATTAACATTTTTAATTTTTTAATTATTCATGTTGTCATAGACTTTAGTGGGAATTATCATAAAAAAATTGGATGAATTTTAAAAAGATTATGGACTCATAATGGATTTTTGAAATGAAAACACTACATTTGTCACACAAAAAGAATGAACAGTGTGAACTCAAAAAAAATGTCAAAGTAGTGTCAAAATAAAAATTAAAAGATAAAGCATCATCAAATGAAGAATTTATTAATGAAATGCATTGAAATTTTCCTTATATGGATTTTTTTAGTTTTTAAAAGTTTTAAATGATGTGATTGTTGTAAATTTTGAAAGTCCATTTCATATTTGAAATCTTAATATTTTTCATGGACTTTTTTATCAATCACATGTTTAGGGATATTCGTAGGTTGGCTTATTAATGCTTATGATGAAAAGCATAAAGGATAATTATAGGATTTATGATGTGATAATTGTTAAAATTGCAAAAAAATTGTTAGTGTTAGATTATGGATTTCAAACACCATTTTTGAACCACCTAACCATGCTTTCACACAAATGCAAATATTTTTTCAAGTTTAATTTTTTTAGCGTAACATTTTTTTTCAAGTACATGTATGTCAAATATATTTTAACATGAAAAAAGTACAATTCTTTTGACACTCAAGTGCATCCACATTAATAACGGCCGCCCCAAATGTAACAAATATTTGTTTTGTACATTTTAAATTTGTAATATTGACCAATTTTTTTAAGGGTTAATATTTAAAATAATAATGTTTTCAATATGCCATATTATTACACTTTAAAAATTCCAATGAATTTGATAATTAGAAAGGTTCCAAAAACACTATTTAAGCACTAGTTGAATGTTTAGTTATCTATATTTTGGGGAAAAAGTGAACTTTATAAATGAATGACAACAAATAATCAATCTAGACATTATCCTTTTAATAATCTATGGCTCACAACTATCACTAGTAGTTCAAGGAAACATAAATCATCAATTGCGGGGAGAACATTTAATTGTGCAACTTGCCATTAGCAAATCCTTATTGCAATCACAAAACAATGTTGTGATGGTCAAAGTTGAAGCCAAAATGCATTCCTAACATTGATGGTGGAAGGTTATGGGATTTTGTAGGTAGGACTTTTGCACATCAATGGTGGAAGGTTATGAAATTATATGTGTACAGGTGGGATTTTTGTGATGTTGAAAGACCTATTATAACATTATGAATGGGAGTTTACAAGAACATTTGAGTGTTTCGAATGCTTAAAGTTCTAGACATGGATTAAGAATAATATTTGAAGAATATAGTAGGTGCATCAATGTGGCAATCACTCATGAAAATTTGCTTTCCTCTAGATGATGAAGAAGAAAATGGCCTAAAATCAAAGTTGTTTCTTACATTTACAATGAAACTATGCAATTGCACTTGAAGTTGAAACCATTTTGAAGATTTTACTTCAAGGATTTTTGACATTGACTAGAATTGCAACCATTTACAAAATAAGTTGGGGACAAGGTGGGGGTAGGGTTCATGAACTTTGAAGGTCGAATTGCAGCAAAAGAACCATTTGCCTTGAAGGTCAAACTGCCAAAAAAGGGCCAAGAGTTGCAACAAGACCAAGAGCTTGAGAAGCCAAACTTTACAATATGACCAAAATGTTGAAAATTTGAACTATTCTAATAGGACTAAAAGCTTGAAAATTTGAATTAAAACAAGACTAGAAGTTTGAAAAGTTAAATTACTGCAACAAGACCAAAAGCTTGAGAAATTGAACTAAAGCAAGATTAGGAGCTTGAAAAATCAAATGAAAGTAAGACTAAGAGCTTGAGAAGTTGAATTGTAAGAATATTAAGAGTTTCAAGGAGGAACAAACAAAACAAGCTTCAAATAAACCCGACAAGAAAACCATGACTAGGTTTTTAAAGGAGGAACGAACAAGAAGACTAAAACAAGGAACTTCAAGGAAGAACGAATAAGAGGCATAAGACCAAGAGCTTCAAGGAGGAATGTGTAAGAAGATCAAGACCAAGAACTTCAAGGAGGAATTAGTAAGATAATCATGGCCAAGGGCACGAAAATAGTTAATCAAAAAGGGAAGGAAAGAAAAATTTAGTCTAGCTATAGGTTGAAGTTCAACGAGGAATCACCATGGCTATAATTCACACAAAGGAAAAACTAAGATTGTAAGGGAAAAGTTCAAAAAATTTAAGGTAAGAAAAAACCACACCCACAATTTGTAACAATGCCCTTGGGTGGTGAAAATTTTAAGGTTCTATTGTTTAGATCATTCAGGACCATGGATTTGACAACCTTGTAAATTTTGGCCATTCAATAATACATGAACATTAACACACCATATTTTGTCCAATTCAGAACACATTCAGAGTGTATGCATTGTCTAATGGCTCATTTTAGGTAGATATAACACTCACAAGAATCACAAGCAAGTTTTTATAAATGATCCATATGGATATGGTTTTAAATTCTAAGATTTCGTTAATGTAATCTTTAATTATTAAAGTTTCAGTCCTTCATGAAACCTTTTAAAAACTAAGTTAAAACCCATATTGAAAAATGTTGTTGTTAGTTGGTATGGTGAAATCGTTTTGAAAATCTTAAAAGAAAAACCCATAAAATATGTAACAATAAAAGCCCATTTTAATACTTGAATTACATACCCATTGGGCACAAAAAGTTTGACCAAAAAAAAAAAAAACAAAAAAAAATTTTAAAAA
>Ga0209611_10003844_pt1 | contig 25882 bp, 9 predicted proteins | sample S1TSphgellanicum_3_FD_187693 | JGI IMG/M metagenome (GOLD analysis project Ga0209611, IMG submission 187693) | Host-associated microbial communities from peat moss isolated from Minnesota, USA - S1T2_Fc - Sphagnum magellanicum MG (SPAdes) (version 2) | ecosystem: Host-associated > Plants > Peat...
CTTTTTCCATTTTTCCTTTGTTCCCAACATTTTACCTTCAAGTTCCCAATATGTTCCCAAGGGTGTTCCTGATAGCGCCTTGCTTTAATCCCATATGTTTTGCTGAAAGTCCTTCCCTTTTCACCTATATAGGTGGGCCAAAGGGGGAAGCAATCCATCTTTCCATAGAATCTTCTATTTTGGGGAGCTTCCATAATTTCAATTTTTTTTGCAATGGGCCAATCAAATTGGTTCATTGTAAATAAATAAATAAATTGGACTTGTGAAGCACCTCCAACTAATCAATATGAAACAAAATAAGTACCCTCAGTTTTATAAAAGGGGATCACACAACATGGTAACCGAAAAGGTTTCAATCACCATGAGGGAGGCAAGTGAAAAAGAAAAAAAAGGGGGGGATCACACACTACATGGTTACTTAAAGGGTTTCAAAAGCTAAGGTCTTTCTTCAATTCTTACTCCAAGGTCTTTCACTATTGACTCCAATAACGTTGTGGCCTCCTATAACTAAAAAGCAAATATGAAATCTTAAACCTTTCACATAAGAGAAATAGATCTAGGATTATTACTTCACAATGTCAAATATGACTGCTTGAAATTAGAAAGTAGCTTTGTGGAATCATTTATCAAAAACATCAGAGATTCCTTATGTTGGGAATTTCTAAAATTCCCTCAACAACCTTAGCTAATTCCATAGTTTGGATCATTGAAGTTTTTGCTCCACATTGACACATGTTGCCCCAGGCATCTATAGTTTCTCTGTGAACATTTTTAATTCATTGTTCATGTCATAGTATTTTTGGATTTGTTGTAGGAATTTGGGTCCCAATGCAAGGTTGCATATGGGGAGATGTTTTTAAAAGGAAATGAAATGTTTTTCGTGGAATTGCTCAAATGGCAACAAACAATAGTTGCAAGTTTCAAAACTAGTGTTCAATTTACACAACATACACCACATTTGACAATGAAGAGGTTTTTGGATTCGTGAAACACAAGTCAACTTTGTTGTTAAGGTTAAAAGATGATTCACACATGCATAACCCTATGAACTTCTCTCATTTGCGAGTGGACAAGACCTGAACTCCATTGACTAATGATTTAGAAGTTCATGCTAGTCAAACTAGTGGTACTATCAAGGGCAAACCTTTAGCTCTAACACATTAGGGGTTCGAAATGTGAGAAAATGTTTATGGGGATGGTGTTTGGAAAATTGAACAGCGACCCCAACAATCCAATATTCAATGCTTTGTAGTGCAAATAAACATTAAAAACCTTTGTAATGCCAAAATTAGTTCAAAGAACTTGGGGCATGGCAGACATACTCCATGTTATGATGTGTTGTGGTGTGATTTTAAAGGGTCCAAACGTGCTTGTCACAAGTTTTGGTTTTGTCCTAATGATTTGAATCATTATATGGGAAGCACCTCTAGAAAATATGATAGCCCAATTGTTCTTTCATTGTGGCTCATGCAAGTAGGGAGCAATTTGAGTTGGCATAAGGTGACAACACTAGAAGAAACTAGATTTCTTTTATGCAAGTAGCAATGATGTGCCCTTTGGAGCCTTTTTAAGGGCTTTAATTTTCCATTGGATAATCAACCTTTGGATCGAAATTCTTGGTAATAATTCATAACAAAAAAGTTATTCAACAACTAGAAATATTGAAGCTTTCCACCCAACAAAAAAATAGGTGGGAGACAAATCAAACTTTCAATGCGAGTGTTTTTCCACCCATAGAGGTTCCTTCATTAGGGTATGGACAGATCTATAAGATCACTTCCTCTCAACCTATACCTATAAAGCAATATGAGGTGACAATTGGAAATTACTTTAATTACATTTGCATGGACTCTACTGCAATGATGGCAAGCTTTTTGGGCAATTAAAGGAAGTGGTTGTATTGTAAGCACTTGTGTTATATGTAGGATGTTATGTTTTGTGGGTAGAATGAGCTTTTCATTCATTTTCTGCTCTAAAATTGGAATGAAGTTGTGCTAGGGATATAGCTCGAAAGTTATTTGTGATGCATGGTTGATAACACATTAGAATGATGAATGTTTTAAGTGCTAAAATGAAAGAAAATTTCCTTTCTTTTAAATTTTGAATTGTCATTCCTAAAAATATGTGTGTACAACCACACACCAAACTTGCAACATAAAGGTATTCATCAAAATTTGATCCAACTTTTAAACCATAAGCCCTAAAGTTCCATGTGGCAAAATATTCCACCCCATCATCAAATATTCTTCACATGTGTCTTGAAATATATTTAGAATATTATGTTGAAATGGCAGAAAATATTTTTAAAATATTTTTTTTACTCACAAACTCCTATGTTCGCACACTCACACTAGCATCATTGACTTTGTCTAGATGTTTCATAATAGATTTCAATCATTGCATGACCTCCATCTTCACATCTTCCAACTCCTGAATGAAAGTTACCAATTATCTTATGACTTGTTTTTTGAAACCTTCAATTTGTTCTTTAGCTCTAAACATGGATTGGCATTCAAGGCCTCTCCATTTGTGAATTCTTATTGTTTGTTCTATAGCATTAATGCAATTCTCTAACCTACTACCATTCCTTATTTATCTCTTCCAACCACTATGCCACATGTTGTAGGATCATTCCCAATCGATCTTTTTGCATTCATGTTCCACCATCTTACCATCAACATACTTTGGCATGCATTTCAATTCAATAATGACTATAGAAAGCTAAGCCTTCAACTTCCCCACCTCCTATAGCTGAAATTGTTCCTAATTTTTAATGTGTCACCCAACTACCATGAAAATGTTCATAATATTTTCCAATGTTTTTTATATCTAAAACCTAAGGTTGAAAAAAAAACTCCAATAAGCCTTTGAGAACATGCATCATGGGTTCGATTTTCTACTAGAAAAATATTGCATATTGGTATGTACATGTTGACTTGCATCTTGGTGTGTACCAACATGTCCTTGTGCTCATGAGTCATCTTTGCAAGACCTCCCTTGACCACTGGTTTTCCTTCTCTTTTGGGATTCATTGGTTTACCTTGCCCCATGGGTCATTCCTTTACAATTTCATCACTTGAATCTTCCTCAAGTGATTTCTTAACCTCCTCCCCTTGGAGGATTGCGATAGAGGTTCTCACCTCAATTGTATTCCTCATGATCTCTTCCTTTCCTTCTCTTTGGGTGATCTCCTAACCTCCTTCCCTGAAGACTATGACAAAGCTTCCCACCTCAGCTTCATTCCTCATGCTTTTTCCACTCTTTTTAACTTTGGGTGTGTATGAAAGTTCAAGAAGCAATACAATATAGTACATGAATTGATATGGGATGTGGTAGGCTACTTTCAAAACTCATTAGTAGCCACCTTTTGTTATTATGAGGTTGATATGAATTGGAGGTGGAATATATAATGAGGGGTTTGGAGATTATTAGTTTTTGAAGAATAATGACTATATACCTTACAATTAAATTAGATTTTCAATATGTTATTGATAGCAGATATGTAACAATGTTTTTTTAAAATCATAGCCCCACAAATGAAGAAGTGTGCATTTAATCTTCATGTTGCAAATGATTATTGAAGAAAAATGATATGGAAGCTAAAATGGACATTTCAAGATATAAAGGGACTTTCAAATAATATTAATATACACATTCGAATTTCAATGATTGCTAGTATTGGTCTCCTCATTACTTATATACATATCATTAATTCATTACTTAAAATTTATTATTATTATTATTATAGGCATAACTATAACAATATGTAAAGTTGACAATATTTTGTTTAATACCTATATCATTCAAGTTTGTTTTTTTTTTTGGAGATTTCTAATTTCCATTTGTGTTTTGTTTTAAAAATTCAATTTTCCTATGTAACATTGTTGGCACTCATCCCAAACAAAGTGTATAACATGAATGGGCAAAAAGTTTGTAGAAAATTGAAATAATCTGCACCATACTAAAAAAGTGTGTCGAAATGTGGCAAAAAAGGCTATTAGCATTGGCCACAAACATAGGACAAAATCTTTGTTGACTTGGAGGAATATTTTACCACATGTCCATGGATGAATGATATTTGAGGATGAAAAGTATGGACAAAAATGGATTAAAAAAATGGATCAATTTTATTTTGAATGTTGGCAACAAACATTACTTTTGCAAAAAATTAAACAAAAGAAACAGGGTGGAAACAATTTATGTTGGTTTCTTCCAAAAACAATTCAATAGATGAAATACTCAAATCACACTTCAAAGTCATACTTCATATTTCCTTAATATGAAATATATTCAAGTTCTACAACATCTAAACCATTTAGAATGTTAAATTAAATCCAATTAACCCACCAAGAAATATGTGCCAATCCAAACATTACTTGTTCACCACAAAAAGGCATGTGCCCATTAGGAACATAAACAATATGAAGTAGCCCGTGACAATTTACATTGTCTACACCATTTCAAGTTATTTTTTATTTTCATTCACTCTTTTAACCTCTTGCATTTAGCACCATTCTTGCTATTTATAAAATCAAATTAAATTTTTTTCCTCTACTATTAATTTGCCATATCTATACAACAATTTGCATTTTCTCCATTGATACTACCTAGTTGCACCATTTTTACCTCTACATCATGCTTGCAATATTGAAGCCTTTATTTTACAAGGGCAAGAGGAAAATTGATGTCAATTTTCACACCAAACACCTTGGAATCAATGATTGAATATACATTAATTTCAAGCTTAAGGAATGGAATATGTGAATGACAACAAAACCTTGGGAATATCCAAAAGATGACACTCAATTACTCCCCCTCCAGCATTTGCTGGAAATTAGAACATGGGGAACAGAATGGAAAAGGGCAATTGACAAAATAGATTATTAGATAGTGTGGTGATGGGCAAATGTGAAGATAGAAAAAAAAAAGTTTTTCACTACTAAAACAAATTGTAAACATTCCAAAGGAGGATATGGAAGACTACAATTAAGCAATGTTTACACACGCCATGGATTTTTTCAAAGAACGCACGAGTTTAAAGAAGCCGATTCCAAAATAGTTTTTCACAAGCTTACTCAATGATTTATTAACAAGGGAATTGACAACCAATTATCAACAGAATTTATGAAACCTCAAAAACAACTTTATGCAATTATAGGCAAGCAAGCCTAGGTGCCATAAAAATTTAGGAACAAAGTGTTAAAACATCTTGTGAATTGTCAGATGGTAGGGTTGGCCCTAAAACCATGATACATGTATGATAGTAAACTAGTTGATCCCTTCTGGGACCTGGAGTGGAGGTAGGCCAAACGCCTTCTTTTATTGACTACTTCTGTCTCTTTCTCAAGTAGAGTAGTATTGCTCGTGTAGCACTAACCTAAACGTTGTCTACTACTTAGCCTACTACATGGGGGGGGGGGGAAAACAAGCCAGCAGCAGCTGCAAAATCATTGGCATACATAAGTCTTCTCCAGCACCTAGACGCTTTCTGCAGCTGATGTCCACAGACATGTCTTTGATGGATTCAATGATACAAATGAGATTGGAGGGGATTTTCACAAGAGCCCTAAGAATTATATGGTCCATCAAGCTTGGACTTCTTGTGCAACTCTAGCTCACCTTTTTTTTTTCCAAAATAAATATTGCTGCTAGTGAAAACCAGCATGGAGGTTGTAATTCCAAGACAAGTGAGGTGCATTTATATCTATGAGATTACAGAGGAAACTCCATTAATGCATGTGTGCTATGTCTCTCCGTGCGGAGTAAGCAAACAGGGTCAGTGCTGAAGTTCAGAAACTTTTTTAAAATGTACCATAAACTGTGAAAAAAAATCTTTATTTTGAAGGTATTAAAAATGATGCCACGTGGCGCCTTGAAAATTTAGATTGCGTTTTCAGGCCTCAGGCCTACCTCCACTAAAAACAACAATGTGTCAACAAATGAAGGAGGACCCAAAATCACATTGTTTACATTAAATTGTGGTCTAATAAACATGTTAACATGAATATTTGTTTATAATATGTGATTTCAGAAAGAGATATTCAATTATGAAAAATAAAATAAAAATTGAAGTTGCTTATTGAACAAATTTGTTGACTCTTGAAATAAATAATCACTAAAAATAACATATCAAAGTAATAAATGATTATCATAAACAAATAATCAAATACAAGATTTTGTGGTTGTTTAAACACATGTAACTATTCTGCCATTTGGAGTCATTATGCCATGTCATCAACCATGCCACATGGCATTCCTAGGTTCACAATTACAACAAATTAAATGCCTCCAATATGTGTAATATGCAATTCCAAGCTTTAAATTACATACCAATTAATATTGTTTAGATTGTTCACAAGATGGTTTAATTACTCTCACTACATAATTAAAGATCTTTTTTACATCCTAAAATCGAATGAAACTTGGAAACTTGATGTGAGGTTCAAGGTAAGAATACAATAAAATATGAAAGTCATATTGGCTAGAGGCCATATATTGGACACATGGCATGTAAACAAGAATTTCAACCAAAAATGGCATTAACTAACATTAGACCTAAAGGGCAATAAAGCATTCATAATTACTTGAATACCCATGAAATGCATGATAGGATTTGGAAATATATTTCTTGGTTCTTAAGAAATTTCTAATTGTTTTGTCATTGTAAATGTTCTAAAATCACTAGTCCCATGGGTCAAAGTGTACCAAAAAGGACCATCTCCTTTTGTATCCAATAGACCCCTCATTTCAAACATGTTGTAATTTAATGGCACATTCATATTGAAATTTTGATTTTCTTCATGGATAGATACATTACTAAGGTACTATTTTATGCATAGCATGTCAAATTTGAACAAGTTTTAGGATTCCTACCAAGTCTTGAAAAAAAATCTAGGATTTTGTCTATTCAAGAAAAAAAAGTTCAAGGACTTATAAAGAATGTTTAAACAAAAATTTTTGGCCCAAGATTCTTACCACAAACACTTTAGGTATTAATGTATATAAAATGTATAAATGTGACAAAAACCAAGTGCCCTATTGCAATGTAAAACATTTTTTTAAATGAAATATTTAAGAATTTTGGGCCATTGATAGAACGTGGCCCACATTGGATAAATGTTACTATTCTTACTTTCATAAGTCAAAATAATAGATATTCTAAATGCTTATATAAAATTTGGAACAAAATTATTTCATTTGACATGAGAAAAACAAAGGGAAATCAAAGAAAGGTCATAGGAAAAATGAAAAAAAAGGTGAATTTGAGTCCTTAGGAATGAGTCTTTAGTGTTTCTAAAGGAGTACCCCAATCGTGCTTTGACCCCCATACGAACAATCCAATAGAAATTAAACAACTTTCAAAAGGCCATTGAATGTAGAAATTGAATAACGACCGTATAAAACTATTTCTTTTGGGAGATGTTTACAACTATCACTAGTAGAAATTAGCCAAAATGTAACCTCTATGTTTGTGACTACATGCGACTTGTAATTGTTGGAAATTAGATTTGAGACTATTTGCAATTACAAGACCAAATTTCAACTATTTTCATCATTTTCACAACTATGATGCAATTATTGCAAACTTCTACCTATTGGTTGGATGAATTTTAAATCTATTTTTGTCCGTTAATACATTGAAATATCCCATTAGTCTCATCCTAAAGGTATTTTACGATGACATAAGGGTGTATTTTTATGTATGTATTAAAATCATATTTACAATATTATATATATATACATATATATGAATGTATTTTGTTCATATAATGAATCTCAAAATTCTTATTTGAATATGAAATTTTCTATTTAAATTCAAAAAGCTTATTTGATTTTTAAATTGATATTTTTACTTTTTACTTTTTTTAATCAAAAAATTAGTATTTCAACTCAGAAGATTATTAATTGAATATAAAAATGGACATTTTAATTTTGATTTTTTTTTTGAATTCTAAATTATTATTTCAGATCTAAATTTTAGTATTTCAATTCAAAAAATTATAATTGAGTCTAAAAATCAAAATTTTGATTTTTTTCTATATTTATTTGAAATATGAAATTTGAGTTTTAAATTTTAAATTTTAAATTTTCAGAAATCATTTGACTTGAAAGTTGAAATTTGAGTTCCAAATTATTATTTTGGATTCTCAAATTAATATTTCAATTCAAAAAAATAATTTGATTTTAAAATTACTTTTTGAATTTTGAATTACTATTTTGGAATCTAAAATTTATATTTTATTTCAGAAAATTATTGATTGAGTTTTAATGGTTTTTTATACTAGTGTTATCCATAATGAATCACTTTTATAAATAATTATAAATAATTCTTTTTATTAATTATAAAATTATGCTAAATTATATTGTTAAAACATAGATTTTTACATTATAAATTTATATCCTATAGTAAAAAAATTAATCATTGTAATTAATCATTTATGATAAATATTTTTATAGTAATTTTATAGTAATTATAGAAATTAATGTTATGTTTAACAAATTGTTATATTTATAGTTAATAATTACCGATATAAAAAAGTACTTGACCAATAAATTTTCTTACAACGATAAATGTAATTATATAATAACTAATGTAATTAGTTTTATTTTTTATTTTTTAAAACCATGTAAAATTTTACTTTCTAATAGCAATTGTTAATTCATTATTTATAATTTGAAAATAAATATTTAAAATATTTATTTTTAAAATTATAGTAATAAAATTAGTTTGAAATTTATTATATTATCTATAATTCAACTAGTTTTTTAAAAGTAATAAAATATTTCTAAATATTTTAGTTATTTAATTATCTATGAGGTATGCATTGACAACTTGTGAATAACTAAATAATTAGGTTGTTAAATATTAAGAAGTTAAATTAGTTATTTAAATAATTGATAATGAATACTTAATATTTGTAATGTATAATTTATTTGAATATATGTAAATTTAATCATTATTATTTCAATGATTATCTAATTATCTAGTGAACCATGTACTTGAATTGCTTAGAAATTTAAAAACTAAGAAGAAAAGGCATGAAGAAAGTTTTGGAATTATAACTTAATTTGTGAGAAAGTTGCAACTTCAAAACTTATCCCATATTGTTTATTCTCCATTCCTATTTTGAACATTATATAAACAAAGGGTGTGGTCATCCAATTTCACATTTAAAAATTTGTGCATGTAGGATGAACTAATCAAAAGGTTTAACCCAAAACAAAAAAACAAATTATGCAGAATTCTAAAACATTCACCTCCCCAACCTACTTATCTACCTATTTAGGTAGGTACTTAGTTTGACCTACCCACCTAAGTTGACCTATGTACCTACTTACCTAAGTACCTACCTACATGGAGAGGTATTTAGCCTAGAGGAAGGTAGGACTTACCTACCTACCTACTTTTTTACCTAAGTAGGTAGGTAGGTAGGTATGTATGTAACCTAGGTTTGTAAGCACCCACTTATGTACCTACCTAGGTACCAACCAACCTAGTATTAATATTTTTAATTAAATCCATTTTGAAATGCCATGTGGCATATTTACATTGGGCCACATGTCATAATATAAAATCATCCAAACATTTGAATTGAACATCCTAGATTATTTCAAAATAATAATTATTATCATATTTTAAATAATTAAATATTGGGACACGTGGCAACACATCATTTGTCCTCAATTTTGTGACCAAAATAGTTGCATCTTAATCATAAAGACCAATTGAAAATACCTATTTTTCTTCTAGTGTGTGTATGATTGAACGAATAAAGTTTAATTTCTTTTAATGAACATCTAGGTAGCAATGAAAGTAACCATATTTTGAGTTGGATTATTCATTTGCACCATGTCACAATATCCATATTTAAAACACTTTTTTCGAATGCCATGAGACTTGGACTTGTACCCATCTATAAAAGCAAGAGAACTCAAGACTATAGATATAGAGTTCCAAGCAATGATTGGGTACAAGGCATCTTTTAACCACTTATAGGATTACAAGATATACGAAATGTTGATAAAAATGTTTTTCCCAAAGTTTCTAAACAACTTGTGACAAACTTGTAAAGAGAATCCATAGCCAACACACTTGACAAATCAAAATTATTGAACTTTGTCACATTGAACTTTGTTTCATTGGTAGTGTGATTACCTCCTTGAATTTCAAGCCGACCACAAAATAATTGAATTAATCTTGTAACGAAAATGGCTAGGGAACACTTCTGACGTTAAAAATGATGCATATAAAACTTTAGAACTTGCTTACAACAAAAAGATGGATCAACTGGTGTCAACTAGTGATATTACCACAAGCGAGGTGGAAAGGAGAACTTTCCAACATGCCCAAAAGATGTAATGACAAATTTGGAAGGAGATAATGGATTTGGAAGACACCACATCAGTGGCTACACCAAACTCCACAATGGTTCCCAATGAAATGAACAACCCACCAATGGCACTCAACATGCTTTAATATATTTGAAACAAAGTCTCACAACATCATTCAAAAGAATTAGAAAACCTAACAAGAAAATAATTTCGAATAAATATGGGTAATAGTGAACAACTTTGTGTAAACAAAGAACTTTGAGGCTTTGATGCTCATGGAGATAATTATTGTGTCATGAAAATGTTCGTTGAATAGTAGTGCATTTTTTAATAGAAATAGTAATATGTTCACTATTAAATGAGTACAATATAAGTGGAGAAGACAACTAGTGGACAATCCATTAGTTTTGTGGAGTACAAAGATATATGAAAATGGGTGCCACATTCTAAAATTATTGATAAAAGTGATAACCCAAATTTTGCATTTGATTTCAACTATAATAATACAAGTATTGCATGAAATAAATGTGTGTTATGTATGTGGGATAAAATTAAAATTCTAAGGAGACAAAAGAAACAAAAGAGCTTAGAAGCAAAGTTTGCCGCACTATCAAAAGTGGATGGAATGCTAAGAGCATTTTCAATCCAAAATGTATCATAATTCAATTTTCTCAACTCCAAGGTGGCATGGAAGGCAAAACGCATTGCCTTAAGGCATTCCATGACACTGAGAACAAAAGGGTGAACTTGAGGCAACATGTTGAAAAGATTTGAACAGAACATGTCAAAATCAAAAGTGAGGAATTAAATGGGTGTACAAAGATTGGCAACGTTCCATCCTCGTTAGAAAAGTCACACAAGTCTATGAATGCAATTTTACGATTTGGAGTGACATCGATCAATTTGTTGTTGACTTGAAAATCATTGGCAATATCTAGGAAGTAGTGCTTAATGTCAAGACTATGTTTGGGAAATTTTGGGGAAATTTTCCCTAATGATATTGAATTTCCCAGAATTGAAAATCCATTCCAATCCTTGTGTAGTAGTAATTGAAGCTTGGTAGACAATTCTAATAACATTGTTGTTGTCATCATACACATTGTCCTTCGGAGTATGCACAGTTCCAAGTTGGAAACCAAACATTGCACATAAGCATTTTTAAGTTACATGTGCAATTCCAAACAATACCCATTTATTATTGACCAATATTGGAAAGTGTTAAATTGGTCATCATAAATCTAATGTCATTGAATAATGTAAGATCTTATTTTTGGAAAAATTCATAATCATGATTATGAGAAGGATCAATTTTTCAAATAGGGTCTCAACTATTTTTTCATTCTTCTATTTTGTAACTAAATAGCATCAATGTGAGATTACAAAATGTATTTAGATATGAGATTAGAGACCACAACACCTAAAATTGATCCAAGATTGCTCTATTTGAGCCTAAAACATTAAACAATGTAAACAAAAAATTGAATGGATAGATTGAGAAAAAAAAAATTTCTCAACCTCCTAGTTTTGATGTTGAAAGTAGGAGGCCGAGAGCAAAAAAAACGATTTCGTCCATGTCAAGAGGTCTAAACATAGAGTTTGGAAGTTCAAAACATGGCCAAGGCAAAACATTATATGTTTAGCCTCTTATTTACAACACTGAAAGCAAGAGGCCAAGAACAAAACTTTTTTCTTTCGACCATGCATGGAACTCCAAGCACAAAGCTTGGAAGTTCAAAGCATGGCCCATGCAAACTTTTTGGTTATTAGCCTCCTACTTTCAAAGCCAAGAATAAGATGCCGAGAGCAAAAAAATTTATTCTCAGCCATACCAAGAACTCCAAGTAGGAATCTTAGAAGCTCAAAACATGGCTAAAACAATTTGTTTTTTGTTTGGCCTCCTACTTTTGCTTGAAGTAGGAAGCCAAGACGAAAAGAAAATGATTTCGGCCATGCATAAAACTCCAAGCACAAAACTTAAAAATTCAAAGCACGGCTAAGGCAATTTTTTTGCTCTCTACCTCTTACTCTCAACATCGAAAGTAGGAAACCAAGAGCAAAAAAATCGGTCTCAACAATGCCCAAATCTCCATGGAAAAAGCTAGAACAATTTCCTTTTGCATTTGTCCTCCTACTTTAGGAGGGCAAGAGTAATTTTTTTTGCCTTTGACCATGCCTAAAACTCCAAGCACATAACTTGGAACCTCAAAACATGGCTGAGGCAAATCTTGGTTTCTTTGGAAAGCTCTCGACAAGGAGGGGTGCATGGGCTTGGTTCCATGACATGTGGACTTGTGGTGCAAAAGTTCTTGAATATTGAATGATTTTTTCACTGAAAATTAAATTAAATCATAGCTGAAAATTTTGGAGGAATTGGAATGTGCCTTTGGTGTTGTTGGAAAGATCTTGATGAATAGGATTTAATGGAATCTATTTGGTAAGATTTGGATTCAAAATGTGGGAGATATTGATTTTTAAGTGATTTCTACTACTAAAAATTCAAATAAATTCCAAAAAACCAGGTTTTGGAAGGAAAAATTAGTTAAGGAGGTGGTAACACTTGGACTGAGGGCACAGGCCACACTAGTATAACTTATAACAGAAAATTGACCCTCCTACCCTTAGCTTGCATAGCTACCGGTTTGGCTTGAGGGTTCAAAAATTCAAACATTATTTTGAATGAGCACTTGAGAATGATTTAGGGTTTATTAGAAAAACTTGCCAAACTTTATTAGAAAAAAAGTAGAAAAACAAAGAACAAAGAAGTGGGGAGAAAAAATGGATCATGGTCATGAATTCCAATACTATGGTCTAAATCTTGGTGACCCAATTCCAACCTAGAAAAATAGCTTTTCATACTCCTCAAGATGTACATGTCTTTCTTCTTCCTCACCTCATTTGTCATAATTGGGATGAAAGAGGAAGCAAGGATGGTTGGGGACCATCCATTGAAAAATGTTAATGACTGTGTTGTAAGTAGTTGTGGGTTCAATTCACTACTAGGGATGTCATATCTGAAGTTGTCCATTGTACAATAAGCAACTCATCTACAATGTGATCATTTGAACAAATGAGTGCCAATTATTTAAAACCTATCATTTCATTCCCAAAATCCCATCCCATATTAGTTTTCCTTCACCTTGCAAGAATGCAATAGCCTTAAGGGTGAAAGAGAGATGTGAGACACTCTAATATTTTCCCCATAACTAGCAAACTTCATTTCATTGCTCTTCTCAATTTTTTGTTCACATTAATAATAATGAATGGAGACATCTGAGACAATCAATCCTTCACATAATTGACCAACTTCATGTCATTCTTCTTCACATCTTTTTGTTGACATGGGTCATAATGAATCATCACAAATAATGATCTAAACAAATGAAGATTGATGCCTCTAAAAAGGAACCACCAATAACCTAGTAGATCACACAAAAACAAAAAGTTCTAATGTATTTGGAAGGCATATTAATAATTGGACATGTTGCCTCCACAAAGGGTGAGGCATTTAAAAAGAAAATGCTCCCTATGTTTTACTTTGGTTAATGTTCTTAGAGCATGGCATTCCCCAAACAAGTAGCTCATTGCATAATGGCTTCGCCCAATGTTATATGACCATGATCAATATTTTATTCCAAAATCCAACTCCTTAGGAAGGAAAATAAAGAATCTTTAGGAGTATGTTATTTTTAAAAATTAAATATTCAAAATTAATTAATTGTTTGGGAAGCATGTGCCAAACCTACTAAGGTACTATAATATACGGAATGTTTGGAATCTAAAATTTTGAAAACTAAAGTGTTTGAGTTCTGATGTGTGAATATTGAAAGCTGAAAACTAAAATTTGAAATTTGTATGTCAAATTTTTGGAATTTGAAAAATTGAAAACTAAAATGTCTAAATTGGGACATGTGAATTCTTAAAGCTGAAAACTGAAAATTGAAAATTGAAATCTCTATGTGAAACATTTAGAATTTAAATGTGTGAATACTGAAAGTTGAAAACTAAAAATTGAAATTTGAAATCTCTTTATGAAATATCTAAATACTAAAAACTAAAATGTCTAAATACTGAAAACTGAAAATTGAAATGTTTAAATATTGAAAACTGAAAACTAACATGTCTAAATATTAAAAACTAAAAACTAAAATGTCTAAATACTGAAAACTAAAAACTAAAATGTCTGAGTACTGAAAACTGAAATTTGAAATCTTTATATGAAATTTTTGGAATAATAAATTATATTTTACATTGGTAACAAAATAACTTTAATGCAAACCCTACCTTTACAGAGAAACTCTACCATCTTATCTATTTATTTTACTTTCTCATTACTGAATGCAAACATTGTTATATTTCAAAACTTAGTGCATAGACTCTTTAACAAATAAAAAAGGAAAGGTTATTATTACCAATGTCTTCTAAGAGCTAATCTATGTAGGGCATCCAAAGATATAAGCAAAGTTACATTAACCATATATGTTTTTTTTTTCTATTTGGTGTTTGTAGTTGAACCTGATGATTATTCACCACAATGTTCCAAAGCTCTTTCAATTGCTCGGGCTAAAAATGTGCACTTGAACTCATTTACAAGCTTGTCCATAATATTGACTGTTGGGGTTTTAACAAGTTCCTGGCACTAACCAAAACATGAGAGGAAGTCAATATTTGGAAAGTCTTCTTCTATCACAAAGTAACACACCAGGTTCCAAAGAAATGGAAATGTTTCTCATACTAGTCATGTCTGTTACAATTTTCACACACATAAATCCACACATGGAAAAGAACAAAGTATGATGTTGAAGGCATGGAGTTTTACATTGAGATTGATGCAACATTGTAATTTGCAAAAGCCAAAACAAAATCCAATAGTTGATTAATGTCATCCTCTTCTCCTATTTGACGAGTAAAATGCCATAAGCAAAAAGTTTGTCAATATTTGGAAAACAAAATTGTGAAATTATAGTTCTTCTCTCTACCTTCACACAAAAACAAAGCAAATCAGGGCAAACAATACACAGGACATTCAATGAATATTCCAAAAATAGGGAACAAACAATACACTAATGAAAAGAAGGCATTGACCAAATTTTTCAAGGACCTTTTCAACCAACATTGGATCAAAGCCCTAATGAAACAAGAAAGTTCAATTTCTCGTATACTTCTCTGTTGGGTTCACTGGGCTACTTGGCCTTTCCCATGTCCTTGTTTTATTAGGCATTTGTGCAATTCTCTACTTTGGTTGAAGCACATATGAATAGGATTCTTGCATGTTTAAAAAACATAGTGAAGTTTTGTGAAACTATTACTCAATTTGCATCTTCTTATGACAACCTTACCCAAATTCTTCTTATACTTCACAATGAAGGAAATTTGGAACCAACACCAACAATACTCCAAATGCATAAAACATATAAAAATGCTAGAGATCAAAAGAAGACAAAGAACAACACATCATCTACCAAAAAAAATATCCACTTCTGAATATTACCTTTGTTACAGGGGTTGAAACTATCTAAACATAGTAGTGGGGACAATGTGATTATTCAAATTCTACTTATTGATTTTGGATAAGTCCAACTTCTTGGCTATTAATTGCAAGTTATTTTCTTCTCATGAGTACCATTGGATCTCACTGATCAATGAACAAAATGTACTTGCTAGTAAATATAAATCTCTTTAACAAAAATAGTGGAGGAAAAATAGAATTGTTTGTAAAATCTACAATCAACTATGCAAACATTACACCAAAATGCATCTTAGTTCATTTTGGGTTTCACTACATTTTGAATGAATTTGGACATTTTACCATGATGAAACTAATCAACCCCCTAATGAACGGGGACCAATTGATATGGACAGTGAACCAACCATTCACTTGCTAGTTAATTAACTAAGCAACATGAAAATCAATTAAATTTAAATTATTTGATATATAATATTACTGATAATTTCATTTTTTTAGCCTATGAATTATTAACACGTGTCACTACCTAGGCTAGGTTAAAAACCTAGCCTAAGTACGTAGGCCACGTAATTAACCTAAGCATTTATTCTAAAAAACTAGATAGGAGAATAATTGGTCAACTTACCTTTATTGATCACGCACACACCACTTGTGAAGTTTGATCCCTTGACTTTTAGAATGGAGGCAAACAACCTTACCATCAAGCCACCCCACTTATTGTGATAATATACATCATTGCATTCTATTTGTCAAATACTTCATTTTAAACATTACAAAAACATACATTCTAAAAATTCATATCTTACTGGGATTTTGTCCAAATGAAATGATTCAAAAAAAAATTACCTTCAATAATGTACAAAATTACATTTATTTCTTTTTGAAAGTGTAAATGATTTGAACAATTTTTTTTTGAATATTGCTATTCAATAACATTTCAATGACCATTCCTTTGAAATTTTATTTTTTTAATAAATGGATTTTTTTGCTAATATAATAATATTACCTATGTTAGGCTACTTTCAGGTATTATAGGGCTACTTTTCATTAATCTAAATTATTTCACAATACATTATTTATAGCTATTTATGGCTATTCTCAATTACTTTTTGTTATTTTTGGTTATTTCACCCTAGGTTATTTTTGGTTATTCTAAGTTATTTTTAGTTATTTTCGATTATGTGAGGCTATTGTTGGTTTTTTTTTGCTATTGAAAGTTATTTCACCCTATGTTATTATTAGCAATTCTAAGCTAGTATAGGTTTTTTCACCTTATATTACTTTTGTTTATTGTAAATTATTTCATCCTAAATTATTTTTGGCAATTCTAAGCAATTATAATATATGGCTATTGGTGGTTATTAATGCCTATTTTATTAATGGTTATTGGTGGATATTATATTAATGGCTATTACTGGCTATTGTATTATAAGTTATTGTTGGTTATTATATGTTATATTACAACTATTGGTGATTATTTTATTATAAGTTATTGTTGGATATTATAGGTTATATTATCATAGGCTATTATTGGCTATTATAGGTTATTTTATCTTAGGTCATTATATTATATTTTAAATTATTTTAAATTATTATAGTTAAGATAAAATAACTTATAATAACATAAAATAGAATGACCTTGAATAACCTAAAGTATAACTTGAAATAGCATATATTAATTTAAAATAAAATAACCTAAGGTATAACATAAGGTTAGTTGAATAATTTAATTTTAAATAACTTAAAAACCTATGATAATTTAGCTAGGATACCTTAAGGTAGAATAATGTATAATAATTTAAGATATAATAACTTATAATAATTTATAATAACATAGGGTATAAGTTAGATAACTAAGATAACCTAAAATAATATAAGGTATATCATAAAATAACATATATAGGGTATTTAAAACAACATAGAAATAAACTTATTTACCACAATAAATTATAATAATGAATTATGTCAACTAATAGTGAAGCACGATGTTTACATAATCATATTATAGTGAAATAACTTTAACCAAGGTGAAATCATTAATGTGCAATAAACTTATTTCACCTTCAAGGTCCCATAGTGATTTAGGCTAATGAACTACACCCCTCTTTTATAGTAGTGAAAGAAGACCTTCAAGAAGATTACAATTCAACTTCTATTCCAAGGTGATCTCAACATCATCTTTTTCATCTTCGGAACTATCATCCTATGCAAAAACATCTTCCTCCCTATGATTGGGAAGTTCACCTTCATCTTCATCTTACCAATTTTCAATGATAACCTCAATATTGTTGGAGCCAATGCTATTGTTGATAGTGTTGGTTTGCAAATCTAATATGAATTGCACCAAAATGGAGTCAATAACATGCACCCCTACAAAACGCCCCCCACCCACACCACCCCTAAAAGCATGCACATCCCCTTGTGCTCAGCTGAAAGGCTGAATTCATGAAGCTTCTTCCTTTTCACCAATTTTTCTCTATTGATCAAATTTAGCAATCTCACTCCCATGAAACTTACATAGTTTGCTTCATTAATTCCACTTATGTAGAACGAGATTCCTAGCTTTGATTTGGCCAAAAGTCTAATTATAGGAAAACAATCTAGCACATTCAATTCATACCAACTTACTAAAACCCCTAGTGGCAAGCATCCTTGTTGAGAACAAAAACTAACCATGAGCGCAAAAGAGCTTGAATTATAAATCCTTCCTCAAATCCCATTTCTTGTAATTGAATGTATTGAGTAGTGAAATCTAGTTCCAAGGTACAGCCATTTCAAGTTCCAAAATGTTGCATCCAACCAAGGTAAACCCCCTTATTCAATAAATAATTTGCCAATGCCTTTTGGCATAAAAAGGTGGTCCCAATTTTTAGGCACCAAAGTCGCTGAAAGTCCTAACAAAAAGGGACACAAGATTCCTGAGACCCACTATCCTTTATCTGTGGGTACCCAATTGATGAGCTTCGAGCTTCTGCTCCTACTAGTTGGCTAGCCTTGTTGTTGTTGTTGTTTAAACATTGTTGTTTAGACGTTAAAGAAGGTCAATCATATAAAATGATGTGAGAGAAAAAGACCTCACTCACTAAAGTTGTTGCAAAAACATTAATCATCCCATGACCACATTAAAAACATAATAGTAAAAAAATTTACAAAATTTTTTTAGGGTCCATCTCTTAATAACTATGATTAGTAATCTGCAGTTTGAGAACAAGGACAACATCATGCTACAACAGATGAAACCACAAAATGTTTCCACCAAAAAAGAAGACGAAAATCTGCCCACTAATAATGCACTAAGTTACTGCTACTACCCTTCAACATTTTAGGGTTTATTGATGACTATGGCCACAATCATTTTTTTTGTCTTTACCTTTGAGCTTTTGCACTATTTCCAATGGCTTCCTCCTCTTAATGCAATTACCTTTTTGTTGGTAATGCCCTGTAAGTACCACAACATGATCACCCATTCAAGTCTCGATCACAAATAAAATTGTACATTGTGTCCTAGATCTATGACCCCTACTACTAATCAAGTACCTTTTTGTACTAAATCTAGTTACATGTGTCTCACAAGTTGCTAAGCTGGTTACATTGTGTTTTCTTACATTAAAAAAACTTAGAGAAATATACCAAGCCCACCCCTTGGAAACCCAAAATGACAAATTTTGTGCTCCCAAATCAAGATGTTGAAACCTAAAATAAAGATCACAATAAGGGAAAAAATTTTTGTCTTTCTCCGTGTTTTGTGTGGTACCTAAGCTATGGCAAGGAGAAGAGCATCATCATCATCTATGTGGATTTCCTCCTTTTCCTCGGCTTTGAAAGGCATGCTCCTAGTTATCATTTGACAAAGAAAGTTTAGTGGTGTTCCATTACTACTGGGGTTGAGTCCTTGCCCCTTGTTTTCGATTCCAATTTGGAAAGAGGAAGATGTTGCTATTACTATTGCATACTCCTAATGGCAATTTGTATTCTTCTACACCGACTTCTTTTCTTTCTCCATCTCCTCTTCCTCGGGAGTAGCAACTTGCAAAAGTCTCATTATGTATTTTGGAGGAGGATGAACTTGTGGCTCATTACACCAAACACTTTCTTCTTGTTATTACTAGTATGGTGCAAAGTTTTGTTGTTTACTTCCTATTAACTGTTTATTCTAATAGCTGCAACAGCAACTCCTCCATTTGCCACCATTGCTTGCAACTTCTCCTCATGTTTGGAAGTCATGCCTTACAAACACACCATGAGGAAGGAAGTTCAAATAAAGTTTTGAAGTTGTTGCTATTCTGGGTATTCATTTTTAATGCAACAACAACATAGTAGTAGCTCACTGACAATTATAGGATAGATTAAATACAGATTGAAAGAAAGAAATAAATAAAAAGGTGAAGATTCATCCGTACATAATGGCAGTTATGGGGGAAATGGTCTAAAACTACAATTTTTTTAATTTTTTTTTGTAGTATTTGTATCACCACTACATCCTCCATTATCTAATAATACATAGTCACCAACCCAAGAACATATACTTGAACCTAGATGGAGAAACAAGCAAATCACAAAAATAAGTAAGAAGAAAAAGTGCAAGCTCCAACAACACACAAATGAGGTAATGATGATCATCATCATAAAATAATAATAATAATGAAAAGCAACAACTTCGCGATAGAAGAGTTTGTACAACGGAGCTTCAAACCATAGCTTTGGAAAAGAGGAGGTGGAGGAGTAGAAAGGCGAATTATACAAACACACAAACACACCCGACCCCATTCCCACCCAGAAAACCACTTGTGTCCTCTTCTGAAGCTTGATTGAAAAAAAGAATCCTTTCAACTTCTACGATGGTTATCAAAACCTACAGCGTTCAACCACTTGAAAACCTAATGTACTTAGGGTTACATCCACCCAAACATGGAAAATTACATCCATGTGAAAACTTTCATTTTATGAACACTTATCATTTCCACACTAGCCAATGACACTAGTAGAAATCAGCCAAAATGTAACCACTTTGTTTGCAATTGCATATGACTTGTAGTCATTTGTGACTAAGTTTCGAAGTATTTATAACTATAAGATCATTTCAACTATTTTGGCCACTCTTACAACTATGATGCAACTATTGGAAATTTCATCCTATTAGATGGCTTTTAGATTTATTTTCATCCATGAATATATTGATATGTCCCATTAATCAAAATAGTCACCAAATTAGTCACATCCTAAAGATATTTTATGGTGACATAAGGGGGTATTTTTATGTATGTATTAAAATTATATTTACAACATATTACATATATCATAAATATATATTTGTGTGTATATTAATTATGTGTATGTATGTATATTGTTCATATAATGAATTTGAATTTTTTATTTGCATTCTGATTTTTCTGTTTAATTAAAAATCATTATTTGAGTCCAAATTTTATTATTCTAATTCTAAAACATTTTATTTGAATCTAAAAATCAATATTTGAATTTGAAGTTTTAAATATGAATTCTTAAAATTGTTAATTTTATTCAAAAATATATGTTTGAGTATAAAATTATAATTCAACTTATGAAAATTATATTTAAACATTAAAATTGATGTTTCAATTCTGAAAATTACTGTTTGAATTCAATTTATATATATATAATTTAAAAACATTTGAATCTAAAAATTGTTATTTTAATTCCAAATTTTTTTATTGGAATTCTTTGTTTAATTATTTGAATTTGAAATTTTATATTTCCATTCTAAAAACTAATATTCCAATTCTTTAAAGAATTAATTGAATTTGAAATTTGAAATTTGATATTTGAATCTGAAATTTGCTATTTCAATTCCTGAAAAAAGTATTTGAATTTTCAAATTTTTCATTTAAATTCAAAAAGTTTATTTGATCTAAATTTTGATATTTGAATTCTAAATTATTATTTTTGACTCTAACAATTAATATTTCAATTTTGAGTTTTTAAATTTAAATTTAAAAACTTATTTAATTTGAAACTTGAAATTGCGATTCCAAATTATTGTTTTGGATTCTCAGAATTAATATTTCAATTCAGAAATTTTTTAATTGAGCGTAAAAATGGACATTTCAACTTTGAATCTCAAAATTGACATTTCAATTTTGAAAATTTTTATTTAAATTCAAAGACTTATTTCATCTAAAAAATGATATTTGAATTCTGAATTGGTTTTTTGGAATCTAAAATTAATATTTCAATTCCAAAAATTATTGATTGATTTTTAAGGCTTTTTTCTACTAGTGTTATCCATAATGAATCACTTTTATTAATAATTATAAATGATTATATTTGTTACTTATAAGTTACACTAAATAATTATTTTTAAAACATAGAGTTGTACGTTATATTTTTTATATTCTTACAGTAAAAGAAATTAATTACTGTAATTAATGTTACATTACTTTAAAATCATTGTAATTACTTCAGATAAGAATTAATTATAGTATATGCATAATTATTTTTTAATTGAACATAATTATTCACAATCTGTAATTTATAACTTTAAATCTGAAGTAAAATTTTGGAAAAATTATAATGTATTTAAAATAATTATTGTAATGACTGTAATTTTAGGAATTATTATAAAGTAATTTAATTTTTTATTTTAAAAAATTCTGTAATTACTTAGTTATGATAAAGTTTTTTACAATAACAAATGTAATTATATAGTAATTAATGTAACTATTTTAATATTACTTTTTAAAAATAGTGTAGAAATGTTTTTTTAATAACAATTGTTTGTTCATTATTTATAATTTTACAAAAGAAAATTTAAAATTTAAATTAATTTTAAATTAATTATATTATTTATAATTGGACTAGATATAAAAAAGAAATAAAATATTTTAGTTATTTATTTATCTTTGAATTATGTATTAACAACTTGTGAGAAACTAAATAGCTAGTTAGTTAAATATTAAGAAATTATTATTTATTTAAGTAGTTGATAATGAATATTTAATATTTGTAGTGTATAATTCATTTTTTAAATATATGTTAAATTTAATAATTATTAATTAAATGGTGATCTAATTATCTAGTGAACCATGTTCTTGAATTGTTTATAAATCTAAAAACTAAAAACAAAAGGCATGCGAAAATTTTTGGAGTTACAATTTAGTTTGTGAAAAAGTTGCAACTTCAAAATTTATCCCATATATTGTTTGTTCTTCACTCCTATTTTGAACACTATATAAACAAGGGATGTGGTTATCAAATTTCACATTAAGAAAGTTGTGCACATGGGATGAACTAATCAAAAGGCTTAACCCAAAACAAAAAGAAAAGTTATGCATAGTTTTAAACTATCAACCTCCCCAACCTATTTATCTACCTTGTTAGGTAAGTACATAGTATGACCTACCTACCTAAGTACCTACTTATATGAATAGGTATTTAGCCTAGGAAGATAGACCTACTTACCTACCTTTTTAACTAAGTAGGTAGGTAGGTAGATATGTAGCCTAGGTTTGTAGGCACTTATTTATGTACCTACCTAAACACCTACCAACCTAATATTAATATTTTGTATTAAATTCATTTTAAGGTGTCATGTGGCATATTTACATTGGGCCATGTGTCATAATATAGGATCATCCAAGCATTTGAATTGAACATCCTAGATTATTTCAAAATTCATTATTATTATATTTTAAATAATTCATTATTAAAACACGTGGCAACACATCATTTGCCTCAATTGTGACCAAAATAGTTGCATTGTAGTTGCATGTGACAATATGTATATGATGGAATCAAAGGATGAACTTGTATTTGTTAACTTTTTCTTTCATCCAATACCCCTTGTCGTTTGTAACCAATGTTTCATGTGACTTGTCCAAGGCAACTAATGAGATTTTAATCGCAAATGTCACTTGCGACTAAATTTTAGTCATAGAGACCACTTGAAAATACATGGTTTTCTTCTAGTGTGAGTGAGCCAAAATTTTATCCCCAAGTCCAAATCCTACATAGATGCATAATCTCTTCCCTATGGGTAGAACCAATAAACAACCCCCAACTCCTTTTCAAGTGAGCACTTATTTTGACAACATCCCACTCCTAGTGTGTTACCTACTCAGAATGGCCAAGGGTCAAACCCTAAATATCCCATAATTAATTGTAAAATTGGGTGACAAACCCTAAAAATCTTTATAATAGTAATTTTACACTTCAACAAAATGAACCCTAAAAATCTCATTAGTAACTTTACAATTAGCCTCCCAAACCCTAACCATCCCACAAGTAATTTTACACTTGAGCATAGTGAACCCCCAATATTTCACTAAGTAATTTTACACTCCAAGATAACAAACCTGAAAAATCCCATGAATTTTCTTCCATTTGTTCCAAAAATATAAAAGTAAAATAAATAAATCCCACAAGTTACTTTGCACTTGGGTAAACCCCAAAAATCTAACAAGTAAAATTTACACTTGCATAATGAACCTTAAAATTCCCATCAAAATAACTTTACCCTCGAGGGTGGGTATCAAGCAACTTTGGTTTATGACTAAAACAACAACCACTTGAAAACAATACAACAAAACTGGGGTTTACTTTCAATGATTAATACATAATATAACACTGAGAAGTCCCATCCTAATTTTGGAAGCTTGTTAAGTTCAACTTTTTTTTTTAATTTTAGATTTTTAGAACATCCCATGAAAATTTAGTACTTAATTTTGTACATTCCAACGTATATCTCATGAGAATAAAGAAATCCGTAAAGTCACCATGTCTTCACCCTGTCTTTGGGCCTCCTTTCAATCCATAACCGTTTTTTTAGTGGTATCCATAAAGTAAGGAAATTTCATTAAATCTCTATATGAAATGCTAAATCTCAGCATTTAATGCACAAGATTCGAGAGGAATTATAGTAGTTGTACAAGTAGGAGCAGTGAATATCTATGTTCTTCAGTGACCTAGCACCCACCAATGCACCATCCAAAAAATCTTGTTATGGGAATTCGTGGATGGGACGAAATTGTCTCCTTCTTAGTTATCTTCATTTCTTTCTTTTTGGGCTTTTTTTCTCCTCTTTTTTTTTCATCTTACATTTTGTTTTCTTTTGGGCCATTTTTTCCAATCTTATATTTTTTCTTCTCTAGACAGTTTTCTTTTATCATGGTTTTTTCAACCCCACCCTTGACCCCAATCTTTTTTTGGAACTTCCTACCTCCCCCCCCCCCTTCCAACCTACCTACCACTCTTCCTCCTACCAACACACCTATCTCCTTCCTAGTTGCCCACCTCCTTTTCCACTCACCAGCTACCTCCATTGTTAAAGCTTGAGAATTAGGGAGAACTCCAATAGCTCTGAGCCTCGATTAGATTCCCAAGACTTTGAGTCTCCATAGTTAGAAGAGTGCAACAAGAAGCTTGAAGAGAGGTGAGGAGCTCAAAGGAGTGCAACGAAAAAAAGGAAATCAAAGGCATTAGAAGCGAAAAGTTAAGGTACAAGCTTCCTTCTTCATTTTATTTTTTAAAAGTTGTACTTTGGTCTTCAGTTGTGAAGAGGACGATGACACATGCATTGTCGTCCTCCTCTTCCATTGTTTTTGCAAACATCTTCAACTCGTCATCCTCTTCAAGTTTTGGAGCATCCGCCAATAAATGACCATGAACAACGTTGTTGTTCATTGTTGTTCTAGTTTTTTCCTAGGTAAGAAAAAACAATGACAAGCAGTTGCACTACTTGTCGTCCTCCTCTTGTTTTTTATTTTGTTATTTTTGTAGCTGTGAAGGAGGATGATGAGCTGCACTCGTCATCCTCTTCAAGTTTTGGAGCAAGCACCAAGTAATGATGACGTTATTGTTTGTCATCATTTTAGTTATTTCCCACATAAGAAAAACGACAATGAACAGTTGCACTACTCATCGTCCTCCTCTTTTCTTTTCTTTTGTTCTTTTTACAACTATGAAAAAGGAGGACGAACACAACTCATTGTTCTCTTCAAATTCTAGAGCAAGCATCAAGTGATGACGATAAACAATGCTTTTGCTTATCATCATTTTAGTTCTTTCCCATGTAAGAAAAAAAAGAATGAACAACCACACTACTCATCATCA
>Ga0209611_10003845_pt1 | contig 25882 bp, 21 predicted proteins | sample S1TSphgellanicum_3_FD_187693 | JGI IMG/M metagenome (GOLD analysis project Ga0209611, IMG submission 187693) | Host-associated microbial communities from peat moss isolated from Minnesota, USA - S1T2_Fc - Sphagnum magellanicum MG (SPAdes) (version 2) | ecosystem: Host-associated > Plants > Peat...
CGGATCCGCCTGCGCCCGGCTAGCTGAACCCGTAGCTATCGGCTACGCGAAGCGAGACGGCTCGTAACCCTATGCATTCGGACCGGCTGAACGACACAGCCGCTTGGACCACATCGACGTCCGACACGATCCTACATGGCGCGCCCTGCGGCGATCGCTTCGAAGATACCGGGGCCGCGCGGCGTCCAGCCGAGATCGCGGCGGGCCGCAACGCCGCGAACGCGACTGTTCGACCCCATCGCGAAACGCGCGCGCTCGCTCCCCCACGCCTCGATCGCTAGCCGCTAATCCATCGAGATCGCTGCTCGTCCCTCGACTGCCGCGACGGCGGATGCGACCGCGCCAAAACTTGCCTCACCGGCCTCCGCAAAGTAGAACACACCCGGCAAGGTCGCCTCTAGCGCCAGACGATACAACTCGACGACATCGTCGATGTGCACGTGCGACCAGACGTTTCGTCCCGCGCCGATATAGCGCACGACACCGCATTGCCGAGCATCGTCATAGAACAGAGGAAGTTGAACGCTTCGCGTGCCCGCGACCGAACCAGGCCCGTAGATTAGACTATTGCAGATGACGATCGAGGCCACGCCGACCTGCGCCGCATCACGAACTGCTGGGATATCGTCGCGTCGAATCGCGCCTTCTCATCGACGCGGCGCGTCGAGGGTCGCGCGTCCGAAGAAAACGCGATACGCACTTTCCTCAACGACCCGACCGAACGGAGACACCGACCTGATTGGGAGAGCGCCGCTGACCGGATGGTCGCGATGCTGCGGATGGACTTATCCTCCCACGTCGATGACGAGCGGTTCCAAGCCCTCATTAGCGATCTGGAACGCGAAGGTCGCGATTTCGCTACGCGCTGGCAGAAGCACGAGGTACTTTCCTCGGCTGCACCAGTCGACGGCATCGTGCTCGATCGCCGAGGACGGATACGGACCTATCGCAGCGTGCCTCTCAATGCGAGCGGATGGGACGACCTAGAAATCGTCGTGCAGATTCCCCGGCCAACGTGAGGGCAGATCGCTTCGTCGTCGAATGGAGAACGCGCGAGGAAAAGCGGCCGATTTCCGACCGCAAGTCCGGCAACAGCGGATGTGCCTTAGTCAAGATGCCCCTAGACACGCCAGCTCCCTAAAGTCGTCGGGCGTTGTCTGTCAGTACAGTATCAGATCCTATTGCATGTCGCGCGACTAGAGATAGCTCGTTGAAGATGGGGTTGCGCACAAAACGCGCAAGCGGCCCACGGTAGGTTGCAATGAGCCGCTTGCGCGATTGAAGTTAACCTTGCTTCTTGAGAGCCCTACGGTATTTGATCGTAGTCACGACGATACTGTAAACGCACATTAGCACCACGACGATCGTTATCCAGTGAGGCACCCCGTAGTTATTGCCCCGAACCCAGTCGATCAAGCTAGCAGGTCCCATTGGTCTGTACCATCGTCTCCTGTTCCGCCACCGTCGGGCAAAGTTCCGTCGCCAGCAACGTAGTTAGAGCCGGCATCAAGACTAGGCATAATCGAATTCGGAGTTGGTTGCCCAGTTGGAGGTGATGGACACGGTGCGATACCGGCACCTGATACGCCAAGTCCTAAAATGCCTAAGAGCTGGCTTATGCCGCTTGACGAGGCCGCGCCAGAGCCATAAAACAGGCTGCCTATCCCAAAGATCATACCTATCGCGCCCATCCCAACAGCGTTTTCCTGGCACGGTGATGGAGCGGCTGCTGGGTTGCCGCACGGATTTCCACATCCTCCTTGTGCGACAATAACGCCCATTCCGGTGTAAGCGAAATTGTAAACCCCGGAGTTGTTTAGCCATACGGCACCACTGCCAAGAGTTGAGTCCGAGAACCGATACATCGGAAGCCCGGCCGCTGCCGAAACATTTGTGAACGTCGTCGTGCCGATAGTGAAGTTCTCATTGCTGAAAACCGGGTGAGATGGCGTAATAATATAATTTGGCTGACCGTAGCGAGCAAGGGAAAGCTGCTTTCCAGGCGTGAGTTCGAAGTTAAAGCATGCTCCATTTGAGTCGACGGTTTTGAACGCGCCATTACTGGCCGCCACGATAGCGCCAATGTAATTCGTCTTAAGGAGAGCCTTTGAAGAAGACACCTTGAGCGATGTCGCCCCGCCTCCGCCGCCGCCGCCGCAATTCTGTTCGCAAAGGTTATCGGGTCTCGCGATCCCTTGAGCCGAGCGCAATCCCGCCATAGGTGCCACGGAGCCCGCACATCCGGCCAGCGCTGACGCTCCGGCGAGAAATAAGAAATTAGACCGAGAACTCAATGTCGACCTCAAAAAAACAAATGGGTGAGAAGGGAGCCGTTATACCTCGTTTGGGTTATATGCAATCCAGTATTTACCTCTCGCCCAAAAATATAGGGCTGACTTGTTTCATTGCGGTTCATCGGAGCTGGAAACCATCGATATCGTGGAAGCCATTGCGATGTGAAGGCAAGCTGAGACGCTGGCCGGCGATCAATCCGCAGCCCGATCATACCTCCACCTACTCTACGTCTCGCGAAATCTACGCCATTTGCCGACAAGCTAGTAGTAAACATTCCACTCGGGATCGCTTGCGCCGTCTTGGGTCCTCGAGTATAGCGACGTCCATTCTTACACGTCTCGGCCCCGACTTAGCCTCCCGAAAGCGCTGCGTTAAGTTCCAGGCGATGGCGCTGGTGTCGGACTTGGCGAAGCGAGCACCGATACAAATACCGTCTGTGTATAGATATTCGGAGGCGTGGGCAAAGGCGATGCCGACACTAAGTCACTCGGAACTGCAGTAAATAAGATTGACTCTTTGCATGGCGGAGGCGCTGTAGTAGCGCCACCTGTCGTAGTTAAAGAGAATACGAGCGCGCTACTGGTCGGCGCAGATGGAACGGCGAGTGCGCAGATTGGGCTCGCAGGCGAATATTGAACTTGCATCGTCCACGTGTTCAGAACATATGATCCGTCTGCAGTAAAGGTCAAGGTCGCAGGCTGGCCAGCAACGAGCACAAGCGGGTTTGCAGCTGTCGTATTTACGTTCAAACTAAAAGCAGCGACCGGTGGCGGAGTGTTCGAAGATTGGCAACTGGCCAATGTAAGAGCGAGAGATAGCGTTATAATTCCCGCGGCTTGTCTTTTTGGACGTGACGCGATCTTAATTCGGTCGTCCTTTTTCCGAGACAAGCCACTTACTTGAACTGGTCTTGCGCTCATAGTTACTGCCTAACTGACTGATGCCAAATAGCTATAACGACCGTCTGGACAAACCCGGCTTCCTTCGAGGCGATACGAGGAGCGCTTGCTTGGTTATCGAACGTTAGAAAAGTTCCCTTTTGCGCGCGGACGGCAACACGCGACCACGCTATTCGCATATCGAACTGCCGCTTTAGGTATTTCGCAAAACTTCGCACGGGCTACTGAATGTGAGGCCACTGTGGACGGACGGCGATCTAGATTACTGCGTCGGGAAAATCTGATGCTTTTGTTCCTTGTCGCCTTCATTGTGCTGTCGCTTTCGGGGAATCGAGCGATGGCTCATCATGGGTTCCCGAAAAAGTATTCTGATTCCGTAAAGTGGCAAGATGCATTGGGACCCTGCGCGACGACAGACTTGATAAAGTTGGTTGCTCCAGGCGGCCCGCTTCAACATCATATTGGAATTGCGGTAGAGATAGTTGACACGCGAATCCGCGGATGCGCAGCAGTCATTAAACGATATCTTAATTCCGTCGCCAAAGCGCAAGCGATTGCCCCAGTCGTCACGCCCCAGTGGCAAACTATTCTACCCTCATTGAGCCCGCCCCCAATAATCGGAGATCCAGATGAGTGCTCTACAAACGGTGAGGTTGGAAACAATATAAAGAGTTGGGCTCGCTCATATAGTACACTTAGCTACTGCATTGATTGGATCGCACAAAACATTCCTGGGGGCTCGAGTGCGTCGGCAGCGCCGACTTCTAGTCCGCCACCACTGTTGTACCATCCCGTCAATGTTGGTAACACGAATGAGAAGCTTGTCTATGTCTTAGCGCTGGCCACTGACGCGCCGACGTCTGCGCAATTGTCATTGAAGCTTGCAAATGAGCTTAAAGGAAAGTTAGGTGCGACTGACCCTTATACTGGCAAAACTGTAGATTATAGAATACTCGCCGAGCCCACATGGGGCGTGGCGCAATATCAACAACAGTGTCAGGCCGATTCAACCACAGCGGGCGCGATTGTCGTCCTTCCACCAAGTTCGCAGAGCGCATCATGGAACGTGCTTCTTGCCGCTTCATGGACTTCGATTGGTATGCAGATCATGGTACTTGATTGCGAGCCGACAAACACGGCATATGCTAACAACCGTGCCTTCCTAACCTGGATTTCCAAGGTCGATACAGGCACAGGCCGCCGTTACAATTTTTCGCTATCGACAGCTCTAGCCATCACGAATGGAATTCTGACCGTCATCCCCAACCAGACGACTACGTTTACCACCGTTGCGGGACGTCTCCCACCGCCGGGCTACTCCTATCAAACTGGATATACAAAAACGACAAATCAAGGCGCTGGCCTTGTCGCAGCGGCGGGCGCCTCGTTGTTAAACCCAATAGCGTCTACAAGTCTTGGCCAAGGATCGGGTACATCAGGAATAGATGCTCAGACAGCTGAGGCTATCCGGCAGGCTCTGATCCATGTGGTTGTTCCCGAACTTAAAGCGAGTTGCGCCATACCAACACCTACCCCTAGCCCAGATCCAAGCGGGAGCCCGAGCCCGAGCCCGACTCCGGCTCCTACGCCGCGCCTTGCAGAGAATCAGTGCAATTGGCTGCAAATATGAATGGACGGCAAGGCAAAGGCTAGGACTAGTCCGCGACCAACAGAAATACGTGGATTGATCTCGCGCGCCAGATCATGGGTCGACCCTAGGGAGTCTTAGGATGAGCAGCGGATGGACGCTCTTGATTTTAAGGACCAGACTGTTGCGATCGAACCGCGATGCAACATTCCGAGTTCGGTACAACGCCCAGTCCGCACGATTGCCTCTCTTAGAACCCCGGCGCATAACCGAGTCTTAGGTAAAGAGTAGCGCCGCGCTCGCTCACGTTACTATTCCGCGTCCCCGAACTCACCTCGCTTGTAGCGCTCGGCAAGATCGCGGAGTTCGCCCGCGGTGCGAACCTTCTGACCGAGTATCTCAACGAAGTAGCCATCCTCGTCCTCCCCTTCGACGGAGAGCGCGTCGAATGGAAAAGTTGCGACAACGAGATGACGAACGTCGCGTCCATTCAGAAGCGCTCAGTTGTCCAGCTTCGCTAACGCAAGGTCGTCTGGGTTCATCATGCGATCCGCCCTTGACGTATTGCATCCGAATCGGATATACTCTTTTCCGATATAACTATATTGGATATATTGATGCTAGCTAACCCAATGTCAACGACCGCCCAGCCGGCCTGCCCGATCGCGCGGTTCAGAAACGCTCGACTAACACACGCTTGAGCCGCGAGCGAAAGAAGCCCCATCAGCATCCCTTTGCAGCATTCGTGTTTGAAGCGCTCCTGCTACTCGCACCGCGCGAATTTCGTTACGAATATCGTCGCGCGATATGGCATGACCTCGCCGAAAACCTGACGGAGGAGTATATTTCGCATGGACTCTTTGCCGCGTGTTTTCGTTTTGCCGGTGCATGCGGCGACATCGCTGTGGCAGGGCTGCACGAGCGCTGCGCGATGATCATTCGCGACCTCGTCTTCTCGTTGCGCTCGCTGCGCAAGACGCCGCTCTTCACGATAATCGTTGTGGTCACACTGGCACTCGCGATCGGCGCGAACGCCGCAGTCTTTAGTGTCTTGCGGGCCGTCGTTCTCGCGCCGTTGCCATATAGCGATCCTAATCGGCTGGTTACCGTGTATGGTACGGGTCTAAGCGAACGAACCGGATCCCTGTCCTTACCCGACGCGATTGACATTCGCTCGCAAAATCGCGTCTTCAGCGATCTCGCGACAATTACGAGCACCGTCAAGACAATAACGGGGATCGGCGCTCCGCGAGTGCTCCGCGGATTCCTGACGACGTGGTCGAGCTTCGCCGTGCTCGGGGTTGAGCCCGAACTCGGGCGCTTTTTCGAAAGCGCCGACGAGTCGCCTGGGAGCGGCGCGCCGATTGTCGTCTCGGATCATCTCTGGCGCGGGATGCTGGGAGGAGACGCAGGCGCGATCGGGCGCTCGATTATGCTCGACGGCACCGCATATCGTATAATCGGAGTAGCCCCGTCTGGATTCGTGTTCCCAAGCCTGGAAAATAATCGGCTCGACGATCCGGATTTTTGGGAGGTACTGCGACCCGATCTGAACGTTTACGAACGCGGCAATCGCGCCTTTAATGTTATCGCGCGGCTGCAACCAGAGATCTCGATCACAGCCGGGGACACTGATCTTACACGAATCGCCGTGGGGATGCAGAAGCGTTATCCCATAACGAACTTCGGAAGGAGCTTTCGTGCGGCTGGGTTCGGCGACGTCTTCATCGGGCCGATCCGCCCGATTTTGGCCGCAGCGTTCGGCGCCGTGCTCGGCGTGCTCATTGTCGCTTGTGCGAACGTCGCAAACCTCTTGCTTAGCCGAAGCACGTCGCGCGACCGCGAGCTTGCAATCCGTTTCGCAATCGGTGCGACGCGCGGTCGTATCGTCTCGCAAATTCTTACCGAGACTTTTCTACTTACCACCGTTAGCGGCATCCTCGGCCTCGGCCTCGGAACTGCGCTCGTCGCCGGCTTTGTCGCGCTACAACCGCCCGGCATTCCACGGCTCGGCGATATCCGTGTCGACGGCGTCGTAGCAGCTTACACGTTTGCCATCGTCATGCTAACTACGCTCGCCGCGGGCGTCGTTCCGGCGCTTGCGTTGTCTCGACCGCACCTCGCAGACGCGTTGAAAGCCGCCGGCCGCGGCGGCGACAAGAACCGTGGGGCGCGGGCTCGCAACTCGTTCGTGGTAATCGAGGTAGCTATCAGCGTTGCGCTCGTCATTACCTCCGGACTGATCGTTCGCAGTGTCGATGCGCTCTCAAAAACGCCGCTCGGGATCAACGTCGACGGAGTACGCGTCGGAGAGTTCACCGGACTACCTAGTGCGCGCTATGCCTCCGATTCGTCGCGCGCCGCTTTCTACCGTGATTCCGTTGCGCGCATCGATACGATTCCGGGTGTCGAAGGGGCCGCGTGGGTCGCGGGGACGATGCCACTGCAAGGTGACCGCCGTTCGCCTGCTACGTTGATGCAAGACCTTCCGCGGCCCCCGGGGCAGGAGTTCAACGTCAGCATCAGTGCGATCGAACCAAACTATTTTGGCGTGATGGGCGTACCACTAATCGCCGGGCGCGCGTTCACCAGCGACGATCGGCTAGGAACCGCGCAGGTTGCGATCGTCGACCAAGCCTTTGCCAGAACGTATTATCAGGGGCACGCGCTCGGGAAATGGATCGAGCCGATGCTAGGGGCCGGAATCGACCAACCGCATCGGACGATCATTGGCGTTGTCGACAACGTGCGCACGTCATTCACGAGCGACTTCACTCCTACCGAATATATCCCGCTCGCACAAGACCCCGAATCGTACGCCGTTTTGGTCGTTCGTGCGCTGAAGAACATTTCAGACGATCGTGCGATCGCGACCGCCGCGGTCGCAAGTGATCCGATGCTAGCGATCCCGCAGATGCGATCGCTGCGATCGTACGCGGACGGGGAGCTGGCGCGCGCGCGTCTGAGCGTCTTCTTGCTTGGATCGCTCGGAACGGTCGCGATGTTCCTTGCCGTGGCCGGTATTTATGCCGTCGTTTCGTTCGGCGTCGCTCAGCGCACGCACGAGTTCGGGATTCGGATGGCGCTGGGTTCTCCTAGCTCCGAGATCGTGCGGGACGTCGTTTTGCGCGCGTCACGCCTCGCATTCGCCGGAATCATACTAGGAGTTGGGCTCGCAACCTTCACGACGCGACTCGTGACTGATCAGCTCTTTGGAGTCGGTCCGCTCGATCCAATCACATATGCGTTCGTCGCCGTCGTCGTTGCCGTAGCGGCACTTCTCGCAGCGCTAATCCCGGCAATTCGTGCGACACGCGTCGATCCGATAATCGCGCTGCGGTATCAATAGGTGTAAAAAAAACCGCACGTTGAGTAAGTATTTCTACTCCAAGCTATTTGAGACGTTTGCTATTCCCTCATTTCGTCGAAATCACGCAAGCCTTTTCGATGAAGGGAGGTACGCTAACAATTGTGAGCTTTAGTCTAAACTGCGGAACGATCGTCGCCAGTTGCAGCTTCGCAGGATTAGCTCAATCGAACTAAAAGTAACAACGAGTCTGTGCGCGACTTAGAGCGCACGGTCATCTCGTCTTTTTCTAAAGGTCGATGGCATGCGCGTTTGGACGTTCGGCTGTTTTGCTGTTCTCGCTCTGGGCGCGATGCTCGTCGCTTGCTCGGGTTCAGGAACAAATAGCGCCCTTCCCAAAATTGGAAGCAACGCGTCCGCTCGGCAAGCTCTCAATGCGCAGCAGATCTCAAGCATGCCGCACCCGATATTGCAGAGTACAGGTGCGCCAAGTCCATCAAATGCGGCGCTTCATGGTCCTGTGTCGACGGCTGTTCTCTCACTGCGATCGCGCGTATTCGCAAATAGCCCAATTCATCGTCCGACGACGATTCTTCCACTTGATGGGCCTGTTGGAAGCGCTTACTTTACCAACATCCAACTCGAGCCGGGACAGACGGGCACCCAAACGTGGAGCTTTCCGTCCGGAACATTCGATCCGAATTGCGGGAGCCTGAACTGGACGGTTTCAGGACTGCCGACGGGAGTCTCCGGCAGTTTCAGTCCGCAGAACACGACCCCGACGGGTACGACGACGCTCACAATCACCGCCAGCTCAAATGTGACGCTCGGCGTTACGACGTTTTCATTTACGGCGACGTGTACGGGCACCAATTTAACCGGCCCATCGGCCGGGGGTGATAGCCAGACGCTCGGCCTTTATGAAGCGCCGCCGATTCCCAGCGCGTCAGTGCTCACGATTACAGTCGCACAAGGTCAGACCGGCACATGGACGCTGACCGACTCTGGATCAGCTATATTTGCGCCGTTGCAGTTCCAGGCGTGGGGATATGACGGATTGACCTGGGCCACTGCGACGTCAAATTATCCGTTTTCCGATATTCTCTCAGTAGCTGTCGGGCCGACGGCAGCGCCCGGCGGATACGGCATCAACGTCAACGCACTATCGAATACGACTTATGGTCAAGGAGACGTACTTACGATCTCACTGGCCGTCGTCACCCCGAATCCAAACGCAACGCCGACACCGACCCCGTCGCCGACACCAAAGCCGACGCCCACGCCTTCACCGACCCCCGTGGGAACGCCGACACCAAAGCCGACAGCCACACCCAAACCGACAGCGACCCCAACACTAAAACCAACCGCCACACCGACGCCGGCAAGCGTTCCCGGCGGCCAAGTAATCGGCGCTGTAGCGGGGGCTAACCTGAAATTGGCGCTTGGCGGAAGTGCTTCGGAGGGATGGAGCTTCCCAAGCGGCACCTTCGATCCAAACTGTGGGAACCTCAATTGGACCGTGAGCGCAGCACCCACTGGACTGACAGCTGCTTTCTCGCCGACGACGACCACCCCAACGGGATCCGCGACGCTCAAGGTCACTGCCTCACAAAGCGCAGCATTCGGAGTCTCGACCTTTACTATCACCGCAAAGTGCACCGGCACCAACCTCAAAGGCGGCTCAGCAGGCGGCGGAACGGTAACCGTCGGCGTTTATGCACTGCCGACGGTTTCATTTAATCTGCCACCCTACCAGACTCCGTATATCGTTGCAGGCAAGTCTGCGCAGGTACCGTTCTCCGTCGCCGGATCATCAGCAATGTTCCCGGTTACCGTCAGCGCGTTCGCGAGCCCATCGCCGATCCACTCGACGACGCCCACGATAAGTCTGAGTTCGTCGTCGCTTTCTGCGGCTGGTAACGTGAACATGACGATTGCGGCAGCGACAACTGTTGGAGCTGGCGGATACAATGCATCGTTTACAGCCGTCTCGCAAAAGAGCTTTGGGTCCGCTGTTTACACGTTCCTTATGGATGTCGCTCCGGCAGGCTCGGCCACGCCCGCTCCGATCGCAACTCCCTCGGCTCCGCCGTCTTGCGTTCAAGACGCACAGTATTCTTGGGCACTTGATTGCGCACTTGCCACCGGTTCAACGTATAATTTGCCAATATGGACCTTTGCCAATCCACCGGCTGATCCGAGTGACGGCAATGTCCTCCCGGACCCATCTGAGACGTGCAAGATACTGTCATGGTCATATGTCTATCCGATCAATTCCGCAGCCGGATTCGGAGTAATGGCTACCCCAGGACCCGTACCACCGGGACCGTGCGCGCAAACGTTCCGTCTTACAGGATATGCGCTTGTCGCGCTTGCCTCCGTTGGCAATACTGCGACCCCGCCTCCTTCGCAGCTCGTGAGACTTCAGGTTGTCGTTCAATATACCGATCCCGATGATGCGGGCACGGGTCTTCCGGATTACCAAATCACCCAAACGCTTACTTCGCAAAATGGCTACAAGCTTCTCCTCAATTGCCCATGCTCTCAAGATCTGCTTCAGTCCATGGCGACAAAATACGGAGTTCCGAAATTCTTACTTGCCGCCATAGCCTCATGGGAAAGTGCAGTAGGCACCTCACTATGCGGCGATGCATACAGAATCCAAGGGTACGGACCTTGGGCTCCAGGAAGCCCCGACCCAGGTGGTACGAACGGGTGGGGCAGAGGAATCATGCAAATCGACTTGAGCGCGGTCGGCACGCCACCCCCGTGGAAAGGGACACAGACCGACCCCGGTGTCTGGTCGAACCCTGTCGATAACATTGATAAGGGCGCATCAATACTAGCAGGCGATTATGCCCAATGTCCGCCTCAAAACGGCAAGAGCGCTGACTATATGGCTCTTGTCGCGTACAACTCCGGAGGGTGCAATCCTAACGCAACGACGACTAGCAGCCCAAGCGGTCTTCATTATCAAGATAATGTCATAAATAGAGAAGCGACAATACCAAGTACTTTCTTCGACTGCGCTGGCTCTACAACTTCATTGCTAGATCGTCTAAACTATATTACTTCACAAGTTAATTACACTTATCCATTAGCAAGCTACGATATTTCACCACTGACCTATAATACTTCACCCCGATCTTGTTAGCGAGGCAATTGATGTTCGGGCGCTTAGATTTAAAGACCCTGTGCTTCACCATTGCGATGATACCTACCGTGGCCTATGCGGAAGATCACACGACGTCTTTTTATCCTAAGCCACCAGCTTACGGTGACAAGATGATGGAAACCACAGGTATTTTTGATGGGTTTGCACATGGAAATAAATCGGCGGGCTTGGAGATCGTGGACCAGAGCGGCGTCCGACACGATTTCCTTTGGAGCAACGGCGATCCCGGACATGTCAGCATCAACGGCCACTCGTTTCCTTGCTTCATGGCGCCAAACCCCAGCCGTAGGTTCGCAGGCATTTCTTGCGATTCGTGGCCGCAATCTATAGTTGCTGGCAAAACAAAGGTCTATGTCCGATATTTCGAGGTGGTAAGAAATAACAGAGTCATGTCGGTCGCAACGGACATACGCTCAACTCCTCTTCAACAGGACCAACAATTGCGTTTATCTACCGTCAGAGAGTAGTCGCCTTCTGTCCAACGACACATACGTAATACTCTTGCAGAGTGCTGTATCTGCGGACCTGATTCATAGGCGTTCTACCTTACAAACGTCGCTTCCCTAAGGACCTCTCAGCTAGCTCCTTCCCACATCGCCGAAAATCGAGAGCGTTGTTGCAACCGCCTTCAGAGAACGTGAGGACCTTCCAGGAAATTAAAAGAACGCATTTGCGTCTCTGGAATGTTCTGCCCCTGATTGCCTTTTTGGCCAATACGTCATGCGCGCGAATCTCGGATCCCATCACTCGAACGTCCGTAACGCCGTTACAGATTTACATACCCGACTCACACGTGGGGCGTTGCCGGACGCGATTCATGAACCCAGTTACAGTCCTGGTCGATCATGAGGCACCCATTGTACTGTCCGACAACGGCGTGATCGAACACTTTGGAAGCATCTCAAGCTCTAACTATAGACTCTTGAGAAAAACGTGTCACAACGTCGCGAATGTTCTTTTTGCGTCTTCGCTTTCGGGATCTCCCAACTTATTAGTTTCCACGAACAACGCCATCTATGAAGTACACGAGGAGCATGACGGAGGGTCCAACGTTTCAAGAGCCTTGATGGTCAGTGCGAATAAGAACGAGCGGATCGACGGCTTCGCTTTGGACGCACTCAACAATATTTTCGTCGCCCTATCAACTCGCGGGAGCTCAGCGCTGACGTTGTTAGAATACCCAGCAACGGCCTCCGGCTTCGCGAGCCCCGCCGCGACGTTTCGACCCCCTGGGGTTAAGGCTCCAATCTCGGCAATCGAATTTAGTCCAACCGGGCGGCTTTACGTTTACGACGCTGCTGGAACGATATTTGAGGTTAAACTCTATGGCTCAGGACATACCGAGATAGTTCGCCGGATCGATGGAACACCACCGACTCTGAACCGTTCGCCGCATACGCTGCGCGGCAAGCGACCTCTAGTTGTCGCGCACGACGGCAACGTATACGCGGCCACCGACCGCACAATCAATGTGTTTGATACCGCGAGGAGAGATAACAGCCCACCAAATCATACGGCCATCGTTGGTGATTGGGATGACTATGTCGATGCGTTGTCGATCGACGGTCATGATCGAACGTATGTACTCACTCACAGCGTGACGGGAGATGAGGCTCCGGTTATTTCGGTCTACGAGAAACTACAAACTAATGCTCGTGCGCTTCGTGAACATGCACTCAAAGAATATTTTATAGACTTGAGCTCATAGCCTGAATTTCTTTGCAATTGGAGGTCGCAAGTGATTGTAATATCGGTTCGACGATCGATCAGACTGTTTTTCGCAACCTTGCTTGCGACCGCAATGGTGCTGCAAACCGGACCCGCTGGAGCAGACCCAACTCCGAGCCTTCTTGAGACCTTGCATAAACACACGTTGCTAGCGTCTACTGTAACTGATAACGGCGACCTCAATCCCTATGCGATCACTGTGGCGCCAGTGTCAGCCGGCCAAGTTAAGCTCGACGACGTTCTTATTGACAATTTCAATAACGTGTCGAACCTGCAGGGTACAGGAACGACGATCGTTGATTACTCGCCGACGACACAGAAAATGACGCTATTCGCAAAAATCCCGCAAACCGTTGCCGGTTGCCGTGGTGGCGTCGGCCTCTCAACGGCAATGATCATGTTGAAGACTGGTTGGATTATTGTCGGTAGCACACCGAGTACTGACGGAACAACACAAACGTTAGGCGAGGGCTGTCTCATGGTGCTCGATCCGAACGGCAACGTTGTATCCACATGGGCAGACCCGAATATCGCAGACCCCTGGGGCAACATGGCGGTGTCTGACAACGGGACGACCGCGTCGCTTTTCGTGAGTATGGCTGGATTCGACGTTCCCGCGCCAAGCGTCAAGGATCCAGCGACGGGCGAAGCCCCGATCATTCGAAAGGCGACCGTGCTGCGTATCGATCTCTCGATCCCGTATGCAAAGCCGCCAGCGATCAAGAGCGAAACAGTCATCGCAAGCGGCCTGCCAGAGCAGGCAGACCGCGACAGTTTTCTTTTCGGCCCAACAGGCGTCGCCCTCGGTACCGATGGTACGCTCTACGTTTCGGACGCTGTCGATAGCAGCATCGATCGAATTCAAGACGCGGTAACACGCACCACGAGCGCAGGCACGGGGACGGTGGTTTCGAGTAAAAAGCTGATTTGCGATCCGCTCTCGCTCATCATGGCCCCCAACGGACATCTTCTCTCAACCAACGGCCTTAATGGCCAGGTCGTGGAGCTCGACCCTGCATCGGGTAAACAGATATTCGCGCAGTGGCTAGATGTCGACCAAGCTCAGACACCGCCCGGAAAAGGCGATCTGTTCGGAATCGCCCTAAAGCCGGGCGGGACTGGACTATACTACGTCGAGGACGACACAAACTTCCTTGCGGAGGCAACACCATGAGTATCACAAGGCGTGGTCTGCTGGGTGCCGCAAGTTCGATTGGAGCAGCGGCTCTCGGAAGCCGCCTGAACGCTTCTGAACTTCACGTCGCTGCGTCGGCGCACGGTCGTAATCAGATAGTGCCCTTCTTCGGCGACTATCAAGCCGGCATTCTGACGCCTCAGCAGAGCCACACTTATTTTGCGGCTTTCGACGTGACCGTACCGAAACGTAGTGGTCTCAGTGAGTTGCTGCAGTCGTGGACTGATGCCGCCGCTCGATTGACCGCGGGTCTTCCCGTTGCTGCGGCAACTGAAGGATCGTACGATTCGGCGCAGCCTCTTCTCGATAGCGGAGAAGCCGGGGACCTCCGCCCCGCGCGCCTAACCCTGACCTTCGGATTCGGCCCAGGACTTTTCGTTAAGGACAGCACCGACCGATATGGCCTCGGATCGGCGCGACCTGCAGCATTCGTCGACCTCCCGCGGTTCAATGGTGATCAACTCATCGAGGGGAAAACTGGCGGCGACCTGTCCGTTCAAGCGTGTGCCGACGATCCGCAGGTCGCGTTCCATGCGATTCGTCAACTAGCACGACTTGCCGATGGCGCGGCGCAAATTCGTTGGGTCCAAGCCGGCTTTCGTTCCGGAGATCCGGGCAAGACGCCGCGCAACCTCATGGGATTCAAAGACGGAACGCAGACCCCGTCGGATCCGCGTCATGTCGTATGGGCGACAGATGAGGCTCCACGGTGGATGCGCGGCGGAAGCTACCTCGTCGTTCGTCGCATTCGGATCGCACTAGAACACTGGGATCGAATGAAGGTCGCGTTTCAGGAACAGACGATCGGTCGGCAAAAAGCCTCGGGCGCTCCGCTCGGTATGACGCAAGAGTTCGATCAGCTACCGCTCGCGACTACGGACAGAGACGGCAACTTTATCATTCCGGAGACCGCGCACGTGCGCGTTGCGAACGCCTCCACAAACGACGGTGCCCAAATTCTGAGGCGCGGATATTCCTATAACGACGGGGTGAGCTTCGTCGCCGAACGCTGGCCACCGTGGCATCAAGGCATGGAATACGATTCAGGGCTCCTCTTCGTGTGCTACCAGACCGATCCGCGTACTGCGTTTATTCCAATGTTCGATAGAATGTCGAAGATGGATATGCTGAACCAATTTGCGACGCATACGGGCGGTGGGATATTCGCCTGTCCGGGCGGCGTCGTAAAAGGCGAATATATCGGCCAACGTCTCTTCGAGCATATATAAGACGACTTGGATGTCGCGGAGGACATCCGCCGATCGTGGCTCCGCCTCCGGCAATACCCCCCCGGGTAATACGGCGAATCCCCGACCAGCGGGTTAGCTACATTCACCGTTCTGCACCACCGTAGCCACTAGGGAACTGGATGTACCCTCTTCATAGTTGAGAGCAACTTAGGAGTGCATGTGGACCTGCCCGCCCTTATCGAGCTCAACTTAACCGATCGCACAGCGACGTTAAATCTTGGCTTTATCAAGTTCACGAATATACCGTTGTCGCTGGCGAAGCAGTTAAGCCATGAGCGACCGAGAATTCGCAGAATCGTAGATCGTTCGGTGATTCGTCGTCGTGCGATGTGGGATTCGTTCGAACGAGAACGCGCTGATGACTTAGCACAAAGCCTGGCGGATCTAGAAACAGACTTGGACATTGAAACTGAGGCTCTCGGGAATTCATCTCGAAAGTCCGATGAAACGCTGGCCTGCATTTTACGCGCATGGGCTCAAGAAGCATGCGATGCTCGCAAGAAAATTAGGGACGCAATTAGAGTAGCGCAGGAAAGCGAAAGAGAACTTGATAGAGATGAATGGTGGGAACCGCACGAAGATGCTCGCCCAATAATCGCGCAATTCCGGACCAAAGTGTACCCGGCGGCGCTTGCGATCGTCGAGATGCTTGAAAAATCAGATGTCGTGAGAGTAAAGGCTGAAGCTCTCTTAGCAGAGGGAAGTGATCGACTGATAAGGTTTGGTGTGAGTACGAGAACATTCGATTCCCACGGCTGGTTCATCGAGAGCGATGCGGCTCGAAGTCGTGTCGCCGATTAGCGGAAAGCGCTTCCGCCACACACGGCCCCGTCATTTACTTCGCAACGTCGGTTCAGATTGGAGATTCGCTACAGATTCACGTCGTCGAGCTCGCCACGCCTGTAGCGAAGCAGCGAGTTCGCTCGCAGTCTCAATCTTGTTGCGCTCGATGCAGTTCAGAATGTAAGTGAATTGTCTGACAATCGCGCTGGCACTTTCGGCATCCGTACCGTGAAATGAGGTCGTTGAGTTGCCCGAACCATCTCCTGTTGCGTCGAAAGAGCCCGTCGCATCGCAGGCATTCTAAGTGCGCCGGCACCGACTCACGTCACAGTTGACCAGTGCAGGAAACGGCGCTAGAACTTTGGCATACCTCATTTGAAGTATTATATTGGCATCGGCCGGGCTCTCTTGTCTTAACATCAGAAGCTCGGCGTCGCGAGTTACCGGAGCATGAGCAATGGCAGAGACGAAAACGGTGTTCATCGCCTTCGCTATTGAAGACGAACGCCAGCGCGACTTCTTAAAGGGGCAGTCACTTCATCCGCGTGCTCCGTTTGAATTCATCGATATGTCGGTTAAGGAGCCATACGAAGAGAAGTGGAAAGACAAAGTCCGGACACGGATACGGCGGTCCGATGGCGTTATTGTACTCGTGAGTAAGAATTCGCGAACTTCGAGCGGACAGAAGTGGGAAATTGAGTGCGCAAAACAAGAGGAGCGACCGATACGGGGCATTTGGGCGTACACGGATGATCGGACGGAGATCGATGGCGTCTCAACAAAGGCGTGGAGCGATAAGAACATCAGCGACTTCATTGACTCCTTGTAGCGGTAGCGATGAAAAAGGCTCTGATCGTGGGCATCAATTTTTATGAGCGCATACCGCATCTTAACGCCTGTGTCAACGATGCAGTATCAGTAGGGTCGGCGTTAGAAAGACATGCAGATGGTACGGTAAACTTTGCGACACCGCTGCTGCTACTTGCGAGTGACTATGATTCTAGGGTCACGAAGCGTGAGCTCAAAGACGCGGTGCGCGATCTCTTCGCCACAAAATCTGAGATCGCGTTGCTTTATTTCTCTGGTCACGGGCATATAGAGGACGTCGGCGCCTACCTATGCGCAAGCGACTCCGAGACGGGCGACGACGGTTTCGCCCTGAGCGAACTCATGGGGCTCGCCAACAAATCACCGGCTACGAATCGGCTTGTTGTTTTAGACAGTTGCTACAGCGGAGCGATCGCTGATCGACTGGACGTCCGTGAAATGGCAGAAATCACGACCGGAACGACATTATTGAGTGCTTCAACGGCGAGTGAGGCGGCCTACGAGGCGACCGGCGGAGGGTCGAGTATCTTCACGAAGCTCTTGATCGATGCGCTCAATGGCGCCGCTGCAAACCTATTAGGTGACGTTACGCCCGGCAGCATTTACGCGCATATCGATCAATCTCTCGGCCCTTGGGGACAAAGGCCGATGTTCAAAACGAACGTTCAAACCTTCACCTCGCTTCGGAAGGCTTCTCCACCCATCGATGCGCGCCACTTGCGATCACTAGCCACATACTTTCCCGAACCTGGCTTTGAGCTACGCTTGGATCCCTCGTTTGAACCAGAACGCTTCGATGCAGACCTGGCCGGCAAGGATCTGCCTGCGCCGAACGCTGCTAATACAATCATCTTCGCTGCGCTCCAGGAATTGGCTAAAGTAGGCTTAGTGAGACCAGTCGGTGCAGATCATATGTGGCACGCAGCAATGCAAAGTAGATCTTGTAAGCTTACTGTCGTTGGTGAGCATTACCGGAATCTCGTTGCTTCACACTTGATCTAGCCGTGAGCAGCGAGGAATGGGATGCAATTGTAGATCGCCTCGCGGAAGAACTGGCAGCTGTCGAACACGCTCGCTGGGCGCATTGGCAACAATATCTTCATAGTAAGGGAGATCTTAAAGAGGACGGGTCGCTCGTTCTGCCCGCAACTCTAGTGTCGCAATGGCAAAGGCAGTTGTCGACAAGCTACGACGATCTGACTCATGAGGAAAAAGATAGTGATCGAGAACAGGTACGAAAGTATCTTGACGTGATCGAGACAATCATCGTAAACGATGACTCTTGAATCAACCTTGCGCCTGAGTATTGGTAGGCATTCGTCTCTTATGCCCGTCAAGCGATGACTTTCGAAAGCGGATCAGGCGGCATGAACCAAACCGCGGCCCAGATGGCGAAAATCGTAATAGCGCGTTCGACGTTATTACCAGCGCCTCGACCAAGGGTCTGCGAAGCTAGGAACTCCCAGAACTAGATCTCGGAGTCGCAGGCGAATTGGATGCCGCCGATGGGGTCTTAGGTGGCGGTGGTGGCGGTGGTGGGTTAGCAGGCGCATCGACTACCAACCGAGATCCCTTCTCAATTAGATTATCAATCGATCTCGGCTGAATGATCTTCACTTCTTTCATGTTAAGCGCGCAACCCTGCGCTCATTATATAGTGCCGAATGCTGTTGCCGCCGCGCTTCCATCTGTATTTTCACTGCATCGACGAACAAAGAGTTGACGCATTAATGCTCACTTAATCCTAATTGCCTACGATAAGCAACACTATCACTCGATTCAGAGGATCATCGATGCCAATTATGATCTATAGGGCCACTTACAGTTTTCATACCAACGGAAACGACAAGGACTGGGATTCTCAAGTTGGGATTGATCTCGTATCAAACGGTAGTCCAGTTGGGAGTCGATATGACTTCAATCATGACCCTAACGTTGACCATTGGAATAACGATAGTGATGAAGGGCCCTGGGATTGCCCGCTAAGCCAAAATTGGGATGCTGCCACCTTAGGCCAGTCCATTGTGCGCTTTACGCTGAGCCCCAATGGCAGCGACACGTGGGAGTGCAACGCATTCCTCACGCTTTATCTGTCAGACCAATCAACGCGTGGGTACTCTTGGCCGAACCTTACCTTTGTAAATCACGATAGCAAGATATTCCAGCTACACCCATAGACTGACGGGGTCGATTTATCGCGAAGTTGGTTGACACCGTTTGCAAAGCTGCAGCATCGAATTTCGAGTTACTTGTAGGCATTGAGGCTAGACGAAGAGGCAGTCAATGATTCACAAGAAATGCAAGTCTTAATGCGAATGGCGCAAGGCTAAAACGTTTCGGAGGAGCGCGTCAAATAATGCCCCACACGAAATTCGTTCTTGGTTTGAGCCTTATACTGGCTTTATGCACGTGGCTCAATTCCTTTGCCTCTGCTGCGCCGGTCGGACAGCTCATCGACGCCGATGATAACTCGCTTCAAAAACTAACGCTCATGGTTACCGCATCACCGCAAACCGCGGATAATGCCAAGGACATCAGAGTCTCGATTACCTTGTCGAATCCTACATCTGCTGAAGTACCCTATCCGGCAACCAACGTGTTTTTGGCAGACACTGGAACGACAATCAAGAATTCCGAAGGCCAGATAGTCGCTCGCGACCATCCTCTTGCGCGAGGTATGGTGGCGGGGGTACGGTTTCATTATCTTGCAGCGGGAGATTCTCTTGGCGAAACGACAACATTGTACGACTTGGGGTACGACCTTCAACCTGGACAGTATACGCTGATAGTCTCGCACACTGGCGTTGCTGCAAACGTGAGGCCGATCTACGCATCGCCCGTTTCAATAACTATTTCCCGATAAGGACCACCCAGACGCTAGGTGGATCTTTCGCAGCGAGATCGGCCGAACACCCTGGACGTGGACCCCGACATTGACACGGTAGGCTTGCTTTCGCCAAAGATGATCGATGTGACCGCCGAGCGCTACGTCCTAATCTGGTGCGCCCCGACCGGCTGCGATCTATCTGGAGAGGAAGGGGCCCAGTCTATTGCTCCGTCCCCTTTCACTCCCCTTACTCGAACTCGCGTCGCTTGTAGGGCTCCGCAAGATCGCACAGTTCGCCTGCAGTGCGAATCTTCTGCTTGCAGATCTCAATGAAATAGCCGTCCTCGTCCTCACCTTCGAATGAGTGAGCGTCAAACCCGAAGGCTGCAATAACGAGACGAAGCATTTCTCGACGATGGAGCAGAGCGGAGTTATCCGGCTTCGCTAAGACAAACTCGTCCCCGTTCATCAAGCGATTCGGTCTATCTCATCTGCGTCTTGGCGGCCTTCTGAACCGTGCACGATCAAAAAAGTGAGAAGCTTTGCAACATACCTGTGTAACAGATCGTGGGCACCTGGGGCCGCGCAGAGCCGTCTCAACGCCATACCCTAGCCTCACCAGCCGGCCCTGGAGCTTGTGGACCATCTACTTATCTGCGGCGCATGCTTACATCCCGGTCCCGGACATAACTGCTGCTCACGATGCTCATGCGAGGTTGCACGAACATGTCGTTGAAGCCGAAGTCCTCGAGCAAGGTCACCGACGTGACACGCAAGCGTACTATGGATACTCAAAAGCCAGGCGTAGCGTCGGATCTCCGTCCCAATCAGCAAAGAAGATTCTAAGCAGCCTGTCCTTCGGGAGGAGACGATGGAATACGTGATGACGGATAGCGTCGCGCACTGCACTGTCACCGGTGAGGAACACTCTTGAAAGCCATGCCTTCAAGATTAATGCTTCCTCTTTGTTTCCGGACAACCAGATTCTACCGAACCATCGGCGGAATTCCATTGCAGCCTCGTAACGAAGAAGCGACCAACCATCTTGGGGATCTTCACGAAGGCAACGTTCGAGAAACCTAAGGTAGCTCTCGCGAAAGACATCGTGCGGTAGCGGTGGCTCAACGGGCCGCCGCTGCAAGTCCAAATATTGATACGCAGCACCTTGGATTGCAAGATCATCACTTTGCAAGCAATCAAGGATAAAGCGCTGGTCGGGCGCGGCGACCGACCTTTCGTCCTTAAGGCCGAGCCTGCTGACCACTTCTTCAATCGTCACTGTCTAAGTTACGGCACCGGGATCGGAACCGGGACCGGAATAGGTAGCGGTAGTATCGGAAAGTCCGGCGGCTTGAACGGCCACGTGGGTGATAGTGGCGGCCCCTGAGCGGGCTGTGAGGACTTTGCCGGCGCGTAACTGTTCAAAGGTGTCGTTGGACATGCTTTGCACTTCCTTTCGAAGATCTTATAGCACCGTACGAGCCCTCGGTAGAAGTCGCCAATTTCTACAGCATGGGCGTCGCCAGGATGGTTTGCATCCCAACCTTCGTGCGAAAGAATTGCTTTCTCGAATAGGTAGATTTTGCCCAAAAGGGTCGCACATGAGTCTTGATCAGAACATCGAATCGTTACGCCCGTCGGTGGATGATATGGCCCTCCCTTCTGATGAGTTCCATCAGGATCAACCACACTTGCGGGATCCTCCAAAGAATAGTTATATGGCATTAGGCCGGCGAGTAAGGGGTAGAGATCTGCCTGCGTATAGCGACCCCAGGATGGTCGATACCAACGTGCGTTGTTATAGCTGCGCTCTGTAAGGCCGTTCAGCCCGGATTCGAATTGCTCAGACGTTTGCCCGGGTAACCGCAGCGGCTGGTGAAGGGTGCTGCCGACACGATCGGCCCAGATATTTCCGTACGGTTCATACTCAGCTTGCCAGGAGATGGCCGGCGTGCTGCTGGTTTGATTTAGCGGTGTTCCAAGATGGTCGGTAAACGTCCAGTGAGTTCCACCGCTATCAAGCTGACTAACTGGCCGGTCGCCAAACCATATGTAATCATATGCTATTGACGGCGTGCCGGAAGCGAATTGCGCGGTCTCCGAAAGAAGGTGCTGTTCTGGGTCAAAGAGGGAATCGCGATAGTCGCTGTTGCTCGAGAGCTGCGTCGAAACTCGTTGACGGAAACCATTGTAGTAATAGGTCTTGATGAATCGCGAGTCGGTCGCAAGTAGCTCCCGGCTCGAATAGGTGAATGTCGATTTGCCGTCCCCGAGCTCGCTTCCAAAACTGTCGTAGCTGACGGCGCGGCTTGCTCCATTTTCGAGAACCGACGTCAGCTTCGGTAGGGTTCCGCTGTAGGTGAATGTATCCGTTCGGCCTGTGCCAAGCTTAAGTGTCTTGAGGTTTCCCATACTATCGTACGTGTAGCCGTTGCCGGTTGCCGTGCCCCAGAGGCTCGTGCCGGAATTCGCGGTAGTGAGCCGGTTGAGATCGTCGTACTGGAACGCGCGATCGTAGCCAGCATTAACCTTGTCGGTGAGGGTAGTAATATTGCCGACGGCGTCCTCACCATATCCGTAGTCAGCCAACGTAGTCGAACCGACGAACTTGTTCTCGGTCGGAAAATATCGCGCGTTATATGTGAACGTCTGCGTCGTGCCGTTACCATAGCTAAGCGTTGCGATAGGGCCGAACGGCTCGTATGTCGCTGCGGAGACGAACATTTCCGGATTGCTCGTGAAGGTACGAGCGCTGCGAGAAGTTCCCGCGCCAAAAGTCAGCACATTGCCTTCGACGCTGCGCCCTGCGGACGCACCTGAAACGGTCGAATTGGTTAGGCCTGGCAGCACCACTGCGGCGTGCGTGACTGCCGAACTCGAGATCGCTGATCCGCGGGCTCGCAAGGCCGGAAGGTCGCGCACCGGCAGCCGCGCCAAGGGTACGAACGTGCCTGGCGCGGCTTCAGGCGCAGTCGGGCGCAAACTCTGGCCGCGATAGGCAAGTGCACGAAGCTGTGCCGGGCTCATCGTTCCGGTTTGCTGAACAGAAAGCGGCCGATCGGCGAAATCGAACGTGTACCCGATAACCTTGCCGTCCGGATAGGTGATCGAGTTGCGATTTCCATTCGCATCGTATGCGTACACCTTCGAGAAGCTATTGCCGACAATCGTATTTGCTTCTGTAGCGATGAGGCCTCGACGCTCGTAGGTATAGGTAGTTGATCCGGAGGGGTCGGACATCGTTTCCAAACGACCGATGCCGTAATGGCCCGATGTGGCGTCATCGTACGTCCAACTGGATGCAAGAGTCTGACCACTCTTCACGGCACTCTCCGTGAGCTCGCGATCGAGCGCATCGTACGTATATGTCGTCGTGGCAGCGTTACTATCAGTTTTCGATGTCAGATCGTTATCGGGATCGTAAACGAACGTCGTGGTCCCCTGAACGGGCGAGACCTCCTTGGTAAGGCGATCGAAGTCATCGTAGTGGTACGTCGTGACGTTGCCATTCTCATCGGTCACGGAGTCGAGGTTATCGTGAAGGTCGTAGGCATACTTTTCGACCACCGTTCCTGTTCCAAGCTTTCGCGTTTCAGATAGTCGCCGCCCGGCCACGTCGTAGCCATAAGAATAGTTTGATCCCGTTTCATGATTCTCGTCGTTATAAGTACTGAGCTCGCCCGAATCGATGTAGCTGAACTGCTTATATGTGCTATCAGGGTTCGCGATCGTCCCAAGATTGGATGTTGCGGGAGTATAACCATACGAAGTGCTCCAATCCGTTGTCCAAGAGCCGCACGAGGCTGCCGGGGTACCACAGGCCTGGGCGGACAAACTCGTGGGCTGATCAATCGTGTTGTATGCGAGCGCAAGTCGCTCGTGTTGGAGACTGTTGCTATCGACGCGAACCGTACCAGTAATGCGATCTGAGGTATCGTAAGATACGGCTAAAGCGTTTCCGGCAGGCCACTTCACGTTTGTTAGGCGTCCAGCCCCGTCATAGGTCCACGCGGTCACTAAATTCGAAGTATCGCCAGGGACCCCAAGCAAGGTGCTCGTGAGCATGCGCCCGCGCGCGTCGTAGGTGTACTCCGTGTTGACAGCGTTGGGGTCGGTCATGCTCTGCGGACTTCCAAAGGGCGTATAGCTCGTGAATCCAGAGTAGCCGGAGTACGTCGTCACGTGCGAAAGTGCATCGGTCACGGTTTGGAGCTGACCCGCGCGATTGCCGTCGGAATCAGTGTCGGAGAAATACTTGTAGGTCGTCTTCTGCGTGACGTCGGTGCGGGGGCCAACTGAGGTCAGCATGCGCCCCCGAGAGTCGAAGGTCCACTTCCAAGTATATGTCGTCGCGACACCGTTGATGTGGCCCGCCGTGGCGCGTTGCGTCAGCGTGCCATTCGTCTGATATGTGTCGGTCGTTGAAACCGTGTCTCCCGTCGTGTCCACCGACGGAATCGTCGTAATCTGAGGGAGATCCTGGCGGGGATCGCCGATCGGATAATACTGATAGCTCGTCGTACGCGTCGTCCCGGAGGTGTCGAGGTTTTCGACGACCTTTGTTGGCCCGGGGTACGCATTTCCGCCGGCATCTCGGCCATATGAGTACGTGTAGGTGTGATTCGGTGAGCCGTTGACGCCGTCGTCGGACACTGTTTGCGTCCGCTCATACGCATCATACGTATAAGTGCGCGTCTGATCCCCGCCGCATTTGCACTGCGGGCCGCTCATTTCAAGGAGCATAAAGGAGTTGAGATCGTAAGAAACGTTCGTGACGCCGCCCTGGCCATCCGTGATCGTCGCGAGCCCCCCGAAGTTTCCAGGATAGCTGAACGTCAGGTCGCCGCCGGTATCGGCACACGGTGGTGCCCCACTACATTTGCCCGTTACCTGGTTCGTCACCTGAAAACCGGAATAGGTGTTGATTTCCTCCGGGTCGCCCTGCGGATCGACGATCTGCGTGAGATCAGCCGACGCAAATGACGAGCCGTCGTTAAGATACTGGTACGTCCACTTCTTTCCGTCGGGCTCCGTGACCGAACAGAGCTCGCCCGTCGTACATGACGTGCCGGAATCGTAGGCGAGCTTCACGAGTGTCCCGGAGGTTGGCGCCGACGAAGGACATGCGCCGTTCGCGAGCCACGACAGCTCCGTTATGCGATTGCTCGTATCGTAATAGAAACAGAGCTTCCGGCTGAGCGGGTCCGTGACCGTCAGAATTCGATCATTATGGCCGACCGTCGCGTCTCGCGTGATCGTTTGAGCGTTGCCAAACCGGTCAGCTAGCCCTGTCAGCTCGCCCTTGGCATCGAAATCCCACTTCTGATTCGAGAAGTCCGTGACTACATACGTCGGGCCCGCACTGACAGCGAGCGTATCACCTGAAATCGAATCGTACACCGATCCGGTCGTCGGGACGTTGTTGAAATAAAACGGCTTATTCGTCTTGTCGAACAATGCCACGGTCTGACTGGAAAGCTGCGAAAGGTCGAGATGCGCATCGAAATTGTCCTGCCAGTTCGCTCCCAGCGCGTTTGTTCCGATGGCTTGCGAGCTGTGCGCTCGCGTGAAGCTTAGGCCGAACGGACCGGAGAACGCTACGTCCGTGTTCGTATAGTACTCTTCGCCGGTTGCCACATCGACAGGACCACCTACGCCAGTACCGCTGCAGCAAGGTTGTTCTGGAGGTGGCAGAACGTAGATTGTATAGGTGAATTCCCCGTCGCCACAACTTGCCTGCGCGGTATACGCCGCGGAAATGCCCGATGTAAGGTTGCCCGGCGCCTGAAAGGTAACCGTCGAGTTCGTCCCTGCGGGCGCAACGATAGGATTGATCTGCAGATTTACTTGGGGCGAATTCGAGCTCGTCGGGGTCCATGTGCAAGAGCCGAAAATCGCACCCGATGGCTCTGAAACGACGCAGTTCGAACCCGGATACATGTAAAGCGTGTTGTTGAGCTGCATATCGGCGCAGCTCGTGGAGGGTGGCGTGCTCGCGTCGGGATGA
>Ga0209611_10003846_pt1 | contig 25876 bp, 20 predicted proteins | sample S1TSphgellanicum_3_FD_187693 | JGI IMG/M metagenome (GOLD analysis project Ga0209611, IMG submission 187693) | Host-associated microbial communities from peat moss isolated from Minnesota, USA - S1T2_Fc - Sphagnum magellanicum MG (SPAdes) (version 2) | ecosystem: Host-associated > Plants > Peat...
AATTTGGTGATTTTAACTAATTTTCTCCCTTACTTCTGGCGATTGAAAACCTCCCTTGACACTTTGTTTTTGAAGTTCTCAATTTTTAATTTCGAGGTTGGGCGAAATTTCGCCAATTAAAACAAAAAGGCTTCAATTGTTTGTTATGATTGCTTCAAAAATTGTTTGTCATAATTTGTCTTTCAAATTTTTTAATTAATGTCTTTTGAAGGTGGGTGGGTCTGAAGTTCCTTAACCCATGGGCCATAAAAGTTGTGATTGGTTGGATTTTTTTTAATTTTTTTCTCAATTTTTATTTTTTCTTTTTTGAATGTGGGCACAAAATTTGTTAGCCCAATCATCCAAAGAATTCATGATTGATAAATTTAAAAATTACATGATTTCTTTCTCATGTTTAGAAAATATTTTTGAAATAAAAGGTGAGCACAAAGTTTGTTAACCCACAGGCCAAAAGCCATATTTGGTTGGATTTTCTTAACATGTTCTTTTTCTTCTAGGATCCATGGTCACTAAAATGAAGTGGAAGAAGAAATGCTTCAAGTGATGAAAAAAAGAAAAGATAAACCTTAAACCAATTTTTTTTTAATTACATAAAATATCAACTGTAAAATCAAATTTTACATGAAATAATATGTTACATTTTTTGGCTCTGTTATAATATGTGGGTACCTCAATAAAATCTATTTTCATTTTATATCACACTTGACAACCTAGGCCCACACATAAATGATTTCTAAATTTTCATAGCACAATGAAATTTCTTATTGGATGATAAAATTCCATTGGAACCCCTATAATCTCAATGAAATTTCATAATCCCATTCAAAATTTCATCCCAATGCATTCATTGAGTAGTGTGAATAAGTGGTGATTTTAAATACAATTTAATAGATGCAGTTGAATAATTGTACCCTTTTTTTAATGGAATAATTGTACACAATTTTCTAATATTGTTGGGCTGGGGCTTTTTCTGGGGAAAAGGTCACTTGAACCCTAAATTTCCAAGTCCAGGTAACCATCAATATTGGGCGGGTATCAACGTTTACATTTACTAGCTGGTACTCAGATTGATACCAAAGTCAGTACCAGTCCATATACCATGGGTTCCAGACTGGTACCCGTCCAATACCCGTGTCCTTCTTCTGGGTTTGGTGTGTTGGGGGGATTTGAAAAACCCTAGGGTTGTCAGGCTACAGTTGCTGCTGAGAGAATGCGAAGCGTGAGGGACGGGGGTGGAGCGGAGCGGAGGAGTTGGGGAGAGAGGAGAGAGGCTTCTCATCAGTCGCGGTTGTGGGCGGAAATGGCGTGATTATGTTTCTTGAAGAGTTTGGATCTGGTATGTGTGCAAGCTTTGAATTCTTGGCTGAAATCCTCTGTTTTTTTTTTTGGGGGGGGGGGGGGGGGGGGGGGTGGGGTGGGGGGGGGGGGGGGCGGACATGAGATTGTTTCTGACTTCCTTGCTGTTGGTGATCGATCAGGACGCTAATTCTATGTGTTGTGCAGTGGGCTGAGAGAAGGTTTTTGTTTGTGTTCAATGGTGAAAAAATTGTTTCTTTTAGATCTAAATTTTGATGAAGTTGGAAACTGGCCGTGTTCTGGCGAATTGCTAGTTTGTTGGAAGTTTAGGGTTTAGGGTTCTTCAGATGAACCCTGAACTGAATCCCATGCAATAGTTAGAGTTTCAGAAATGCATTAGGTTGTCGTGCTTCTGGCGAATTGTTTTAATTCTCTGCATTAACTTGGAAGCTTGAATGTGCTGAATCTGTGTATTTGGCACTCCAATTCCAGGGTTGGAGGTGTGCTTAGGGTTTATAATGCTCAGCTTGAAAGTCAAGCTTTCATCATGGCTTTGTTAGCCAGGTCTGATGTGACTCTTTGTAGTATTACAATTGTGAAGTTTTTCTATTCTGTGTACTGTCATCAGAGAACATCAACAATATAGTTCAGTTGTGGGCTTTGTGTACATACGTGTGCAGCTTCTGAGCAACACACCCATTGAAAGCAGTGCTGTAAGGTTGGAAGAAAAAGAAAGCAATTGATATGGCTCTGAGCAATTTTTTGCTGAGTGTTGTGGTTGTGGGAGCTGGCTACATGCTGCTACGGAGTGATGTGCGCCGGTCTGCTGTCACCCTTCGCAGCAACTTGAAACATATTAAACGCTGGCTTGAGCAGGAGACACCTTCTTCTGAAGTTGGCAGGTACCTTCTGTGTTTTCTGTTGGAATTGATTCAAGCACTAGAGGGTCATTGACATGAGCCTATGTTTCTTGCACAGACCCAGACCTTTATAATGTCAAATTAGTACCACAAATATGGTATGACAGGTAGATTTCATGCTTGCTCCACCACCTTAAGATGTCCCTTCTTAATAATAGTCTGGTGCACACCTGACTGCTACATGGATCTGTTTCAACTTCTGTCTAGAGCTGGACAGGTAAAGCCCAAAGAAGTTGAGAGTGGAGCATCACAAAAGGCTGCAGCAAAAGAAGAAATCAAGCACTAGACCTCAATTTGTGTTTGATTCCTATGCTCTGATACAAGTTTAGATTTGCATTGTGGCATTGCATGTCCTGGACATCCTATTTCTAGCTTTCCATGCCACCCTGTGTCAGCTTATACGAATGGAGATTTTATGAGGAGATTCAAGATCATTGCTCAAAGTTGGGTGAAGGGGTTTGTTCTTTTTTTCCACCTGGAAGGCAAAGTTGAAGAATGATGTCATTTTTGCTTAAGCATGCCTGCATTTCGATGGAGCTACTGTTTCTTTACCTGCCGGTGGATACTTTCTAACTGCTATATCCTTTGGAGTGTTGACTGTTGATTGAGTACAACAGTTTGGCATCTACAATTTCCAACAGCTCTTTTCCACAGCATCCTTTACCAGTTCTAAAGTAGCCTGTAATTTGATCAAGATAAGGGTGGCCCAGCAGAATGGCCACTTGATAGGAACTGGGGTACTACCCAGTGTTGTTCCAGAGCCTATCTTAATTTCTTTAGTTCTGACGCATGGCCTACACAGACAGCTAGATGCTTGTCCTTTGAAGGGTCTTAGGCTTCTTCTACAGTTTGGTGCTGTGAAACTGATAGATTATATGTTGGCTTTGTAGTAATCCATCATAATATCTTTCTTATCTCTGTTGAACAGTGAGCTCACAACCAATTTGTACGAGGTAGAGGTGGTGTGAATTTCGTCAGAGGCTGTGGTCATGTAGCCATCTTAATCTGGAACAGAAAGACCTTGGAGGATTTTTTTGGTGTAGTTGGAGGGCACATTCCTCACTGTAACTTTTCATCCATGAAGTGCAGGCATTTCAACAAATGAAATGCCCATATATTTTCTCCTGTGATATGTGGTGAGTATATGATGGGTATCACAGGAAAAAAATTCTTATGGGTCTTCATGCCTGGTAAAGCCCTGGGTGGCAGATTTTATCAAAATAAGGGCCCATGTGAGACCATATGACTTTACTTATCATTTTTATTCTGGTGCCTGACATGTGTTTGGAATCAGTAATGACCATTTGCTGTCAGAAAAAGTGGGTACAGTTCACTTCTAATTGCAATGTCTGTTGAGTGCAAGCCAACATGGTGACTGATTCTTTCCTCTGCTTCCAAAAATGTAATAGAAGCTGAGGACAAAGATTTTTGTATAGTTGTTTGCTTGGGACTTTGGGCAGATTGTTACCAGTGTTGGGTGGTTACCCAGTTTGGCTCATTAGAACTGCTGGTTTGAGTTCCAGTTCGCAGAAACGGAACGAGAACTGGGTCTGATTTCTGCATTCAGAACTGGAACTGGATCTTTAAATCAGATCTGGTTCTGTAACCAGAGCCAAACCCAGACTCAGTTTCGGAACTGGAACTGGAATTTTTGAAAAATAAAATAAAATTGATAAAATGAGTCTGGAACCAGGAGTTAAACAGCAGTTACCCAGAACTGGGTCTGGTTTCCAGAGCCAAAATTGGAACTTGAAATTTTTTTCAAGAACCAGACCAGAACGAGACCTGGGGTTGCATTTTTTTTGTGGGCTGGAACCATTATTTTTTTATAAAAGAACTGGAACCAGAGGTTCTTCATAAAAGTCCAGAACCACCTGACACAATAGAGTTATCCACAAAGTAACCCTGTCTTCACCCTGTCTTTGGGCCTCCTTTCACCCCTTATCCCCTCTTTCAGTGGTATCCGCAAAGTAAGGACATTTTATTAAATCTCAGTATGAAAATGCTGAAACTCAGCGTTTAGTGCACAAGGTTAGAGACTAATGATAGTAGTTGTACAAGTAAGAGTAGTGAAAATATATGTAGCAAAAGTGGAGGCACTCAGGGAAAAGGAAAGACAGGATGAAACTCACAGTTTACCACCAAAATTGATGATTTTCTGAGTTTCACCCCCACCTTGAATGCTAATGTACTTTTTTGCAGGTTTTTTTTAATCTCACCCTGTGTATGACCAAACTCAGGGTTCTGGTACTGTGTTTGTCTTCCTTTACCGATAACTCTATTGTTGCCTTTCTACAGCCACTGTTGCTAGCCAATTAAGTCCATCCAGAAGTCAGCAGCTAGTCACTGCCATGCATGAGGAAGGTGAAGTGCTTATGCTTTATGTCACTCGTCTATCATACCACTTCTCACATTAGTTCAGGTTTGGCTGGAACTGACACAAAGGTTTCTTCATAATGTTATAGAGTTCTTTGCACTCTTGTAGATATATATGTCATGAAAGTGGATGTGGTTTGCAGCTTCGGTTCATCAGGAGTTGGGAGAGCCTGCAAGGTTTGCCGATCTCTTCTGCAATCTGCTGGATTTCATGATTATTGTACTCAAAGTGTGTTGGTGCGAGACTACCAATGACGGAAAGCTGGGTGAGGGGAATTGAATCTGGATTAACAAGGCTCTAAGCAATCCAGATCCAATTCTGATCAAATCAGTTGTTTCAGGGACACAAAAAAGGAATCAAGATGGTGCATTTCTACAATGCAAAATATATGCTCTTTTCAAGATATCTCCAAATAGCTCAATTCTCAGAGTTGCAGTCTACAATCATGATAAACTCTAAGACTACAAAGATGTTCCCTGACAGTTTTAATCAGAGACTTCTAGTTGATGGAACTGGTATTTACACTGATGTTTTCATTGTTGTAAAATCAAGTCATCAAATGCAGAGAGGACTGCAGCTGAGGAGAATTGACGAGACCATGATCAAAATCCTTCACTACACTCAATCAACATAATAACTATAGCTTATCCATAAAAGGATGAAATGACTAACAAACTTCCCGAGCTCACATAATACATGTGTAGGCTAGACAAAAAGACCAAAGAGGACAAGAGAAAATGCTTGTGCTCTGTAAAAGGACATGAACTCTATGCAGATAAACTGGCTTTGAGTGCATCAGAAATGAAGCGGTACTTGTATGTGAAGCCAAGCTCTTGTGCTTTCTTTGGTAGCACCCTTTGGCCTTCCAATACCTGCAAGAGGCAATCAGAAAAATCATCTACTGGCAATATATGTGATGATCTACAACCACTATCAAGAGCTGATGAAGAAGCTGGTGGAGAGTCATGGCAGCTTGTCACTGCTATTCGTGATGAAGGTGATTGTCCAACACTTAAAGGCTGATGCTCATAAGGTTATGACCCCACTCATTGTTGTCATGTTAGTTTTGGTGTCACTGGAACTGCCTATACAACCTGATCCCTACTACAAAGTACATGTCAACATATCAATCATGAAATGTATCCTTACCCACTGTGCAATTTGACTACTTCACATTTGCTGCAACAAGGGCCTACAGTCTGATTGCAGATGGAAAAATCATCAACAAGAATTTCAGGAGTTATGTGCAAAGGAAAGACGACAAAAGTGTGCAACATTTTAGGTCAGTAACATACCACACTGGCACCTTCTCCAAGAAGAACTCTTAGTGCAAACTCCGGAACTGGAAGCCATGATGGTCGCCCCAACACGGCACCTAGTCTGTCACACATCTCATTCACTCGCACTGGGTTTGGTGCTGTTCCATTTATAACACCTGCTATCAAATGTTCCATGAAAAAAAAATTTGTCACTGATCAAGTTCTTCCATTTCCTTTCTCTATTATGATTCTGTCATGCTACCTTGTTGTGGGCAAATGGTAGAAAATGGCTATTGACATATATAAGCACCAGGGTGCTAAATCCTGCACACTTAATAAATAAAGAATGCTATGTTGAGGATTCATAGTGATAGGTTTTGGGTTTTGAGAGAGTGGAAATGAACATGCAATTCCTGATCCCTCTTTCAGTGGGTGTTCATAACTAAATGCCTAATCAAGGTTGGACATGGACCTGTCGGTTGAACTGTGCAAAGAAAAAGAAAACCAGATTACCTTCGTATGCAGGGTTGGATAGGGATTCCATGATCAATGAGACTAAATCATCACGGTGCACCCACGAAATCCTGCACACCAAGAACCTCAGCATCAGAAATATAAACCTTCTTTGATGTGGAATGAAAGCATATACAAAGGAGACTGACAAGTTGGCAATAGATCTAATGTAAGCAGAAATAGAGCTGGGCAAAATAATCATCGAACCATTGCTTTCCAGAACCCAATGGTCCACCTGCAGAAATCGAGAACGTAGGCACCATCTGGGCTGCAGCCATGAAGAAGTGTGACACAAGAAATTGTCATACCTTACACTGCAATGGGAAATTATCAAAGGAACAAAGCTGCACATTGTTTAATTGTAAAACACCACACAAGCATGTCATACATTTTATCAGCAATGATACACATCTTGACATCAAAACAACAAATCAAAACATTCTTCTGCCTTTGTCTTCTAGCCCCAGAGTAACTTCACAACTGCTGCAGATGTCGAAGATGAGAACTTGTTATTGACAGCATGTAAGAAGATTGACAGTGATGTTGAAGATCAGGGGAGAGGGGAATCAGAAGAGGAGTGACTGGCACATGCCTAGAGCACCACCATCTTTGTCAAGCACAATGCCACTGCGGAGGAGGACAAGCCTGGTGCTGTCATCCAAGCCCTGAGCTGCAGCTTCCCACTCTCTGCATACCTGCCCCATCAACATCCATGCCCATTTCAATTTCTCTCATCTCAACTTCTACTGCTTGGCCTACCTTCTACAAAAGAAATAATCATCAGTCTTTCCCTGTAAAAAAGAATCAAATGTGACCAAAACTGGGGTAGCACACCCACCTTTGAGTTCATAAGGTCTGCTTGAATGTCCCATAAGTTGTCAAAGGACATTTAGAGATTTCAAAGTAAGAAAGAGTCATCAGTGATGACGCACTTATCCTTACAGATTGTGTCAATGCAATGTTAGTGGGTAGGGAAGATTTCTCACCTCGGCAAGATAGTCCTTTCCTGATGGACTTGTCTCATCAAATGCAGATGTCTCACTTGTGCCTGCACAAAATGCTCAGAATCAATGGTAAATTGTGCTATTGAACCATTCATAGCCATCCAAAGGGAACACAGAGAGGATTCTGTGCCATACAGGTTTAGGGTTTTCGAAGCTCTGTGTCATCAAACAAGTCATATACATCATTGACAATTTGAGACAAAATCTCTTACCATAGTAGCCCACTGCAGTGGAGCTGACAAGAACTTTCGGTTTCAACTCCATGGGTGCAGCATTGATTGCCTCCACTACCTACACAATTGCCACCTTACAACAATACTTCAAATTTTTTGCACAGTTGAAATGTTCAGAAAAACTTGCACAATCAGATTAGTTGTGGTTCACAACGTGAATGATGAAGAGATGGGCCTAACCTTAGCAGTTACTCCTACTCTGCTCTTTTTGATCTCTGCTTTCACCTGCCACATGTTGGATCAGTTGCTGAGAGTCAGTGTTGCTTGATCACAGTTCTTCGTGTATGACCTCTCCCCCATCTCATCCATGAAAAGAATATGTGGTTTCCAGCACAAGATGTCAGTAGAAAATGTTGACCTCTGGAGTCCAGCGTCTGCTGATAGGAAGACCAGCCAAGTTGACCACACCTGTTGCTCCATGAATGAGTTCCACCCAATTGGCTTCCTCTGCCACCTCCAGGTTTGGATACCTGTGCTCTGGGATTAAAAGGCCCCACACTGCCCTCAGCCATACACCAAGCTAGCTGCTTTACACCTTGAAATAAATCGGCATCCCATCAGATGGCATAGGAAAGAAATTCTGAATTCTATTCCAGGTCAAAGTTCTTTCTCACCAGGAAACACAGATTGGGCCTTTGAGATTGAACGTGTGAGTATGCGAACTTGGTGTCTGTCTACATCAAAATTTGCAGATAAAAACCATTAGTCAGAGGATGCTAGAAGTAAAAATTTCAAAGCCCTACCCCAAGTGTTCATGTCATACTGAACTAGCAAAAAGACAATAAAACCTTGCATACCAGCAAGAAGCTTTTGGACCAGTCTTGAGCCAATAAAGCCTGTTGCTCCTGTGATTGCCACAATCATCTTCTCATTCTGCCAAAAAAACCCACTTCACCAATTGAAGCATTTGTCGCAGCTAAAATGGTTCAATCAATAGCTCTTGAAATATGTCAATAATTAGGTCTACAAGGGTACTTGGAGAAAAACCTTAGGTAGACCCATTTTACTTGGACTTGCTTCCGCTCTACATACAAGCTTTTGGTATCCATTTTGTTGTACATACCTAATTTGCTGCAAATACAAAAGACAATCAGAAAGAGTGTCACATAATTATCCGTGATGTGATCTACAGCAGAAAAACAATCTTACAGCTCTCACTCAAGTTTGTCTCTTCTGAGAATGAGATAGGTATTTTGCATAGTATGTCTGAATTCCCTCTACTTGGTTCCCATTGCTGGAAGATGGACCTCTGTTTTCTGGAAAATATAACCAGTTGACCTAAATGAGTTGATGCAGTCTTTTTTTTTTAAGTATGAACTACCTCCCCCTCTTTCAAAGATTGATTCTACCAGCAAAAGACAGCATCTGCTGGCCTGTGTGAATGAGTTCCTAGAGGCAAAACATTCATGCCCTTAAGCTCTTTATCAGTCCTGAAATTTCCATTCAAGTGGGACAGTAGTGAAGAAGATGATGACAATCTGCACCTGCAAAAATTTAATTTTGCGGATCATAAATAAACCAATTGAAACTCCACATGAGAGAATTGGTGCAAACGGGTGAACAAAAAATCTGGGAAAAGTGGTAGAAAACTTGCTGACATGATACCTGAAAATCAGCATGGGTGAAGCTGCAAATCCCATCACCATGTAGAGTGGAGTGTACAGACCCTAAAACACTAGAACAGGATGATGATGAGACACTAGTATTGCTGCTTGGGAGTATGATCCCTCTCAGTACAGTTGCCTTGACACCATTCATACCACTATAATGCTGCTGCAACCCTTGCATTTGATTCATCTTTCCCCCCTGCTATATACTCCGACTGATACTGTTACAGTAAGAGTGCAGAGGAAGACAAAACACACACACACACACACACAGTACTACAACATTGTTGGTGAATGCAGATTATGATGCAAAACAAATTCAACCCAACAACAAGGACACACACCAAGACTCCAGTTTTGTTGGTAAATGAAGATTATATGATGCAAAAACAAATAGAACCCAAAACAAGGACACACACACCAAGACTCCAATTTTGTTGGTAAATGAAGATTATGATGCAAAAACAAATTCAACCCAACATCTTCTTGAGTGGGTGGGTCTGCTTTTTTTTCCCTTGCACCTTATCCACTGTAATCCCAGTAATGTTTTGTGTTGGGTAAAAGCCCTCAGCCTGGCCTGGGCCCTTATTCTGGTAAAGCCTGCAGCTGAGCCTCTTGGCCTTGGCACATGCACATCTCAGTCCCCACTTTGGCCCTAAGCTTTTGCTTCACTTTGCCCCCAAAAAAGAAGAAAAGGGCATAAGAAAAGCACAAAAGTGACACATCTTTTTGGAGCACATGTTGGCAATTTCAGCAGCTGCCAATTTGGGCAGAGGTAAATACTGAGGTTTGTTTTGGTTGTTTTACTTAAGAGAGATAAATATTCCAACCCTTTTTTTTTCGTTGCATTAGGGTTTAATCAATATTTAAATTTAGTGTTTTAGTTTGTTATTTGGGTTTTAGTATTTTTGAGCTTTTTGATTTTTTGGGTTTTTAATATTATGTGTTTTTTGGTTTTGTGAGTGTAAAGTTTGCAATTAATTTTTATTATTCACATTTGTATTTTAAAGTTGATGTTTTCAATGAATTCAATGACTATTTTGAATTTTATTTTATTTTATTTTTTTAAAATCTTGTTGAGATTTTAAAAGTTAATAGTCACAAGAGGAAGAAAGTGGTTCAAGTGAGGAATTTATTCTTAGTATTTGAGATATTGCTCATTTTTCATGTGCTTGTAACAATAAGCCTCCTTTCAATGTGACATGTGCATGTGGAACAAGAGAGTTTTTTGTTCCGATCTTACTTTTCAAGTTTTTCTAAGATGAATCTATTTCTAAGCAAATTGTTGTAGACACATGAACAAAGGATGACTATCACCCAACCCATTTGCTCATTTTGAATATCCATGAATGACCATGGAATATTTTGGTAGTCAAGGAGTTTAAAAAATGAACTTAGTAAATTCAAATTCATCCAAATATCTACTCCTTTTCATTGTGGAGGATTACAAGGTTTTGTCTACCATGAAAGTGTCTTGGCTTTAAAGATTAGAGATGTGCAAGGACCCCAATATCCTTTTCCCCACCCATAAAGTAGCAAATGAGGAACCAAGTCACTAGTTTGTTCACAAAAGTTATGGAAGTTTTTTTTAATTGCCTGAAATAAATATGTGATTGCCATTATCAAATTTGATTTGTGGATGTTTAAGCTGAGGTTTGATATATTTTCTTTGGTTGTGAATTTCATTGATGAGTGAATTGGTAAACATGTTATTGTTGGCTTGTTTAAGGCATTTGATATAGCTAATACAACTCTAATAAACTTTACCACTAAATTATAGTTGGCAAACAAAGTGATAGTGTACATATCAAAGCTTAACACCTTAGCTTATATAACATTTTTTAAATTGTTTTATGTGCCTTGCTTTAGCTTAAACAATTTTTTTAAGATTTTTGTTTTGGCCATACAATTTCAAAAGCTTATTAATATGCTACAAATGATATATAAAGGTTTTCATAAGCATGAAGGAAGTCTCATTGAAAAAATGCACAAGTAACCTTGTAGAAAATGACTAACTTGAACTCAAAAGTCTAACAATGGTGAACATGAGTGAAACAAGGTGTGCATAGAAGCAAGGTTACCCACTTGGAAGCTGAAAATCCTTACAAAAATTTGGTAGCCTAGCAAACTTGTCCTCTTCAAAAAAAAACTCTTGAATATGTAGACACCATCAATATTTTTGAAGGTTTCAATTTACAAGGTAGAATACCATTTGCCTTAATGTGGGCAATTGCCCATGTTATCATGAAGACCCTCGTGAAATAATGTGTTTTGAATTGGATTTAAAGGATATTGGCTCTTGTCTAATGCACTACATGTTGACATTAACATGAACATCAAGCTACAAGGTGAGTTCAATTAGAAATCAAGGGCACAACCACTTCCAAGAATTGAAATGTGATTTGAAATTGGAGATTTTGTTTGTTCACACAGCAATTGAAGCCGTAGTGTGATGAAACCATGGAACTTTCTTCTCCATGTGCATTTCAAAGTGCCAAATCCCATAATGTGCTCATTATTGTGCTCAAATTCTTAATATAAGTTGAATCTATAAATGCAATCAAGGAATTTCTACCTAAGGACAAAACCAAGATTGTTATTTTTAAATATAATAAAAGGATCATCATTCCTTTGCTCATCAAAGTTAGTAAACTTTGGAACCAAGTCGTAGATTGATGTACAAATTTCTTCTTTGATGTTCCAACATCTATCTTGAAGGCAGGTTAAATTCCTATTGTATTTGAATTATTCACATTTTGTTGCCTTGATGTGTTGGGAGAGGGACTATCAAACTATAAAGAGCCACTCAATAAATGTTTCTACAAAAACACATTTCAGTATGCAATGATTTTTTTTTCAAAATTTATTCAAAATGTCAATGCCCTCACATCCAAGGACCATGAGGGGAATTAAACTACAAGTAGGCAATACAAAATGCAACTATTCTACAATTGTGTGCACATTTTGAATTAAGTTGTATACACAATTTGTTAATTTAAGGTTGTAAGCTACAAATTAGACTTCATTTTCCTTTGCACATTTTGTTAATTCAAGGCTAGAAGTTACAAGTTATAGTTCTAATTTTTTTTATTTCACCATTATTTCATATTTCACTATTAGGCATGTGCACTAATGTTGCTTGTGTGCACATTACATGTGTTAGTTGCGTATATGAAATACGATTCCTTGTTTCAAGACATTTTGATCCATTGATTTGTGTGCATTGGTGAATTGGTTGTGTGCACTAGATAAAACTCCTTGTTTCATGGCATTCAAATATCAATAGAAGATATATTGGATGTTACTATTCATATGGTCTCCCAAATATGATCGCAAAAGAACACAATGCCATATTCATATACATCCCCAAATACATATGCAATACCAAACTCACATTTGCATACAATTCAATCAATTGTCCTCATACTTGTGGAGGCGTTATCATAGGACTAAGGCTAGCATCGTTATGGGGAAGAAAAACGAGAGAGATGGAACCTTTTTCAATTTGGAGAAACCATAACAATCAAAAACTCAAAGCAGACTCTCCCTTCTTCAGTTGTACTTGCCCACTCATCATTTGTTGTCTTATGGCTCCCCTCTCACAAGCAACACTTAAAAAGTGCAATTGTTTATTCCCAAAACAATTCCTGAAAGAATGTATGTTGTTGAAAGGAAGGACAAGATAATCGAAATCTGATGTGAAAGTGTTTGAGCAGAAGCTGGAGAATGATGTGCCATTGATCCAAGAGATTTTCCAGATCTCTCCAATCCTCACTGCGTAGTCTTTAGAGTGGTCACACGACTGACACAGGGTTCCCAGATTGTCCTCAGAGCAATATTCCACAACTTTGCAAGCATTTCACAAACTTGTGCACCTTACAACTAAGGTTCTAATAGTGGAAACAAATTTCGTTTGCAGCCTGACATCTACAGCAAGAGGTTTACTGCAAGTTAAGAAATATGAATCATGGACTTCGTTGTCTCACAGAAACACAGTGTACATGAATCCACATTCTATACTTGCAGACAGAAACTTTCACATGCGTCTGTGATAAAAACACACAAAATGCCAATGGAAAACACCAAAGAAAAAAGCATAGTACTATCTCTGATACAAATATATGTCTTTTCAACATCACTACACAGGTCATACACCAAAGCCCCACCTCCTCTTTTCTGACCCACATTTCCAATACAAGCACTGGTCAAAACTGTTTCCAATTCCCCCAACTCCAGCACAGCCTGGTATTATCTTAATCTACACTGAAGACTGCACTGACAAAGGCAACTTGGAAGTCAGTATATAAGCTTGCCAATGATAAATGCCTCCCTCAGGGTCATCTTTGCAAAACTCAAAAGTACTTTACTATTGGAAGAGAATCACTGGATGCATAATATGAATGTGTTTTTTTTCCCCTATCCTAGGATAAAATCTTCTCTAAGTAGAAGAATTTTTGTGGAGAAGGTGATAGTAATCTGTCTGGAATCCTCAAATAGAATCAATCAATCTGTCCAAATCCCAGCATGAATATATATTGCAGGAAATCCAGAAATGGCTAGGTGGGTAACTGTCATTAAAAACCGAAGAAAAAAGTGATGATCAGGGGTACGAGAAAACCTGCCATCACCATTGAAGAAATCTTCCATGAGAGATGTGCAAGAGAAATGTTACCCTAAGAGAAAGAAAGAGAGAGAGAATTCACCACCCATTAGTTCATTGCTCTCCAGGAAGGGTGGTGTCTTCAGGCAAATCACAGTAGCCATTTTCATCTCCAATGAGATGTGCAACGCACTTCTTCTCAGCGAGAAGCTCCTTCTCACTCTTCTTGATGCGCTCGTACAGGTAATCGTCAATCTGAAGGTCTGGTACAATCTCATAATCTCCATCTCCCTTCGATCTGCAAGGCAAACTGAAAATGAGGTCATCTGCAATCCCATAAGGGTTTCCTGTGGTGAAAACTCCCGAGGAGAACCAATCCCCCTTGGGTGTAGGATTGACAAGAGACTTGATTGCATCTGCAATCGACACAGCAGTGGATGCCGCTGAAGATCGGCCCCATTTCTTGATGAGTGCTCCTCCTCTGGTCTGTACCCTGGGTGTAAACTCCTCCTCCAACCACTTGCGATCTGTAATGACCTCGGTTGCCGGTTTTCCATTGATCTTGGCATTGAGGAAATCAGGCACTTGGGTGGTGGAGTGATTGCCCCAGATGGTCACATTGGAGACGTTGTCATAGAAGAGACCTGCCTTGAGAGCCAGCTGACATTTGGCTCTGTTTTCATCCAACCTAGTGAGAGCATGGAAATTCTTGCTGGGGATGCGGGGTGCGTTTTTGAGAGCAATGAGTGCATTTGTGTTGCAAGGATTTCCAACTACCAGCACCTTCACATCAGGACTTGCAACAGCATTCAAAGCCTTCCCCTGTTCTGCAAAGATCTGCCCATTGAGGTCCAGTAAGTCTGCCCTCTCCATGCCAGGGCCCCGGGGCTTGGCCCCAATGAGCAAAGCCCAGTCTGCATCCCGGAAAACTTCAGTGGGTTCGATGCCAATGTTAACTTCACGCAGCAAAGGGAACAAGGAATCCTCCAGCTCCATGGCCACACCTTCAAGTGCATCTCTGGATCTCTCTGAGCCCAAGAGGTTTAGGGCAAGGGGTTGGTCATGACCAAACACTTCTCCAGAAGCAAGCTTGAAGAGCAGATGGTTGGAAATCATACCAGCCGCTCCTGAAACCACCACTCGCACCATCTTCTTCCATGTCTTTGGCTTCTGTTCATCGATTTCCTTCAAGTCGTATGTCACACAAAAGACTCCATAGCACTCCACTCCCTCCGGCGTTTTTCCAGCTCCGGGGATGAGCTGCGTTGTTGCAACAGAGTCTTGGATAGTGCTGCTGTCAGCCACAGAGCACTGCACAACAACGCCTTGCTGCTGCTTTTTTGTGCGCAAAACACAAAACTCCTTCTTGGAGGCCTTATCAATCCACAAACTCCTGGCAACAAACTTCCTCCTTCCAAAGAATGCACTTGATAATACAACGGAACGCGAACTCTGTCCAGCTACTGATGTTGTGCTGCTGCTGCTGCTGCTGCTGCCACCACTCTGTTGCTGGGGCTGCACCCTACAACCCGAAATCTGAACTCCAGGAGCTTGAAGCAGCGCGGCTGCCATCTTGCAGAACAACTTGGAAGCAAAGAAAACAACCCCAAATGAACAAAATCAAAATCTTCTCAAAATCAATCTCTCCTCTGGGTCTCTTCCAACACCACCACCACCACCACAACCTATTTCTTTCTTCTTTCCTCCTCTCTTTCTAGGCTCCTCAAACCCAACTTCCCCCCCTCCTCTTCTACACTTGTCCAACTCCAGACACCAAAACCCAGATCACCCACCTCCTTCCAAACTCTCTCTCTCTCTCTCTCGACTCTTTGTCAACTGCAACTCTTTTCCAAGCAAAAAACACCCAAAAGCACAAAACAACACAATTGTTGTGCTGCTGCTGCAACTCTTTTGCTTGATTTTCTTTTGGTGTTTCCTTGTTTGTTTTTTTCTCCCTTTTTTTTCTCTTTTTTTTCTCTTTTTTTGGGGTTGTTGTTGTGTTGTCAGTTTGATGATGGTGGGATACAACAGAAAAAAGTGGGATGGGATCCGGTGTAAGTAACTTTGTGTGATTTGATGATTTTTTTTTTGTGGGTGGTTTCGATTCCCTTCTTAAGAGGAGTGCCAGAGGACAAAAGGGAGAGAGAGAAGAGTTCCAAGATGATAGAGGGACATGATGATACCAAATGGGTGGTGGGGAAATTGATACATCTCCCTACAGAAACAAGATCCTGTCCTGTCCTGTGGGACACTGGCTGCCTGTCTTACACTCAATTACGTTACTTGCTTCTCTCTCCAACTCTCTCTCTCTCTCTACCTCTCCCTCCTTTTCTTGCCCTTTTCTTTCCCTTTCATCCCCAACTTCTTGCTTCTATGGATGAGATAATCATCAATTACCCCCATATGGATGAAATAATCCTCCCTATGTTACCTTCATATGGATGAGATAATTGTCAATTACCCTCATATGGATGCGATGATCATCGATTAACCCCATGTGGATGAGATAATCCTCGGTTACCTTCATATGGATGACATAACTGTCAATTACCCTCATATGGATGAGATAATTGTTGGTTACCCCCATATGGATGAAATAATCCTCCATTACCTTCATATGGATGAGATAACTGTCAATTACCCTCATATGGATGAGATAATTGTTGGTTACCCCCATATGGATGGAATAATCATCAATTATTCTCACATGGATGAGGTAACTATCAGTTAACCCCCCTATGGATGAGATAATCGTCGGTTACCTTCACATGTATGAGATAATCGTCGATTACCCCCATATGGATGAGATAATTGTCAGTTACCCCCACATGGATGAGATGACCATTGGTTTCCACACATAAATGAAGCATAGGAATGTCAAAGGGATTTTTGAGTAACCAATGACCTCAAGCTAAATTCGAGATGTAACTAACTAAACATTCAAAGGTTCCAAGGTTCAAGAGCAAAAAAATATATATATATTTTATCAACGAATGAAAAGTTGTGTAAGCTTTTTCTCAATGAACAAAAAATCTTATTCAAGATCATATCGCAATTAGATCATGCATGCATGAGAAAGGAAAGGCAAGAGGGTTATGCTTGGTGAATGTCGAATGCAACACAAATCAAAAACTCCAAAGTTATGTGTGTATGTTTTTTTTTGCATTTTTTTGTGATTAAGTAGCAACAATTTAATAAGTAGCTTGTTGTCTACCATAGTACCTTTTTAGGTTCAGCACAATTTTTATTTTTATTTTTTTGCTGAATTTTTCAAAAAAAGACAATATTGAATGTTGAAAATTCATTCAAAGCAACCATATTCGAATCCACAACCAATTCGATGAAGTAATAAAGCCTTCCATCAATCTAACCAAAAGCACAATAGGAAACTAATGTAAACATTAACAATATTAATGAATTTAGTCCTTATATGTTGAAAATTTCAAAATTAGAACTCAAGTGTCAAATCAAAATTTTCAAATTACAATTCGACAAGCCATGTTTGTTGTCTTTTTTTAAAATGGAGCAAAGCAATTGAGAGTAGAAAAATTGTGCAAAAAACGCATAACACTGCAAAACAACAATTGATAATGTGTGCATGAAAACTCATAGATTAAATACCCACCTCTCTAGTAATTATAACATGGTTTGCATTGCATTATAATAGTATCTTAACATGTGTAACAATGGCCATAGACCTGTTGCATTTAATGACAATAACAATTAGATTTTATATGGAGAATGGCATTGCTAGGTTGCGAATAAATATTCATAATAATGTATTTGTCAATTTCTCGCATTCTCTTCTTAAATTCCATTAGTGATGCCCTTAATCACTTAACCTTTTATAGGATACATCTACAAGCTATGCATCAATTTTTAAATGTGTTTTTTAATTAATTACTTCACAATAATGTTGTTAGAATGCTTGAAATATCTTTTGTCAAAAGATTTTTTTATTGTATAGATAATTATTATATATGATCACATGTGTTTTGCTAACAAGTTCGTGCTACAGCTATGTTTAACTTGTCTCCCATTATAATAACTAAGATGACAATGCCCACAAATGACATGGCGGTGCAGAATATGATTATGCTAACAAATAATATTTTGCCACATAAAACATGTTTGAAATCAAGGGGCATGATTCTTAATAAAGGTGCCAAAAAAATTTCTTCAACACATGGTGCACTAACCTTGGTAGATTTCTATACTTATGTTGAATTGAACAAAAACATTATTGTCGAATGTCCATGTGGCAATGATGACATGTGAATTATTGTTGACATGGTAAGAATATACTTTTGTCAAGGTATATTTTAACAAGTCATTAGAATCTATCAAAAAATATTCCAATTGACATGGATGGAATATAATTGGAATATGCCTTCCAGCTCCTGCTCACAAGCTCATGTTCATGCTCACACAGTCACCAAATAGCAATGCCCAAATTGAAACACTTGGATGAAATTTGTCAAGAGGCAACAAATCGAACAAGTACAAGGTAGTGGAACACAATGTTACGGGCGCAACAAAACCACAAAATTAAAGTTTTTTTTATGGAGGACACAGTTATTTGGTTTCTAAAGGGAAAAAAGGAACACACCAAAAAGTTCAAAAAATGGTGGTTTGGTTTATATAAAATACAATATTGTCTCCCCAATAATATTATACCACTTGTCAACATTGACAAGTTTGAACCGAATCCCATTTTGGTGAACATCAACAAGCTAAACCATATATGTTTGGATAAAGCTCCTAGAGGACTACAAACCACCATTAACGAGGGAAGAAAGCACAAAGAGGAGTTACAAAATGATTTTTAAGATGATTCTACCGAAAATCAGTTTACACCAAAAATCACAGTCAACCAAAAACTTATTTTCGATATCAACAAACCAAAATAATGAACTCTAGAACTAACAACAATTTTTGAACAATCGGATTCTTGTAAAGACTAACTAAAAAGAAAAAAATCCACTGACGATATTTTTTGGCAAAAAAATTGGAGATTTTTGTTTAGTGACAAATTTCGACTTGGAATCAGCTTGGAAGAATTCCAATCTAAAATATCTGAAAAAATATTCCTTCCCAAAATTGGTTAAGGAATATTTTGAACATTTTGGCTTTGAATTAATATGGAATAGTTTCAATATGAAATCCACAAAGGAAGATTACATCACAAAATCGCTAGTGACAGATTCCATCGGGGTAATCATGATAGGGTGCTCTTTCATCCAAACCGACAAAATGACAATAGAAGGACAAAAAGGGTTCATTTATACCCATGAAGCGATTTTTGCAATCGACACCGAATAAATAGGCACCCAAACTTCAATATAAAAGGAAGCATTGTTCATTCAGTTTTTCTTTTTTTTTCACTATTATTATGTTGCTGAAATTTGCACCAAATTTTTTGTGAAGATGAGAGGAAGCATTAATAAAGAGATGGCAAAAAAAATGAAGAGGAGGGAAAGTATAGAGTTGGAACCAAAAGACAGCCAACCTACACCAAAAATAGATCATGAGGAGAAGAAAAAAAATGGTGGTGACTCTTTCTGATAAGGGAAAGATAATTTTTTCAGAGATGGACAAGTTCCAACGTTGGAAGGGATGTTGAGTGGGCCAAGCATGTTGGCATTTTCGATTTGCTTAGTATTCAGTTGAGCCTAATTCGATAGTTGGTGAAAGAGTTCCTGCAAGCCATCACCCACTTCAATCCAGAGATCATTGAATTGGTTGTCCAAGGAGTTTCGGTTTTCATAATTGAAAAGATGATGGCCAAGATGCTAAACCTACCGAAAACAGGTATCACCAAGCTACCAACCAAAGTTGGCCAAGGAAAAGGACAAGGAAAGAAAAAGGGAAAGGGAGGTAACCATCTACTAGAAAATCACTTCACCAAAAGCACTTGTTAACCAGGAAGGATGGAAGGTTTTTCTTTTCAAGGGAATGTATGCAGCTAGATTACTAGCATTAATTCATGTAATCTAGTTGAAAGGCAGCCAACTTTCCTACATAGCCAAAAAATTGTTTAGTTTTGTAGTCTTGGCCGAACAAGGAATTAAAATAAACTATGTTGCCCTAATATTTAATAATCTTTATAGCAGATTACGAGATTTGTCTACACCAGCAAAACTCGAAGCAAATAAGGACAACATTGAATTTGGTGTTACCCAAGTTGTTGACATCCTACTCCAAAATTAGTTTCCGATAGACCTAACATTTATCATATCAGATTCTAAGGAGGAGGATGAAGGTGCCACCATGATAACATCAGAAACTCAAGTTACAGAAGGCAACAAAAAAATGGGAGCACATTTTTAGCATGCACCCATTGATCTTGACGAGGAGATGGAAGACGTTGAAGAAATTGATGGGACGAGTACCCAACTAAAAAACGCGTGGCAACTAAACATTTTGCTAATTTTCCTACCAATTTTTTGATCCTGGAACTTGGGGCATCTTCATCATAGAAATCCCATGTCATCACCAAGAAACGTACTTTGTCTTATTGATCACTGAAAACATCAAGTTTGAAAAAGAAAGGTAGAGTGCAGAATCCAAGTCTGATTCGGCCTACATAGATTTTTGGTGCAAGGCCTCCACCGAAATTACATCCCACATTTGAAGGTACTAAAACACTTGCAACCTTCTTTCATCAATTGCACCATTTCCTAGAAGGAGAGGAAGTTCCAGTAGGGGATATACCGAAATTGGATACTCCATTGAAAAAAAAATCGATGGAACTCTACCACACAATTTAGGAGAGGCAACTAAAGACCACCGCCCCCTTGACACTTCCTTTTCGGTACAAGGTGGACCTTTTCCACCTCCTATTGGAACTAAAATGGTAATGGTTCCTTTAGTTCTGTCTTTATTAAAGTCTTTGGAGGACCATTTACTTCATTCAAAAGATTTTGCCTAGATGATGGGCAACATGTTGAAAGCTTTTTGGTTGGCTACAACAACAACAAAATGTTGCTAAAAAGGTGTTACAAAAGAGCTTGCAAGAAATAGTCGATTTGAAAGGCCAAATGCAGCAGTTGCAAACTACCAACTAGTAGGATGCTTTGACCATCCAACATTTATAGGCTAAGCTATAGAATTTGGAAGGCACAAAGAAAAGAGTTCGCAAGTTGGAAATTAAAAATTCCAACTACCGGAATGAGCTACCGAAACTCCAAAAATAGCTTATCGAAATTAGTAAAACTTTGGGCTCCATCAATTTGGAACAAGCTATGTTGAAGTAGATTTTTGAACATAAGCAAGCCAACTGAAAGGTCGTTGAACAAATCTTTGAACTTAACTAAGAAGTTATTCAAATCGACAAAAGGGAAAGTGAAGCAGACGGAGGGCCAAAATGAAGCGCTTCTGGAAAAAGTTCACAAGTAGCAACTTGAGTTGTAATAGTCCACAAAACAAATCCAGTTGTTGTAATAAGATTTGGAGGAGGTGAGGCAGAATCCATGCGCGATTTAAGAAGAGCTAAATACTATAAAGAAAGAAATGAGGATGTTGAAGCAAAAGGTTGAACTCACAAATTTATACCATAACCGAATGGAAGAATTTGACAACCTCAAAATGGAGTATGCTTTCATGAAGGCATAATTCTTGAATTATTAGAAAAGGAATAAGAAAAGCCAAGCCGAATAGTGGGAACTTCACAAGTAACAAGTTGGTGAAATCATTTGGGAGGCATTTGAATCCTACCAAAAAGATGAGGAGTTGTACCAATTATGCTTGGAGACGTACTAGAGGGTAATGCCTCATTTGGTGATGCCACCTTTCGATTTCGGCAAAGTGCAAGCTCACTTTGGATCTACATCCGAATTTAGTACACATAGGAGTAAGGAACATAATGAAGGTAAGCAGATGGAGGTAGATTAGTGGTTGCACCAAAATCACAACCTACCGAATTAAAGGTGGCTTTTGGTGCTAGAATTATTTATGGTGCTACAAACGTTTCTAGCAAAGTAGAAGGCTTTGTACCAATTCAAACCCTTGCCCCTACAAAAGCTAAAACACATTCTAGTGGTGCGACTAATCTAAGACTTCCCAATATAATAATCAAGGACAAACATATGACTTCAATGGTTGGAACTGGTATGGAAGCTGAAGCTTTGATTTTGGTACAAATGAAATCCACTTTCATTCTTGTTGCCACTACACCAAGTTTTATGTTGCACTAAAAGATGTAGGACTAGATGTTAAAGTAGATGTAATAGAGGTTATGGTTATGGAAAAGTAGTGTAAATTATATAGATTGTAATTACGAAGATGTAATCACAATTAGAAAGGGGGATGATGTTGAAGGTAGATTTTATCGCAATTGGATTTTTATCCAATTTTTACTAAAACCAACTTTTCCCTACCAAAACCCATTTATTGAATTTTCATTACCAAAAACCTTGTTACCAAAACTGGTTTTTACTATCAGTTTAAACTGAGTTATATTTAGGACTAATTTTTGTGGGATTAAGCTAATTGTTTATTCCACCATTTTTTACTTTCTTTCTTGGAAGTACTTAAGGTTTTATCCTTTTGTGGACTATACAAGATAATATTTTTTGGAATAAATTACTTTTTTTCTTGCCATACTTTTGTACGTAAAAATTATATGTGTGGTTTTCTCTTTGTATGTTGTGAATATTTTCTCTTTTTGTATGCAAGGCCTTCTTCCTTGTATTTGCTTTAGGTTTGTTTCTATAGAAAGTTCACGAGGATATCCTACTAAGTGCAAATAGTACCTATTTTGTGCTTAAGCCTTTTGCTTATCTAAATAAAGTAAGAAGATTTTATCTTCTTCTCCCTTACTTATTTCAAAACTTGGTAGTTCACTAGGTGGCTTTAATAGTCAAATCCCTCATTTTAAAAAAAAGAGGCATAACTTCCCTTTCCTTCTTACACCTCATAATGTACATATGTTGAAATTCATGACAATGTGTGAAGCCCATGGATGTGTGACATTTTCAAAATGCGGGGATGGATTTGATTATTGCCTTATTCTCAATCCTTTATTTTAAGAATGTTTTCACCATATGGTTTTATTTTACACATTACTAATCAAAGTTACTATCTACTAAGTCAATTTTCAATTGTAAGAGTTTGTTATCTTTTCTTTAAAAGGAGATACAATAAATCCATGTTAAATACATCATTAATCCAAGTTCTTACTTGTTGTGTAAGGTAAAGCCCTAGGGTGGGGAAATTCCAAAGAATATGGGGCCTAGGACAAGGTGATAGTTAAATCTAATCTTGCATTTTGGTAAAACCTCTCACCCATTATTAAAGACACAATTTGTGTAAAAAATGAAGCAAGGATTTCAAAGGTAATAAAATAGATTTGGATTTTTAAGAAAATCAAAACAAAAGAAGATAATCACATCCTTGATTTGGAGTTAACAAAAGTGAAAATAAAAAGGCTTGAAATTCTCTTAATATATTATGTTGTATGAAGGTGTATTAAACCTTCCTATGTTTTCACAATAATGCAAAAGTTTTGCAAAGGTTAATAGTGAAACCTAAATGCCCCATGCTTCTTGAATCATGTCAAGAAACCACAAATAACTCATAGGTGTCCCATAAAACCTTCAAGTTTTGACAAGTAGGCACATATTGTAAAAAACTTCTCTACAACTTCCAAGAGATTTTTTCTCCAAGTATTACATATATGCTTTTATATATATGTCCTTTACACCCACGAGCTCCACACTAAAAATCATGAAGCCCACTTCCCATCTTGTCATTTCCACATCATCATGCAATTGTTATATCTACATGCAATAAAACCCTTGGCCATGGGCTTTACTAGAATATGAGCTTTATAAGCTCAATTCCATCTTGCACATGCTTTTATTCATGTATTTAGCCCATGGGTTCAAACTTTACATACCACATAAACTTAGGTAGTCCATATGGTAGATAACAACTAGGCACATGAAAGAAAAGATTCTTGCACCTCCTTAGTAAAGATCTTACACTTATAAGTAGGCATAATTTCCTTACCACTTTAAGGAATAGGCGGGAGATCCTCTTTTCCATTAAGTACCATGAAGGAAAAAATGGGGGTGTGGTTCAAAAAATGAAACATTTGCCAAAGTAAGCATCTCATTTTTTTAGGCACCCCTCATACGAAACATGCATTCTATTTTTTGAAATGCTTCACATTTTATTTTTATTTCTTGTTTATACCTCTTAGTGGGTTCAATGGGCATTCTTTTTTTTGATACACCCCCAATAACACATGAAAAAATACATTAAACAACATTATTTTTTATTACAATAAAACTCAAAGCAAGTTTTTACTAGTGTTGGCCAATACTTCATTTTTAAGAGAGCACACGGTCATAGTTTTGACACTAAAAAACTTTTTGATAAGTTCTCTAGGTACAATTTTGAACTCAATTTTTGAATTTTTTAAATAATGAGGTTTTGGTTTTGGCACAGTTTGAAAAAACTTAAGAATGTTTACACTTAGTTTGAAAAGTGGGTCCACATATTAAAATTCTCCAATATTGGACATTGCATAGGTACAAAGTTTTATAACAAATTAAAATTGGAGACTATATATGTATGGAATTTTACAATTAATTAAAATTGATTGAATACCTATAAACTTCAACCCACTTGCCAACTTTCAAAACAATTCAACTTACTTATCAAAATTAAAAACCCATGTTCAAAATTATTTTTCAAAGTTCCAATTTGCATTTTTGCTTCTAGCAAAAAAACTAGTTCCATTGTCTAACTCTTGTGTTGATTCCACCAAACAAGTACCAATTCAAATCCAAGCCACAATAACTTGAACCCCCAAGTTTAACACTCAAAATTAAAGAACTTGTTAACATTGGTCTTTACGTTAAATTAATTCCCACATGTAATGCATCCCCATACCTTGACCCATTTAATACCATATTCAATTTTGTTGCACTTATGTAAGAGAATTTTTAATAGTTGGTGTCTTTTTTTTTACTAGTGTTTATCACACCCAAGGAATTACATTGATTTTTTTCCCCTCACCACCCATAACCATGAAAAATAAAACACTATATGGTTAGATAATGTTTAAATGTAGCAATTAGGGCCAATCATTATAACCAACCAATGAAGACCAATCATTTTGGCATCATATGGTTATTTCAATCATAGAATAATGTGACCATTTTGCAAGTCAAAACCAAACATTGGTTCAAAAGCGACACATTCTGATGAAGCTTCAACATCCAAATTTTGGTATATATTTCCATTGCTAAATTATTTTAAGTACTTATGCCCCACTCCCATGTGTGAAGTACCATAGTTCATAATTTAAGAAAATTAGCAATACTTAATCTACTACATGAAAAAATCAACCAATGTGATCATCAATTTAATCAACTTTGTTATTGATGATTTTATCAATTAATTGTTGATGTTGATTGCATTATTAACACCCAACCCATTTATGAATATATTTATGTAATTTATATGTAGTTTTTGTGACACCTAGTATAATGTGATGTTCCATTGTAAGAGATAAAAACAAACAAGATCATACATGTCACCTTCACCACCATGAGTACCTAGGGCATAAAGACACTTGTGCTAATATTGTTTGTGTGCATGTGTGCATGTGTGTGTTTTGTTGTGGATGAGTTTCACAAATTGAATTTGTAGTCACTTATAGTTAAACTTATAAGTTTTTTTCATTAGCCAAAGTTTGATTTTGAATCACTAATGAAATGGGTGAAAATAAATGTAACAATACCTATCAACATACTATTAACATTGCATAGTGAATGGGAATCAAAAACACCTTTGTGTGGTACCATTTGGAACCACCTCCTTGAATGGTAAAATTAATAAAATTGGCTAAATAATATTCTTGATCCCTTTTTTTATATATTTTTATAATATTTATCCATTGCATACCAAAGTATATGGCCTAAAGTGTTTATTGGAATTTTAAAAAGTTGAAATTTTTGAATTTTTTTTTTTCCTAATTGCAATAGCAAATCTTGAACTTTGAAATTTCATAACTAAATTATACCTATTCAATTAATTACTTAATCAAATAATCAAA
>Ga0209611_10003847_pt1 | contig 25855 bp, 10 predicted proteins | sample S1TSphgellanicum_3_FD_187693 | JGI IMG/M metagenome (GOLD analysis project Ga0209611, IMG submission 187693) | Host-associated microbial communities from peat moss isolated from Minnesota, USA - S1T2_Fc - Sphagnum magellanicum MG (SPAdes) (version 2) | ecosystem: Host-associated > Plants > Peat...
GTTGGCAACATAGTACAAAAAAGGTCAAAGCATGGTTAACGCCTCCCACTTCCCAAGTATCAGAAAAATCTAGCATTCAAAATTAGGAAGGTTAATTTAAAAAAATTATTCAATATTTTTAAATGCATCCAATTGATATTATGATGTGTTGGTTCCTGTAATGGATAGATGTTACCATGTTTCACCATTCAAGTTAAAAACTAGTTTAAGAATTGTTGAGGGTTTCTTGTGGTATTCCATAACTCCCCAACACTCTTGTTGGCCAATTTAAGGTATTGGGTCTGTTGTTTGGTTGGTCCCCAAGTGGTTTCTCATTAAAGTTACATGCCAACATGGTGTTAAGGACTCTAGTGCCAAAATGCCTCTACACTAATAGAACCATTAAGAATAACCTAATGGTTAGGTCTATGCTAGCACAAACGATGATGCTACCTAACACCAAGGGTAGGTATTCACACATATGATGGCACCTACAATGTTAAGATGAAAATTACCTAACATCACTAGGTTAGCATGATCATGTTCATACATGCCTATTCTTAAAATGCAAAGGGAATATACCTACCTTTTAAAACATGGTCCTTTCTCATCTTCTTCCCTTTACACTCTTCCTTTTTTTCTCTTTTCAACTTTGGAAGCTCCTCCTTCCTCTCACACCATTGCTTGCTCTCCTTTTCCTCTCACACCATCACTTGTTCTTTGCATCATTCTCTCACATTCAATACTCATGCTTGATATTTCTTTACTCTCTGAAGTCTTGTGCTTGTAATTCTTGCTTTCATTATTCTATTGATGTTGGCATGTTCAAACTCAGTACCATCACCACTTTCAAGCTCTAGGCATTTTTTGCATTTTTAACAAAATTGTTTTCTTTTTGTTGCTTCACTTCATGTTGTTTGCAAGTTGCATGAAAAATTGTACTAGATTTTTTTTTGAAATTTCAAGTTTTGGAGTTTTAAAATTATGTTTTTTTTTTTTTTTGGTCGATTATCCTATTCGTTTCTCCAAGCTTCTTACTTTTGTCTCATATTTTGTTTTCAATGTTGTCACATTTGTGTTGGGTTTTGTGATTACTTTTTACAACTTTGGTGTTCTTTCTGGCTCAAATAAATTCATTCAACTTTCTTTTTCATTATTATTATTTTTGTTACAACCCATGGATGAGGAGCAAGTTAGAGTTTTGTTCATGATGGGTTGTTTGATGACATTTCACATTATGGATGAAAACTTCAAGAAAACATGTTTCTTCTTTCTATAAACAATATTCATTTCATGCATTTCAATTCAAATCATAGGATTTAGATGACTAGGTGAAGCCGAAAAGTACAACCTAGTTCTTTAGATTTTTATTAACTAGGTTTGAAGATGATTGTTGGATGGAGAATTTCAGAATGTCAAAGTGCACCCTTTTCAAGATCATCAAGAACTTGAGACCTATTCTTGACAAAAAAAACACAAGGTACCGGAATTCCATTCATGTTGAGATAAGAATTTGTTGTTCCATTTATAAGCTCGCACATGGAGTCAATTTCCTTGTCTATGTAGCGAGATGTTTTCAATGGGGAAGTCCATTGTTTGTTTGGTGTTGCATGAATTTGTTGTAGCAATAAACTATTCCTTTAAGAAATTGATAACCTAGCTAGTAGGAGTTGACATGCAAATTGTGATGGAAGAATTTAAGCAATGGTGTGGCTTACCTTCAATTCAAGGTGCAATTGATGAGACTCATATCTCTATCTCTAAACCTATTTATTTTCCAAAAGATTATTTTTGTCACAAAATAGGAGGGTATTCCATAGTTCTCATGTTGTTGTTGATTGTAAAAAAAGATTTACAATTTTTTTGTAGATCTTTCAAGGAATGTTAATGATTCAAGAATTTTACACAAATTTAAATTATATAGGCATGTTCAATATAAAGGTTTGTTTGATCTAAGTAAAGGTTGTGGAAACGGCACCCCACCTTACTTGATAGGAGATAAAAATTATCCTTTTATAAATACTTGGATCATGACACCATTTAAAGAAGAAGGAACGCATATAATATTGGAACTATTCTATAATAGAAAACATAAGCAAGGGCGGTCTATAGTGGAAAATGCATTTGGAATTCTTAAAAGGAAATTTAGGGCATTATTACAAAATTCAGATTTGCAAGTTTCTTCTATCCTTAATGTGTTTTCTTATTGTTGTATGTTTCATAATTTGTTAAAAGATGAAAGTGAGGCTAGCATTGAGTGATTAATGTGCATCATTGAATTATAAGAAGGAAGAAGTACTCATCAACCTCAAGACTTTCACACATTAGTCCTTGATCCCAAGCATGATGATCTAATTGGTAATCCCAAAGCCAAAATTTCTCTAGAAAGTTATTGAAGAGGGAACTCACTCTTTATCTTGGCATGCAATGAAATTTCACGTAGGAGTTCACATGTGTACCTTCAATTTGCAGCTTAATCAAAGTTTTAAATATTTGCATTGTTTTTTCCTTTGTAGTCAAATCATTAATTAATGATTGTATTATTGTCTTTAAGATCTTTCGTCAGGTTACTATTGTTGTTGTTGTTGTTATGTGCAACTCTAGCAAAAGCCAAATTCATTGATTTAGCCAAAAAAGTAATAGCTCATACCATGTTCTCTTGGTTCTACAATTGTTTTTCAAACAAGCTTGTTCATTTCTCCTCCATTAACACACTACTATTGTGTATGCGATCAATTGAATTTGTAAACACTTTGATGCCCTTCTCTATTACTTTAACCATTGTTTTATGCGCTGATGAATAACTTCTCTTCACATTCATACTCCCTACTGAACAGTGTCTTGCAACCTTGTTACCACCTACTTTATTCACATAATTTGGAGTTGGAGGATTTGACCTTGTGTTATGTAATGGAATAATTGTTGCTTCTAAAAAATTCTTTGGCCTGATTAGGATTGTGTTCATTATTGGTACCTACACTAGGGCAATGGGATCTATGCAACTCCTAAATTGGGATGGAAGGGGTGTGACTAGAGGTTCCTCATATTGCATCCAAGCTTCATCTATGTTGGCAATTCCATTATCATAACACCCTCTATCCCATTGAAATTTTCATATTTTATTTGCAAATTTGGAGGCAATGAATCATCAATGATGTTGATCGGTCTTATAGGTTTCCAACTTGTTTGAAAAAGTTATTTCCACCGTCCATCAAATCAATCATGTGTGGCGGTTCAAAGATGGGTCAACCACCCAAAAACTCCATAACAATGTCATACAAGGTATAAGAAAAGTTCTAAAGAAGACTAAATCCAATTTTTTCTTGAACATTCATATTCCAATAGTCTTCATTGTGCCATGTGCTAGTCCATTGTAATCATAGATTTTTAAAAACTCTATAGATATGGAACGGGCCACTTATTTTTAAAAGCAAGGCCATTCCTCATGTGTGTGGAGTAACCTACTTCCAGGACATATGCTAAGATCCATCTCCATTTTGTCATCATTGTCCTGAACATGTCTCAACCATCTACCTTGTCCAAATTTGCAAGGTGCTCCTTTCACTTTAACTTTAATCTAATTTAAAACTTCAACAACCTCCCAATTGGGTTGTCATGGCTTTTTAGTTTGAATTTCCAAACTCTCAAAAGTTTGGTTGGTTGCCAATGTCTTTTTTTTGTTTAGCCCAACTACTTCATCACTTGGTGCTACATCATTTGATGGTTCTGCATTTGCAGTTTGATCAACTACAACAAACAACAACATAAAATACAAATGTTAAATTATCAACATTTGATTCTTTATGCTTATGTATATAGGTTTTCCAATAAGCTTATCATATCAACTAGACCATCCATGGCATCAAAAAGTGTAATAGAAATCATGTATGAATTTATGCCCTTTTGTTTCAATTTGTTTTATGTTTTTTAATTTCCTAATGCTTCTATTTTTATTTGCAAGGATTCCAAATCAAGAAGCATATTAGTGTTTGTTTCTATTGTAACAAAAAATACTACAAAAAAAGAAGTAATATTTTCATTTCACACATGTTCTTTCAATGATTTTTTAAAAAATTTCAAATTCAGCTTCTTTTGTTGAAATGTTTACAAGTTTTCAAATTTTTAAAAAAAATTACGTATCATGTGTTTGCAAAATCAAAAATTCAATTGCAAGGGTAGATTGCTTACATTCTATTTTTGGATTTGTCATAGCTTGATAAAATAGTGTTGAAAATGTCCTTGGATGTTCATTTATGTGTTTTATTGCAGTTAAAACCTTATTGCTAGAGAGGTGTGCAAGCATAAAAGGAACGTTTTTTGGGTTGGGGTGATTATGTTAAACAACAAGGATGTGCTTTTAAAGAACATTTAAAAGGAACAAACTTTGGGAACATGGGAACCTGTTAGAGATCAGAGAACATGTGTTCCCAATGCAAAAACTAAGTTATGTCACCTTTTTGTGTTGCAACCTAAAATCATTTTCCCCCCCTAAAATTTAGGTTTTTTTGAAGATTTGGTTTAAAGTTAAATCATTCATTTAACATTGAGTTAACATTGAATTAAGGCCACTTGCCATGCAAGTAGCCACATCAGCTTTTGTGTTAATTAAATTTTTAAAATCTAAATCCAACATTTTTTTCAAAATCCTTAACATTGAATTATGGATGACTTACCACCAAATGTGAATGTAGTTGTTAATGGGTTTTTGGGTGAATGCATGGTATGGTGGCTCATGTTAGGTAGATGTTCCATTCCATAGGAGTCCATAAAAAGTTTGTTAAGGAACATGGTTACTTATTTATCATAACTTATGATTATAATCATTTATAAGTTGATGTTCATCCATTTGTGAACATTCATATTCCATTTTAAAACTTAAATAAAATGATGATGACACTAGTTTTTCTAATAAATACAAGTTTTTTAAAATCATAATAATTGGAAAAATGTTTTATAAAGTCCATATGAATAATGGCCTTTTTAGATATTTCATAATCAAACACTTTTAGAACAAAAAAATTGAAAGAAAAAATAATTTGTAACTCATAAGGACTTTAAAAAATAAAATAAAATTTTAACCATTTAAAATTCCATAAAAAAATATTTGCTAAGGTTTTCAAGAAAATAGTCCCATATATATGTTATTATTCCATTCTTCAACCTATACTTAGTCACTAAAAATCAATTAAATTGAAATTTACTATGAATACATTGATGTTATACCATTGCAATCAAGAAAGCAGTCCATACATTATCCCGTCAAAAGTCCATAATTAACAATAGGGGTAACATTTTCAAAAACAATTATATTTTTAGTTTCATAATCAAGTTATAAATTTTAAATCATTTATCAATTAATAAATTGAAACATACATTTCACCACATCCATTTTAAACAAAATTTACCCTTCAAAAATATGAATATGATTCCAAAAGTGAGCCACCTTATCATGCCATCACCTTTTTTCCATATTCCCATCAAGGTTTTTGACTTCTAATTTTCTCATCAACAAGTTTTGAAAATACTTCATTTTAAGTACATTCAAACTAAAAATCTAAATCTTGTGTACAACTCCTAAAGCTACATGTACTCAGATTGCCAAAAATTTCAAGAAAAACACTACTAATGAAAAATAAAATGTTTCATTCTTCAAAGTGAGCAAACATAGAAATCAAAAGTTCGTCACAAATCAAATCTTTCTTCCTAGTTATATACAAGTTAATTCAAAACTTAAACAACTTGAATAGACCATTTAAATAGTAACTAACCAATATAAACACTAATAGTTCCAAAAAAAAATTTAAATATGCATGTTTAACCACCTATCCAACAAACTATTTGTTCTACCGACCACTTGTTCTTCAACTATTGATTGACTAACTACCTATCAACCCATCTACTAACATGGTATAATGCTACCTGTCAAGTTCTGTAATCGGTTAGATTTTATCACCTATTAGGTCCAATAACTTGTTAGGATACCTATTACAAAATTTTGGGTAACAATAACATAAGTGGACTATATGTACAACTTGTGCTCAAACTGGAATTGAAATGAAACCTTCCAACTACCTTCCTATGCAAGACACTAAATACCCCCTAATCATTCTTTTTTTACTTGTCATTTTGTGCCTTTTTTGGGCCTTGTCATGATGGGTTTTGCGCCTTGCATGTTCTATATACCATGTAGAACAAAAGAGATTTTTTTCCTTTTTTTGGTACATTGTGTTGTACCACACCACTTTTGATCCCAACACCTCTTAGTAGAAGGCAAAGGTACATGTGAACAACATTTTTTTTTGCGCTAATTTTTTTTTGAAATTTAAACATTTAAACCAATCAAACCAATAGAATGGAGTAAAACTCCATGCAACGTGCTACATTGACACCCAAACAAAGCTCATTAAAGGGTATTAATGTCTTTCCCTTCCAAACCATATCTAAAATGTGTACATTGTATATGTGAAATGGTTTATGTCACATACAATTTGAAGTCATTTTGTGATGCAAAAGCATTCATATTTTTGATTCCATGCCACGTTCATTAAAAAAATAATTGGAAAAAAAAAACCATACTGCCCTATTCACATACGTGATTTCTTTTCATTTCAAAGTGATTTTTTAGAAGTAGATAAATATTATGCTAAAACATGGTTCTCATGACTAAACAACTTGTGATTACTATCCAATTGTAATTATGTAATCATATTTGAATATGATTCACTACCCTTTTTTTACCATAGCCATTTAATTAGGATCACATGACTATAATTATACTACACAACTAATAATCATGTTGAAATAATTGACCTTGTTTGACCAACTATACAAATTTAAATAGATATGAAATAATGTTGGGTAGTTTTTAGGTTTTTTTAAGACCCATTGGGTCTAAATTTTAGAAGAATTTACAAGATTTGGCCTGGTTTTTTAATTTTTAAAAATATTTTTCAAGAGACTTGGTGGGTGCTATATACACTGAATTTTTTCTAGTCCAATTCCTTTAATTTTGCATTGTAGCTAATGCTCATTTTTTGTTTGGACATTCATTGGTAATCTAGATTTTTGTGAATGTTGTGCTTTTACACCTAGATTGAACCAACACACATGTCCATACTAATGCATGCATTGGATGCCCATTAAGATTCAAGTGTGGACGAACATTAATGGAACTATTATTTGGTTTCACCTTGGTAATCCACCTCCAAAAAGTAAGTTCTACTAAGAAAATAAGGTATTATTAGGTAGTATATGGTTTATACTTTATACATGGGTAATGGCTATAGTATATTATCAACTAAGCTAACCATCATCATTAGCTAAGGAATTGGAACCTAGCTTGAAAAACTATTTACAAACTATTTAACATCCATCCTTCATGGTGCACTAGTTTATTTTAGTTGTGTTTTCAACTTATGTTGAATACATATGTTTGTTTTTTATGCTTAAAGTCGAATAGGCTTCCCTACATAGTTACATACATGAGTTTGGTGCACCAATATTATATACATATAAGGATGATAAGGTGCAAATTGAAGATGAAAAAGCTTATTTAATTTGAACACACATGGGTATCAAATTATGTTACATGTGATACACTAGTGGCATTTCCAACCCACCTTGGAGAGGTTGTTGAAATGGCAAAGTATGTGAGGAATGCAATCTTTGGCCATCAATTACAAGTTGGAGGATTTTATATGACTATTGACCTAGATCTTGTCTACCTCTCAAATCCCCCAAGTTTTGTGCAACATTGAGGTATACCAAGTTGAAGGCGTATGGAAACCATTTTTAAGTTAACAATGACCAAAATAGCTTGATGGTAACATTTGATTGTGATGTTGCATTTGTTTTCCAACAATCCTAGAAGGGTGAGGATGATGTGCTCAAAGTGATCTAGTATGTTGGGACCTCAAAGGAGACATTGCAATTAGATTATGGTTCAATTTTTTCACCCATTACTTTATTTTGATGTAATTGATGAAGAATGGGATTGATAATAGAATGAACCCAACTTATAAACAAGATGATGTAAAATCTTTTCTTGCCAATTTTTGGTACCCGTTACATGAGTTTGATGAATCTTTGTTTTTCTTGTCACAAGTGAAACAAATCTTTTTTTGGAATGACTCCAAAACATTGTGGTGGAAGGTTGTTGAACTTCACAAAAGGGCCTAGAAGTCAACAAGTCATGGCAAAACATGTATGATGAATGCATTGAAACACATGAAAGGGCATTCGATTTTGAAGCCCCATTAGAATTTGCAAATTCAAATAGTAGGACACTGGTAGGGGTAGGTGCACAAATGGGTGGACCAATTTGCCACAGATCCAAAGACCCTATGTATTCAAAATCCTGACCAGATTTTGGAAATTACAATTAGTTTACATTGATTTCCTCTATATTCTTCCATATCGTTAATGTTTGATTTAAAGTTTTTCTTTCTTTAAGCATGTAAGGCTTAAACAAATATACCATAAAACAAATCTTCCTCCAATATGTTATGGACTTATATTTTAAAAATGTTCCTTATTAGCCCATTCAAAAGTCCATAAGTATAATCCTAGAATTCAATTTTATTTTTTTTACCCTTAGCCTCTTTATTATGATATTTTATTAATTTCAAGTCCTTAACACAACCCCATCAATCGATTGACCGTATCATATTCCACAAAGAAATGGTAATTAGAAGTATAATCCATGAATTTTGAGTTTAAAAGTCCATGACTTTTACGATTTTTCTAAAATTTGTAAAATGATTTTGTGCATCATGTTAATATTCAAATTAATATCTTTAAACCAAGTTCATTTTAATAAATTTCAAGATCTATAAAACAACATGGGCATACAATGCAACCACAAGGCATAATTGGCTTACATGACACGCAAATTGGTCCACCCATTTGTGCATGCCGTAGGTGTAATTAAATTCTCAAAGAAATTTTTTTTTCAGTTTGTCAATTAGCTTTATTGCTATTTTAATGATGTCAAGGTGGAATTTTTTCATTTTTGTGTAACCTTAATTTGAGTACTACAATTAAACATTAATTAGTATTTGAATTTTTTAATTTGTTATTGAAACTTATATAATGTGTTGTTCATGATGGTCATGTTCCTTGACTTTATGTTTTCAACCATATATGTATTGAGACATTGTTATAATGTTAAGACATTCATATACAGAATGTTGAATAGGCTTGTATGTAAATCTGACAAAAAACTATTATGGCCTTGATGGAAATTGTTAGAATTAGTGAGCAATTTTTTTTTCTACATATCTTGAACTATTTACAAAAAGGGCTAAATGCACATTTTTGTGTGTATTTGTAGCAATTTTAAATCCTTAACCATCATCATTTGAACCAACTTTTTTTTTGTTAGCTATATATAGCCCTTATTATATTACAAATTAAAATCACTTTTAATTTTAAATATATATTTTTGAAATTTTCAATAGCCACACTTTGAATAATTTTTTTAAAAAATCATTAAATTTGTATACATGGTTCAAGTAGGTAGCCAAAAATATATTTTAAAAATTAAGAATTTTTATTTTCATATTAATCTTGTAGCCTTTATGTCGATCCACGTGAAAAAATGTGTCCTTGTTCATTATGTGATTTCATTCGATCTTGAGTGAATCCACTTGATTTTGATTGAGCATGGACAATGGATCCACTGGTCACTAAACAAGGATTAATGAATTACACCCACATTTTGTAGTAATGATCGTTGTAACATTGGCTACAACACAAAATGTAAAATAAAACAAAATGTACAAGTGATGTATAAGAACATGTACATTTGCAACTATCATTCGTAATCACAATTCAAGTTTAATAAAACACCATGTGACATTAGTACAAAAGTGGGGTGTAATTCATTAACCTAAATCAATATGGGAACTTTAAAATGGAATAGGTTCATCCCACCTTAATCATTTCACTTGGTTAAAGTTATGTCACTATAAAGTTATTATGTAATCATCATTTTCCATTACTAGTTAACATGATTCACTATTAATTAAAATAATTCACTATAATATATATATATATATATAATGTTCCTTTAAATACCTTAAGCTATTTTACGTTATTTGAAATTATTCCAACCTAGGTTATTCAAGGCTATTCACAGTCATTTTGTTTTATCATATTTTAAGAAATTATACCCTAGACTATTGTAGTTTATTTTAAAATTATTACACCATAGGCTAAAAGTTGGTCAAAATAACTTAAAATAATTTAAGGTGGAATAATATATAACAACTTAAAGTGGAATAACCCAAAATACTAATAAAAGAACCTTAGATATAATAACTTAAAATAAACTAGTTAAAATAGTTTAGGTTGAAGTAACGTAAATTCATTGATAATAGTATAATAGCCCAAAGCAGAAAAACTTAAAATTACATAGTGTGGAATTTTTTAAATAAAAAATAATAATGTAGGGTGGATTAACATAAAATATTCAAAAATAACCTTGAATAATCATGGGGGCCTATTCAAGGTTGGGGTTCCAAAAAATGAAAAAAAACTCCATGGCTTTTCTAAAAAAACTTTTTGTAAATAACATTTACATGAAAAAAATTGAATAGTCCAATTTAAGATAAGTTGTGCAAAAATGGTGATTTTTCACATGCATACATAATTATGTATCAATATTTTGGTTTATAATTAGAATTGCATAAAATCCCAAAAAATCACAAAACGAATTTCAATGGACAACCAAACATGTTTTTTGGCAGGATTATTTCTTACACATGTGACCTACACTTAAAGTTAGACATTCTGAACCCATTGAACTTTTTTTTTTCCCCCAAATGGTTAAATGAATCTTTTTTTTGGTAACCCTTTCTTTCAAAATTCAAGACTTTGAAATTTTTGTATGATTTATGTTTTCATCAAGTTCACCCAATGAACATGTATTTTAGACATAAATCAAAATTTTTTGGTACACCAATCATGAATGGACCCAAGAGTGGAATACTTTAGAATAACCAAAAATAGTTTAAAATAAAATGGCCCAAAATAACATATGGAAGAATAGTTAAAACTACCTTAAGGTGGAATAGCTTAGAATAGTCTAAAATAAACTAAAATAAAATAGCCTTGAATACCTTAGGGTGGAATATACTATAATAGTAAAAAATAACCATTGGTCCATTTGAGAGTAGCCTACAAACCTAGCCTATGGTAACTTATATTAACTTAAAAATAACCTAGGGTAACTTATTAATACCTTAGGCTACATAGATATTAACATAGGATAACAATAAATAGGAAAGACACCAAGGGTAAATACCTAGTTGGTTAGGAAATTTTTTTAATTTCATATGTCAAAATATTAAAAATATTTTGAAATTTGCTAGAAATTCAAATATAATATTTTTATTTTTTCAATATTTAATTTCATAATTACACATAACTACCTCAATTGTTTTTTTAGTCATGGATGTTAGTCTAGTCCAAAAGACCATGTCATGTTATCACATTTTGGTGTTGGGTTTCTTAACAATAAGCGTAGATGCAAAGGGGGAATGTATTACAATGTGTCATTTGTCATTTGAAATTTTCATATTTTCAAATTTCAAATTCCAAGTTGAAATCTAATTGTATACTAGTTGTCCACATGTTGGCTTGGTTGATTTAGTTATTTTGGTTTACATGTTTAATAAATATTAGTTGTTAGAAGGGGGAAAAAAATCATTTTGATTGATTTTGAATTTCTTTATAATAGGCATAGGTCGCCCATGATCAGCTTGAAGGATTAGCCTTTGTTAATGAAACAATACACATTTAAGGTATAAAACATCAAAGTATATGAAAGCAAATTCATTTGTACACTTCAATTGAATTTGTAATACAATATATACATTGCTTTTGATTTCATTTCAAAAACAAATTCTCACCTTTAATGAATTATATGATCTAATAGGTCTAGAGGGTGACATGATGTTGTGAATTGTAATGTAATGAAAATTAATAATAAAAAAATTGAACAATAATTACAAAATAACGAAAAAGTAATACTTATATAATGGCAACTTATGGCACAATTAGTTGTATCAATGAGAATCATAGTTGGCAACTAGTTATAAACAAGTTGAAAGTGTCATATTTAATGGGTGGTGAAAATGCATACACATGGCATGATCATATGTGTCAAGGTTGTACACTAATTGCAAAATAATTGTTGATTGTGTGTTACATTTACTTTAATTATAGTGCAGTTGTCAGATGTCACCAAAGTGCAACTTACCAACAAAATCAAACATTGTTGATTACAACTATATGTGCGGTGTTTACATTTTATTATATAGATGTCCATTTTGCAACTAACTTGTAGCTATAGTATAACTCCTTAATTTTTTGACGTGACATTGTATTTATTAATACCCCATATTTCCATAGGACAATTGTAACATAATTATATATTAATTTTTTTGCAACTTTAGTTATAGGGAAGTCTATTTGTTTTGGACATGATTTCTCATAGTGCCATTGCAAAAAATAAATTACAAAAACTACTAACATTTTTTAAAAACTATAAAAAACCTATTTTTACGATTTGAAATTTGAAAATTAATGCACAACAATGAAGAACCATTTTTAAAAAATTCAAAATATAATAATTTTATGGTGGGTTTGTTGATATTTTATATGTAATTTTCAAGTTTTAGAAAAGGTAATAAATTTGTTGATTTATTTCATTTATACCCTATTCCAAATCACAACAACGAAAAAGAAATTCAAGTTGCCAAAATATTTTCATGTTAACAATTGTAATTTACCTTGTTTTAATTGGTGCGTTGATTTTTTTAAACAAAGGCATTCATCAACATAGGTTTTATTCCGCTATTGTTTGTCATTTCTATTTTTTTTTACCAAGTTATGCATTTTTGTAAATATGATCATGCAAACTTAATATAAACATTCTAGTGATTTTTGAATTTTTTTTCATTTGTTGTAGCATATTGAAAGCATGGCCAAACAAGTGTTAATGAAGCTTTCTTCCAAACCCAAATTTTTACTAGCCATGAATTACTAATTGTTGTAAAATTGTATTCTACAAAGGATGGCAAGACATAATAATTTGCATTTCTCCACCAATTCAAATAAAATTATTTGTGAAAAATATCTTTCTAGAAAGGAACACCACTCAAAGACATAAATGTATGACAAGATGCTTCAACCATGGACTTTTCACAAATTGCATGAGTAAATGATTCTTCACAACCAATATGCCAATATTTTTAGAAATTCCTTTTGTTTGTTGTACATGGTTCTTAAAAAATAATCATTTTCATCCCCAAAATTTGAAATTGAAATTGAACTTCCAAAAATATTAGATGACCAAATTTATATAAAGGTCAAAAAAGAGAGTGAAACTTTTCTAGAATCTGGCCTAGTTTTGGCAACCCATAGGAACTCACTATCTAAAATGTGGCAACTTCTAACTTTATTTCCTCAAAATATGGCACTTTTGTGTATTCTTTTTTTAAAAACCATATGTTCAATATGCACTAGAGTATTATTTTTTGTTGCCACAATGCAAACATTCACCACCAAAAAACTCTGGTTGGAATCAGCCCCTTTTTTTTGGCTGGCTATATATAGCAAAAAAGATGGAAGGATGTTCTAAAAAAATTACTTTCATATTTAGCTAGTAGCCAAATGTGTGTATATCTCCTCATGGATCATTTGTCGCGTTGGCTACATCCCAAAAATCGACAAAAGAAACACTGGGTTGGAATGAATGATTTGTTTTTCAATAAACTTTGTCATTTTTGTGAAGAAAAATTTGGAATTCTTTAATAAGTATAAATTCAACCTTTTTTTCTAATTTTTAAAGAAAAATTACATCACACAATTGAACCAGAGAGGGGGGGAAAAAAAAAAAAGCCCCGACTCAGAATAAATAAATAACCTCTAATATTTGACTCAGTGAAATTGACCCGGAATCGTACTCTCATTTTGAAGCAGCATGGGCACAATCCCTGCAATTGAAGTACAAACACGGACGCCTTGTGATTGAAAATAGTTATCGAAAACTGTGAAAATTACAAAACACGCAAATGGACGCCGTCAGAGTACACTTGTCCGTCCAGACATGCTGAGCCATCTTTGTGAACAATGGATTAATGTTTCAAAAACTGTCCATTATCAGACCATGGCAAGTACCACAGTCTATCACATAATACTCGTGATCAATTGCCGTGCACGGGAGGAAAGATTTTTGCCATGTGGTTCTGCTTCTCTCTTCTCCCTTTTAAATTCCTGTCAACAGACTTCCATCTTTCTTTTCTCTTCCAACGATCAACAGTCCATTTGATTCCTGGCTATTTACAGCTTTTTCTCTGCCTCTTACTACGAGCCTTTTCATTGTAGCTTGGCAGCGTCCAGGGTCCAGGCCTACTTCACCGGCACTGCCCCTGACCGCCTCTTCGAAAAACTCACACACTTCTGTCAGATTTTTGTTTAGTACCAGGTTTTGCAGCCCGACCTCCTATTGTTCCGGAGCAGATAGCTGCATGAGCAATGGATATGGGAACCAAGAAACCAGACAACTCCAATCATCATCGAAGACACTAGTGGGTATGAAGATGCCTCTGCACACACAGCTGTTCATTGATTCACATACCTTTACTTCTAAAGGAGGGAAAGTAGAGAGTACCCACGTGCAATTCCCGGGCCAAATCTTTAGGACAGGTGACGTATGAAGATGCCTCTGCACACACAGCTGTTCATTGATTCACATATCTTTACTTCTAAAGGAGGGAAAGTAGAGAGTACCCACGTGCAATTCCCGGGCTAAGTCTTTAGGACAGGTGACTTCAGTAAACATTGTTAGTGAAATTCCTCTTGTTAACTTCAAGATGTAGTTGGCCTTTTTTAGCAAACATTTCATAGTGACAACATACCTTCCACAGTAAGGTGATGATCTTGGCTACAGCATGGTAATAGTATTGTGATTGTGGCCAAATTGAGTAAATTTGTACATAAGGTACTGCTGACAGTTGGAAAGGTCTGGGACGGTCTAATTAGATAGCTGTCAGCGGCATTTCAATCTGGCTTACATAACAAACAAAGTGCACAAGTACCGTGCAAGAAAAACCCTCTCTATATTCAGTTATTACACATTCAACTCTTTAGTTCAATCAAGATAGCTAAGAAAACAAATTCAGACCACCAAATCCAGAAATCTCATTGTCCATATATTAATTAATACACTTAACACTATAACCCTGTCTGTATCTGTATACATACAGAGTTTAAAAGCTTGAATTTCATTTATTGCATGTCCTCATGAGATTTGAACCCACTATGTACCTCCCAAGAGAGGAAAATGGGCAAAGTGGCATGGATGGATACGGAATATCAAAAGGGCCATACTGGAAGCAATTCCATTATGGACCTCAGCATAGTTTTTTTTGGCTCAGGGTTCAACCTCAGGATGTAGTTTTAAATGTATTCATTTTATCATACAAAAATAAGGAAAAAGTGCCTCCAAGACTATGTATTGTACACCCCAAAACATAATGAGAGTGGTCTAAGGTTCAAATTTTTTTGCAATTTGGCTTTGGCTTAGAATCTTTTTTAGGACTTTGGCTTATAGATAGAATATTTTAAAAACTTTGGTTTTTGCTTAAAATTTGACTTAAGATTAAATTTTTAAAAAAACAATTTAGTCTATGGTTTAAAATTTTATTAATAGTTTGGTTTAGGATTTGAATATTTCTAATTTTTAGGCCTAAAGTTAGAATCTTCCTAGCATTTAGGCTTAGCTAAAAGCAAATTGTGCAATAAAACCACCTTGCTTTTTTTTATATGGTAGTTTTCTTCTGCAACTCAGTTGAAACAAAGTTCTACCTTGAAAAGTAAGGTTAGAATTTTTTAATATTTTGGTTTAAGCTTAGAATCTTCTCAGGCCTAAGGATAAAATTTATTTGGACCTAAGGGTTAGAATCTATTTCAGTCTAAGGTTTAAAATTCTTATTATCTTGGTTTAGGGTTAAATTATTTTCATATTTTAGGTTAAGGTTAGAATTTGGCCCAAGGGTTAGAAACAATTTAGGCCCAAGGATTAAAATCCTTTTATTATTTTGGCTTAAGATTTTTAAAAATTACCACTTTGGCTTGGGGGTAGAATCTTTTTAGCACTTGGGTCTAGCACTTAGGTTTTTTTAAATTTAGCACTAATGCTTGCAATTAGATTGATTTTATTTTTTAAAAACGTTTTAAATGTATTTAAGCCCAAAGTTGGATTCACACCAAAGTTTAGTAAGGATATTTTTATTCCATTTGACCCTCTCTTGATTTGGGGGTTAAAATGACTAAAATATAAGGAGTGAACTAAACCTTAAGTTCTTCACACAAAGGGGATAGTTAAAATAGTATGATGGGTTAATTCAACCTGATGTTGAATTGTTCACATTGAGAGTTTTCTAAACTACACAAAACTTTTGGGCAGCTTGGGGAAACTTAATACTTTTTTCATTCTGCCTAATTAATTTCGGGCAGATAATATAGGTTGAAAGTTTCTCCTTACTACCGAAAATTTTGGGAATTTGACAAATCATGTGCTCATAAAGATTCACTAGATTTTTTTCCAAGATGCTTGGAAATTTTTCGGGCAATTTTTGAAAATTTTCCCTAACTGGGAAAGTTATAAAGGCTGTTTTTTTTTTCCCCCATTTCTGCCCATAAAAAATTAGGCAATCTGAAAAAATCCTGATGCTAAAACATTTTGGGCATTTTGAGAATTTTTATTCTGCCTGATAATTACGGACACCTTGTAAATGGTGAAGCAAATTTTCATTTATGCCCAAACATTTTGGGCACTCTGGAAATATCTTCATGCTTAAAAAAATTGGGCAATTTGGGAAAACATTTTTTCACCTTCCTGAAAAAATATTTTTAGTTGTTGCCCACCATATGAGGTGTTCTCTCACATGAGAGTCAATATGTTGGGTAGGACAACATTAGAAGCTCTTGTGAACATGAGGGCATATTTTAACCCTTTGGAATCAAGGGGTCAAGCCAACCTCCTTAGTCCATCCTAAGACAAAGGTTTTCAACCTTAAGCCAAATGTCTCATGCCCTTAAGACAAATGTCCTATCCTTCAAACCAAATGTCATGCACTCTGAAGACAAATGTCCCACACCCCTAAGACAAATGTCCTACACCTTGAAGACAATGACTTTAGGTCAAATTGTAATAGCCCCAAACCATTGGACCAAGAATTTATGTGTGTGTGATGCAAATACACATTTTAAAAAATAATAATACATGTATATTGGTTAAATATTGCACCTCAGGCCAATAGGGTTTATCCCAAGAAACAACTAATTTTGCACATGCATATTGGATTAGGATCGGAATTGTTTTGGGCATATTGGTTTAAGGTTGGAATATACTTTTAGAATATGACCTAAGGTTATAATCATTTTTGGCACTTTGGCCTAAGATTAGAATCTTTATTAACATTTTGGCCTATGGTTGGAACATTTTTAAACAATTTGGCTTGAAGTTGGAATCATATACTCGTATGGTTGTTTTGGTATTTTGTAGATGGATCCATTGAAGGAAAGCAACATCTATTGTCAAGTTACTCTCCTTGAAATTTTTATTGTTGTCCACATGGATAGTAAGATTGTTGCCTATTAGTTTTTAATCAATGAATGCATGAAGTTTATGTGTCATTATGTGGAACATGTTATATCAAAATCATTCATAATGAATATACACGTTCATAAAGATTGATTTTGAGCACATCCAAGTGGTAATTTTCTAATCAATGATTAATAAATTATTGCCACCTCCCACGTTAATGGGTACCTTCCATTATGTTCAAATTTTGTGTTAAGGTAAGACCTGCTTTAAACTAGGAGTTGTCGAGGCCAAAAAACCTTGTGGCCAATAATGGGAATTTTGAGCACTTCATGGTTCATTGTTTAGCCCCAAGTTACTAATAAAATATTATTTGTTTGGGGGCCAATGAGTTCATGTGTAAAGCCATTACGGCCAAAAAGTAAGGACCAAGGCTTCAACCTTTCTTATGCTTTCTTTCTTGGTATCATTTTTTTCTAGTCTTTGTTTTCTTTCTCAAGTTAGACCCTAAAAGTTAGACTCCCGTGGACGAGCATAGACATAAGATTCTTGTAACTCTTGTGTTTTTCATGGGCATATCCCAAGTAGAAAAAAAAACCTCCCTTTGTCATTCACAAACAACCACAAAAGTTCAACAAGAGGAGAGAAAAATGAAAAGAGATGAAATGAGAAAGAAGTAGAAGATATAAGGTTTGGTTGAAGGTTTATTTTGATCCTATAGTGTGAATGTCATTAATTGACAATATTTTATTGCAACAACATTGACCTCAAGGGTTGCACATTGGCCTCCCATGTTGATAGGTATCCTTTTTTTGCCTTGGGGTCAAGTCAAGGCCATAAAATGATAGATCAAAAAAATAGTCACAAAAGAAAGTTTTAATCACCTAAAACAAGTTGCAAAATGAGGTTTTTCTTTTAGTGAAAATAGGAAATTATTATATAAGTAAATGGTTTGTACATAGGTTGTACATGTTGTCTTTAAGTCTACCTACTAACAACCTACTTGTCAATTATTAATAGGTAGGTAGGGGAAAAAAAAACTGACCTAACCACCATGGTTAACTAGAAAATTGGAACCCAATAAAAATTTGTTTCTTGATATTTACCATTCATCTTTCATGGTGCATTAATGGGTGTTGGTTCACTTGGTTGAAAGATACATTATGTTTTTTACTTTAGTAGAACAAACAAAGTGCACAAGTAATGTGTAAGAATTGTTAAAGACATATTCCCTACTGCAATGTTTACTTTGGAGTTTTAACACAAGCCATGTTGATATTAGAAGAATTCATGACCATTCAAATAAACATTTGATATTTTAAATACATGTGGCCTTAATATTAGGAACCTTTTATAGGGACCTAAAATTGTTGAGCCATCTTTTATGGATTAGCCTAGTGACAAAATTGGGTTACCTTATCAAAAAATTTAAAACCTCACAACTAATCATAAAGATGCTCAAAAATTACAATTCCATTTGGATGAGTTTTGAAAACTATTGTCTTTCGAGGAAAAATAAGTGCATTTGGGAGGGGAAAAAAAGTTTATTCTAACCAATTTTCTTATTTCAATGGTCAAATATTATCGCCAAATCTATCTTATGCTCCAAGCACATTTGGTGGCAAGTGCATGTTAACTCAATGTTAAGCAAGAAACATTTTTTCACCAATTTAAACAAGCAATGCTACTTAGCACCAAAAATGATGGGGCCAATGTGGCAGCTAGTGTTATTGAAATGTTAAATGAATGTTAGGACAATGTTAATGTAACATATAATTTAGGAGAAATGTAGATTTTGGGGAAAAGAAAAGCACTGTTATGCAACATCCCCTTGAGGAGTCTTTTATTTCAATGGTTTTGTAGCGAGTGAAAACACATTAAGATGTAACATTTTTAGGCACATGTGGAAGTCCATAATGGTTTAAATTAACACTACGAAGGTAGTGTGAAGGCACGAGAACTTGAATCACACAAATCATTTTACAACTTATCATTAAAATTTTATTATAAGAAAAATTTCAACCTTAGTTTACCTTACAAAGTATTTAAATTTGAAAGATGAACTTTTAAACTATTGCTTTCATAAAATAAAAAACTTAATAAAAAAACATAATTCAAGGTATATAAAAAAAATTTGGTCATCAGAATCTTTCCAAAAAGTTCTTCTTGGTATCAATGTTACCACATCATATTATCATTGAGTTTTTTACTCACTAAAAAATGTTATATGAAAGTGCATGGAGTTCATACTCATTCATTATGGTATGTTACAAGCTTTTGGGTACTCCTTTGAAAGTCCAATAATTATGGCTATTCAAAAATTATCCATGAAATTCATACAATGTGATTATATTATATATAACATTGTAATGCCAAGTCTTTTATCATTTTAGTTGATTATATTTAATCATGTGGCTAATTACAAATCTCAAAATCTTGCAAAAATTGTCTTGTGACAACATTTTATGGACAATGTAATGTGCTTTCACCTTAACATAAACTTAAGTTCCTTGATCCTTACTAAAAACTTATGTTCCTTGGCTAAGTTCCCTCCTACAAATGTTCCTTGCTCACCAAAAGTCTTTCCTTCCCTCCTTCTTTCCTTCATTTCCCTCCTCTTGCATTTTTTTTCTTGTCCACATATCTGCAAAGTTTGCAAGGTTTGCAAAACTCCTACTAAATCTCCTAATATTGGACATCAAGTACATATTGTTGTGATGGAGCTTTTCAACACCACTTTCTTCGCCAATCATGAAAACATGGAATCCGAAAAAAGTTATAATAACTTACATGCCTACCATGTATTGTTAATTGTTTGATTCATGAGCACCTACAACCATGTAGAAACAAACAAGTGATAAATACCTATTTGCTAGCTCTTGAATTATGAATACATGCAACAATAGTAATAAATAATGATGCAAGTCTACAAAAGAACTTCAAAGAACTTTTGAAACCAAAATTCAATAACCAAAAACTCTTCGAACATAGGTGGAGATAGGTTTTTTAATGCAATTTCTTGAATTCTTATCAATCAATCATGTGAAACAATATTGACAAAGTGGAAATAAATATCAATAGTTATTATGAATGTTGACAATTCAACACACCTCGAGAATGGTCTTGCTTGCAAGGATAAGTGGAGTGCCATAGCAGGAAAGTTTAAAAAGATTCATGATCACAATGCAGGAACAGGGAACAATGAAAATTATTGGAATATGAATGCGCAAGACAAAACTACTTTCAACCTTCTTTGGAACTTTGGGAGAGGCATGTTCAAGATGATCCAAAAATTTCTAATGTATAGACCTGTTTTTGAGCCACTACATATGAGGGATTCCATGGACAAAAGAAATGACATTTTCAACCCCACTAATTTAACCCAAGATGAACCCATTGACTTGGTTGGGTAAATGCAAACTATGGTGTCCCTTTTTTGTGTCATAGTGTAAAAATTTTGTCACAAATAAGCTAAAAATATATCAAACCTTAGGACAAATGTATCACAAAAATGTACAATGTATATTATGGGCATGATAAACATACATATTTGGGGTTGTACAATTAAAAAGTCTATTTACATTATAACAAATATTTATTTTGAATATTATCAACATATTTGTAGGGTTTAATGTACATTTTTTTGTGAAAAATACATTTAAGGTATATTAACAATGTAAAAAAAATTTAAGTTTATATCTACTATTGTTTTTCTTATCAATAATTATGGTGCAATTAATTGATATTGAATAATTATTTAATTAATAATAACTAGTCATTAATAGTTGATGATTAAAAATTAATTAATTAATAACTAACTAATTACTCATTTATTATAACTTAATTAATAAATAGTTAAATTTTAGTATTATATTAATAAATTATTTCATCATTGAAATTAAATACGAGTTAATAAACAAGATCTAATTATTAATCAATTGATATTACATACTTGGCCTTCGTGTTACTAGTGATGATCAATTGACACAAAGTAAAAAATACTAATAGATTTAAGTATATTTAAATAAATTATTTAATAAATATTTTGTTACCAAAAGTTGGCAATCCATGATCATATAGATTACCCATGAAACTATTCTCATTTTCATTAATTCTAAAATACGAGATTTCATTTTCACCTACTAAAACACTAATATTTTTAACACCCATGATGTCCTTTTCAATATTTTTCATTACCTTCAAAATTATTTTTTGGGGGTCAAGTTCCAATGTCCCCCAATGTCCATCCTATGCTCCCCAATGAGCCTTGTTTTTAAAATATATAAATATAAAATATTTTCAACCCTAAAGCCCACAACATCCCCAATGTATTTTTCAATGTCCTCCAACATTATATTTAATGCCTTCAATTTTCAAAGTTTTGATGCCTTCTATTGTTTGAAAAAAGAAAATTTTCATGTTCAACTTAACACCTTTTTTTTTAATTTGCTTTTTCAACGCCCCTATTATTTCTTGTTGTCATTTTGTCATTCCTTGTCAACATTCCTATTTTTTTTGTTCTTTTCCATTTTTTTATTATCTATGGTGTTATGTAGGTGTGTTTTTTTTGTTCACTAAATGTAGATCATTTTCAAATCAAGACATTGCATTGATTTGAATTTTGCTAATTATAAAGATGTTTAGACTTGAAAATGTTTGTTAGGTTGACATCCTATCTTGGGGTCTTTCAAAAACTTGGCCTAACAACAAACATAATGGTTTAAAAGCTCAAAAAACTTTGAGATAATGGGTCAAATCTTCATTAATTCTAAATGTGATCAAAGTTGAAAGTGGTAATGTATTCAATTGATGTGAAAAGAGAAAATAATTAGAAGGGGGAAAAAATATTTACCCATTTTGATGAAAGGGTGGTTAGAAAGGACAAAATAAAATGTCCAACCACCAAGTCTTGTGTCGAGGTACTATTAAAAAATTGTCAAATGCCACTTCTCACTAAATATTAATGAATTTGAAATTTAGAATCAGTTTATTAAAACTAACTAATTTCATAAATATGACATTGATAAAAATAATGTAAACTTGTCAACTTTGATAAAATGTTTTGATGGATATATTATTTTCAATGTTGATTTGAATATTTTTTAATTTTGATAAAAAAGTGACCATTAAAATATTACAAAAAAGTTGAAATTTAATGTTTTTACATTCTCATATATATGTGATTTAATTAATTTTTATTTTAAAATTATTAAATCTAAAATACCAAAAAACTAACTATTAAAAAAACCTTGATAATCAGTTTTAAATATATAATTATAACAAAATTTCATATTGATTTATTTGTAAATTTGATTTTCAATAGAAACCAAAAGCTACCAACATGTTAAATTTATTGTTACCATTGTTGGAATTATGACCATTATGAAAATTAATCAATATCAAATCCAATAAAAAAAATTATGGATGTACAATGTGATTTAGTGGTTTGAAATACACCACTTGACATGTTATTCCTTTCATTTGAAACAAAATGTTGAAATTAAAAACATGTAAGACAATTTGCAATCATGATATATAGGTTGAAAACTTTGATCATAATTTAATATTCATCTTTCAAACAAAAATATATATTATTTAATAGGGTTTAACGTAACCCTAAACTTAAAAATGCAATTATTGAATGAAAAGATGAAACAAAAATGCAGTTGAATGTGAATCATGCACTTTTAAATAACAACATGCAAAAAAGAATCTCAAAAATTTCAAAACCTTGGTATGATACATAATGATAGTAGGTTGAGAAACATATGATTTATGATTAACATGCAATTCATTTAACCAAAATATTAAATTTTTGAGTAATGTAAATTTGAAATCAAGAGTTAGATTTTGAACATGTTTCCAAATTACATTAAAAAACGGGAAAATTTTATGATTAATTTTTTTTTAAAATCAATGTTTATGATTTTTCAAGTTTTTGCCCATTTCAATTTACACCCAATTTGCAAGCATTGATGATTTGCCCACAAATTAGATCACTTATTTAAGTCTTCTTCTTTTTGTTGATTTCCTTATTTTTCTTGCTTGTAAAGCTTATATGCCAACAAATCATTCATCCTCCCACACATTTAATTCGATTAATAACACACATCAAGAGAAAATTTCTTACCTCCACAACATATTACATACAAACCATTTTATCTCATGAAGTCATGCTTGTTTTATAGCAACATTTTAATCTTCTATCCTATTTTGCAATATCAATAATAGTTTTAAAAGTTTTTATTAGTTTCAAAGATATTTTAAATTCATATAATAAGATATCATTAATTTTATATTCTAAGTTTATTTAGGATTTATCATCAAGCAATGCCATTTGTAGTGAGGATAATGTTGGCCATCTACCCATATAATTAATGACATTCAAATTGAGTTTTTAATTAATGAATTTTCAAAAGAAACTAATGAAAGGATCACTATTGATGACTTAATTGATGCAAATTTAATTGACCATGAATATATAGAAAGATTTTTTTATTCAATAGAAGATTCATGCAAAAATCTTTCTATATATTTATGATAGAAAAATTTGAATAGTGAAACATATCATTATTTCAATAAATTGTTAATAACCATTAATTTTGTCACAAGACATGCACAAAGATATTTTAATTTCTTTGTTCATATTATGTATGCAATCATGTAACAATGATAAAATAACATTTTGCATGTAAATTTTGTCTTATAAACACTCATAAATTCTTGTTCAATTTTGTTGGAAATTGATTTTAGGAAATAAAAATTTTCAAATGTGAATTTCAAAGATAACATTATTCACAATATACTTCTTCAACCATTATTTGATCAATTTATTTTGTATTATTGCATTTTCAAATGATTTTTCTTTTGCTTCATCTTGGTTAAGTAATTTCACAAATATGTAAATTTTAAATGCTTAGGTTTTTTTTTCTCTTTTAAAAGATGAATATTCATGTCACTGAAAACATTCTTATAAAAGTATAAATGGGTTGATATCATAAAGCATGCACTATAGAATAATGATATGATGCATTTAATCAAATTATCAAAACATAGAGGAAAATAGTACAACTTTCCTTTTTTGGTCCATTAATTCTTTCAATTTTTTCTAAATTCACATAATGCCCACATAATGAAATGAACATCATTTGGTGTTTAACATCTTAAGCACAAATCACAATGAAGGAGAAAAATATGTTCATGCCCAAACATTGAAAACTCATATTCATATATCCATGACATGAAATGTTGAAATAACCTTGAGAAAGATGAATTTTAGCCAAAGGGTAATGATGATATGATGCAATGTGTAACATACAATAAATCCTCCTTATTTGCAACAAGACTAAAAACATTGAAAAACAAGGAAACAACAAATATCATTGTGGAGCAAGAAAAAAAATTTAAGTGTTGTTGATGTAAAAGACACAAATTCCTTCCTATATAAAATTGAAATCCATTCAATGTATTTGAATTCAATTTAGAAATTTGAATTCAATACAATTCAACAATTGGATTAAAATTCGATTGAATTGAATTTTAATTCAATTAAAGACAATTGGTGTGCAAATTGGTGGAAAATGTATTCAATATCTTCTTGTGAATATGTTGTTAGAAAAAAAATTAATACACAAATTTGGAAAAACACCTTTCCATGCCTTTTCATTTCGGAATGAGCTAACAAATTCCAATTTGGAATTGTCCAATGCATGACAACTTGAGGAACCTAAAGTTGTCCTACTTAAACCAACTCCAATGAACCATCATCATTAGAATTAAACCAATTATAATTATTAATCAAATATTTATTGATTGATTTAATATTGATTAATTTACTAGATTATTAAATAATTTGGAATTATTTGTCATTAAAAATTTTAATTATGAAAATTTGATAATTATTCATTTAATATAAATAAATTGATAGCTAATTAAATTTTATTATTAAATTAATTAAAATATTATTTAATCATTATGCTTAAATACTACTTAATAAACCTTAATTAATTTATTAATTAATTTTTAGATAATTAATATTAATTATCAATGGATTTTTTACTATTAATTAATATTTGATTCCATTAGTATTTATTGTTGGTAGGTAGATATGTAATAAGTAGGTAAATAGGTTGTAGGTAGATAGGAAGTTAGTGAATTGGTTAATTAACTAATGAGTTACTTACTTATGGAGTTGACACAATTGAAAGGGGAACCAAATTGTATGGGATAAAAAAATTAGTCACAACTTAGTTACAATTAAAT
>Ga0209611_10003848_pt1 | contig 25851 bp, 25 predicted proteins | sample S1TSphgellanicum_3_FD_187693 | JGI IMG/M metagenome (GOLD analysis project Ga0209611, IMG submission 187693) | Host-associated microbial communities from peat moss isolated from Minnesota, USA - S1T2_Fc - Sphagnum magellanicum MG (SPAdes) (version 2) | ecosystem: Host-associated > Plants > Peat...
TCTCTGGCCCGGGAATATGATTACCCCAACACAGCCGCTGTGAGAGGTTTCGCGGCCAATGACCATTCTCCGAGACGCTATCCGGTACGAAATGGAGCGCGACCAACGCCGCCACGAGCTGGTGCAAGTCGCACGGCAGCTGCGCCTTGCGTGGAGCCTCGGTAAGGCGACGCTCTACAAGTACATGAGCCTCGCGGACCCGGAGCGTCGGGACCGGGTGCTCGATGTCTTGCGGAACTCCCGCGTATACCTGTCTGCGCCTTCGCAACTGAACGATGCTGCTGATTGCCGCCCGCGCTTCGAGCTCGCCAGACCCCTCACGGATCCCGACTTCGTTCGCGAGCTCCAAGCCGATGAGGAGCGGATGATTGCGGAGGAGCGCCTGACGCCTGAGGAGGTGGAGCGGCTGCACGCGCAACACGGCGTCGCGCCTGAAAGACTAGCCGAAGGGGTCACCGATAACACGCGCCGCGAGCTAGAAAACAAGACGCGGATCTACTGCCTCTCGGCACGCGGTACCGACAGCGGCATGTGGGGCCTTTATGCGGGCCTCAGCGGGGTCTGCCTGCATTTCGCCTGTCATTCGGGATCGGTAATTGGCAACGCGCGCGGCGTCGTTTATGTAACCACACGCGAGCCGATCTTGATCCCCCTGAGGTACAACAACGAGGACACTCTCGCCGATCGCATGGCCTTCGTGAAGGGCGTTCGGTGGCGGGACGAAGAAGAGTATCGGCTTGTCGCCTATGGTGGCTCTGTCGGCAAGGACTACCCGCTCGTGGATGATCACTTTGTCGCCTTTGCGCCCGTGGACCTGACCGGCATCACCTTCGGAATGAACATCGATCCCGACGATCGCCAACTGATTCTGTACGCCATCGCGACGCGATCTACCCCGATGCAGGTCTTCGAAGCTGTCGAGGGCGATGGCTTCGATGTCGAGATCCGCCCGATCTCCTGACGCGCGACGCGCGCCATTGGATTGAAGGTGGCCCCGAGACGCCCTCTCAGGCGACGTAAACGCCAGCAGATCTGGGCGAGCCTACACTGGCGCCGCACCTTCATCTGTCACTAACACGGTAGTTGCCTGACCGCCAATGCCGTGACCGCTTGAAATGGGCGCTATCGCGCTTGTGGTCTCAGCGGCTCGAATGATTGCGACCGCGACTTCAGCCGCGGCGATCGATGGCAAATCCTCTATGTTGGCCGCGCTTCGCCACGTTTCAATCACCTGATCAGGCAGGAACTGACGCCCTGCGGCGTCGTCTCGCAGGATGTGTTCGGTGCGATAGTCCCCCTCCCCAATCAGCTGCAAGTCCTTGTCGTCTGTTGCTCGATACCGAAGAAACCGCGGATCGCCAAAGGCGACCTTGCGATCGGGACCAACAACTATCGGGACCGATCCGTAAAGTGATTCTTGATTGCCTGGATCGACCTGACACAGGACAAGCCGACACAGATCACGGCCGGCGAAGTTGGTGGCAATGTTTGGCCATCTCGCGAGGAAAGCTGCCGCGCCAGCGGAAAGGGCTTGCGCCGCCTCCATTAGCTTCGGGAGCGAAAGGACAAAATCAGGATGTTGCGCTAGATGAGAGGCCACTGCGTCTTTCCCACGGAAAGCATAAGTCGCCACTGGTAGCCAAGCCTCGGGCGCCATGCCGGGCGGGAGAGCGTCAGCGAAATCTGGCGAACCGCTGATCGCAACAACTACCGGCGCGGCGGTTGACACAACGTGCAGCTTTCGCCTTCCGTCAACGAACTTGTCCCTGATTTGCGTTCGAGAATCAGCGGACACCACGAAGCCATCTGCACATGGAATCGCGACAATAAGGGTCCCCGGAAGAGCTAAGCATTGAAGCATTGGCGGCGATTGGGGATGATCATTATGCTTCGCTATCTTGGATTGCTGAAAGGTCGCGATTCGACACCATCGACGTTATGGGGGGGGGGAAATCAGTGGACGCGACTTTTGATCCGGCAATATTCTTGAGCTATCTCGCGCAGGAGCTTGTAGACCAGTTTGGGCGGGCCGGAGGCGCTACGACCAGCGGGCCAACAACCGTGTGATCGGCAAGGTCACAATGGCCGACGAAATCGATTCCAGAAAAGCCATCCGCGCCGCGAAAGATGCCTTCAACAGCTTCTCGCAAAGTAGCAAGGAATAGCGGATGGAACTTCTGCAGCGGCTGCACAACGCCGTGGCCAAGCGAATGGATCAACTCGTTGAAGCCACGGCCTTGGAATACGGCGCACCGCAAGACCGCGCAAAGGGCTCCAACAACCTCGCGGCGAACATTTTTCTGCACTTCAAGAAAGTCCTCGAAGATTTCGACCTAGCTGGCCGACCTTTTCGTCGAAGGTCATTTGCTCGAGAAGCGCTTCCACCCGAGGGTCCGTAGTCAATTCAACCCTCCTCCCGGATGTGGCCGATTGTTCGTGGAACGCGCGTTATGGTCTGTGCTGGGACGAACACGCTAGATCGAGTCTACTACGTATTTATGGGCTATCTTCCGCCCGAACGCATAGGCGGCCGTGACTGGGTTGTAGTATTCCCGCACTTCCTTCACTTTTCCATCAGCGATCGTGAATCGAAAGATATACCGGTTTCGGTATGATTTGCCATCCGGCATCAAGATGTCGCCCCGCTGCTCGATGAAGACTCGGTGGCCATCAGGCGTAATGGAGAGTTCAACTTCGCTGGACCCTAGGCTCTTCAGGCCACCCTTGAGAGTCTCCATCCAGAACGCAACAACACTGTCGCGGCCCACATATTTTCGATATTGACCTGGATCGGTGGAACCGCTCTCGCTGAAAGGAATTTCGTAAACGACGTCTTCGGCAAGAATGCCGGCAAGGGCACTTGCGTCACGAGAGGCCACGGCCCGGAAATATTGAAGAATCGCATCCTTCGCGGCGCGCCGGCCCGCCTTTGAATCCACGGGATCGTCATCCGCTCTCAGCAGCGCCGAGAGGCCCATTGATTTGCTCATGCCGCACCTCGCATTATTCCTGAAGAGAGTCCTTGATCGCCACCCGAAAATCTCCCAGTTTTTCTATATTGGGCCGCGCTCCACGTTGAATGAGCTGTCGAGCTTGCATGAAGTCACGAGCGCAATTGACTGCTTCGATCGCGATGAGAGCCCCATCTTTCAGATAGCAGACTGAAAACTGCCCCTGTCCAGGATCGCCCCGCATCGTCTGTTCAGTGTGGTATTGAGACAACCCGGCTATCAGCAGCTTGTTTTCGTACTGGTCTGACCAAAACCACGGTACCGGGTCATAAGAGGCAAGCTTGCCAAGCATGCTCAAGGCCGCCGTCTTGCCTTGTTCGAAGGCGTTGTTTACCGACTCCAACCGCACTTGCACGCGATAGCGTGGCAATCTCAGGCAGGTGCAATCGCCGGCCGCGAAAATATGCGGGTCGCTCGTCTGGCAGTTGACGTCGACGTCGATGCCATTTGAACAGGTGATTCCGCCGCGGACTGCCAGGCTCATTTCGGGGATGGCGCCGATACCGGCCACCACCACGTCCGCCTGGAAATTGGCTCCATTGGTGCAGGCCGCCCGGACCCCGGCCTCACCGAATGTCAGCTCGTGAAGGTGTGCGTTGCAGACGATCTCGACGCCCTGGATCTGGTGAGCGGTTGTGAAGAATTGAGATACCGGTGCCGACACCACACGGCTCATGACTCGATCGGACATCTCGAGAACCTGGACCTTGCAGCCAATCTTGGCACTCGCCGCAGCGATCTCCAGGCCGATGTAGCCCCCGCCGATCAATAGCAGGTGGCTGGTCGCTGACAACTGCGTCATTAGGCGGTCGACATCGGCAACAGCGCGAATGTAGTGAATCGCACCGGGATCGTTGCAAGCAACCGAGAGCGGCCTGGGCCGGGCGCCAGTCGCCAGCAGGAGCTTGTGATAGCGCAGCCGTTCTCCCGAGGCGAGTTCTATTTCGCGGTCGACAGGAGAGAGCGAGACCGCTCTCATTCCAAGGCGCATATCGATGTCATGCTTCCGATAGTACTCAGAGTGGCGAAGGAAGAGCTGATCGCGCTCCATCTGTCCAAGGAGATATTGCTTCGACAGCGGCGGGCGCTGGTACGGCAAGTACGGCTCCTCGCATACCAACACCAGATCGCCGTTGTAGCCCTCGCGGCGCAAGGTCTCTATTGCCTGGCAGGCTGCCTGTCCGCCGCCTACGATGACCAGTGGCTCACTCACAATATCCCTCAGAGATCTCGATTGGCCGCTCGAAACGACACGTGAAGCCTTTAGCTGTGGGAATGGACGTGGGTTGGCACGGCCAGAGCGCTGCGATCGGACAACGCGAGCAGCATCGCCGCAATCAGCGAGCCACAACCCATGATGATTGCCACCGTTTGCAGACCGTAGCCATACGAAAAAAGGTAGCCGGCGATAATAGGTGCGAGAACGGTGCCTCCGCGTCCAAACCCGATCACGATGCCAGTGCCGCTCGCCCGAATTCCCGGCGGGAAAGAACTCGCAATGATGGCGTATATGCCAGCGCCGCCTGCACTGGTGCAAATGCCGGTAAGAAGGCATATCCATCCCATTGCCGCCAGCGAGTTCTGACCGCGACCGAATATGCCGACCATGATCGTGCTGCCGAGCATGAAAATGCCTGTCAGCGCGCGAATCGGAAAGCGCTGAGCCAGCAACCCGATGCCCGTCCCGCCAATGGCGCTGCCCACGCTAGCCCAAACAAGCACGCTCGCGGCGCCGGTGGCGGGGTAACCTAGATCGACGACGATCTTCGGCACCCACTTCAGCAGGAAGTAGAAGGTAATGAAGTGAAGCGTGTAGACAAGAGTGAGCAGAATGACCTTGCGAACGTAACCCGGATCTGCCAGTCGAGCCAGCTCGTTGGGTTGCCCGGCTGCAGCTCCGAGCGCCTCAAGGGGGCGACGGGTGTAAAGCCAACTGACGGATTCCGGCAGTCGCAGCATTACAATCGGAATCATCACAAGCGTTGCCAACGATCCGACTACGAAGATTGAGCGCCAGCCATAGCCCTTCAGAAGATTCTCCGCGAAAAGTCCGGCGGCAATCGCGCCCAAGGGGTAGCCCACCGTCATCAATGTGACGCAGAGGTCGCGTCGACGAACGTTGGACGTTTCGGCCACGAGGGCGTTCGCTGCCGCGAACATCCCGCCGATTCCGAGACCGGTCAATACCCGTAGAACGCATAACATTGCAATGGTGCGGGTCCATGTTACGCAGGCCATGCCGATGCACATCAGGCTCAGGCATGTCAGCATGATGTTGCGGCGCCCGATCCGGTCGGCGAGCGCGCCAAGAGTAATTGCACCGATCGCCATGCCGAGCAATTCCATAGACAGCACGATACCCAACGCACCGCGATCGATGTGCCACTCAGCGGCGATACCTGGGGACGCGTAGCTGATGGCGAGGACGTCAAAGCCATCGAGCCCCACACAGGTTATCGCAATCGCAATGCTTACGATCTGGGCCTTTGACATCGGCCCGTCTTGAAGTCTCCGCAGGGGATTGGTGTTCATGGGGTCACCTTGGAGAGGGGGTTGTCCAAAGATGGGTAGAGTTCGAGTCCCTTGGATTCAGTTCGCAGGCGCAATAGCTGCCCTCTTCCCGCGGCCGTAACGTATAGATCCTGACGCTCGATACCGCCAAAACAGCAATTGGTGGTCATGCCTCCGCTGCCAAACTCGATGCGCCGAATGAGGGTCGCAGTGGGGCTGAACACCTCGATGCCACCCGTGCCGGGAGTGCAGATCCAAAGGTTGCCCTCGGTGTCCACCGCCAGGCCGTCCGGTCGTCCGCTTGAGAGCTCGCAGAACTTGCCGTCGGATTCAAGCCGACCTGCGGTCCAGCTGAAGCGCTCTATCAACCGCGAAAATGTTTGAGCCAGATACATATGTCTGCCGGATGGGTCGAAGGCCAGACCATTTGGGAATTGCCGTTTAGAAACGACGATCTGGGTGTGCCCAGTTTCGGTGTCACATGCTAGAACGTGACCATCCACTGGCTGCTTCAGGGCCAGATCGGTGACCGGATCGGTCACATACAGGAGGCCATCGGGGCCGAAACACAGGTCGTTTGGCGCCTGGCAATTTTCACGCGTGAGATAGGTGAGTTCGTCGCCCGCGAGGACCTGAATGCCTGGAGAGATCCTATCAGGCGCCCCAAATATACCCCCGTTTTGCGCTACAAAGACTCGGTCGCCTGCCCGTGCAAGGCCATTGGGCCCTCCCCCCGTTCGCACAGTACGGCGGACTTGGCCAGTGGCGTCGATCTCGTACACGCAGCCGTGGCTGATGCTGGTTACCATCACGCGGCCATCGGGAAAATAGAGGGGACCTTCAGTGAAGCCCAATCCGTCGCAAACGACCTCGATCTTCAACACTGCTCCCCGCATCGCCCGTATTGGTGCAAACCTTATAGCGCGGAATGGTCCATTGGATCAACCATTGAATGATTAAGGTGTATTATCTCGAATCACAGCGCTAGGATTCCTCTCCACGAAGCCATAGCGCGTGAAGCTCGTCCAAGTAGCGCTCGAGCTCAGATAAGGCAGCTTTCTCATCGCCGGTGCGAAGATGCTTGAGCAGGCTTCGGCGGGAGCGAATGACGCGGTCCCCTCCCAGTGAGCCCAGGCGCAGAACCCACCCTCGCAGCAAATCGACGAGTACGTCCGCGATGACGACCAGAATCCGGTTCTGCGAAGCTTCTGCGAGGAGCCGATAGAACTGGATGAGCAAGTCAGATCGCTTGCGAGGGTCTTCCTTGATCTTTTCTGCCGCATCGATATTTGCCTCGATTGCCCGTAGATGCTGCTCATTGATCCGGGGCACCGCCGCATCGAAGAGCATCAACGTGATCGAGCGCATCGCCTGGGTGAGGTCGGCAACTGAAAATTCAGTCACCTTTAGACGTCCAATCAACACGTTGTTCAGCGCGTTCGGATTGTCGCTCGCGACAAACGCCCCACCGCTGGCACCTCGCCGCAGGGTCAAAATTCCCGCAATCTCCAAGCTTCGCAGTGCTTCGCGCAATGTATTGCGGCTCACCTCAAGCTGAGCGGCGAGAGTGCGCTCGTTCGGCAGCTTGTCCCCCAGTTTCAGATGGCCCTGCGTAATGAGTTCCTCTATCTGCCGCGTAATTTGCTCAAATGCGCGCTGCGATTTCGCGGGCCGAAAAAGCGTGTGCGGGGGATAGATACCTGAATCTTGGGAGCTTAAGGCTGCAGGTGCACTGCGAAAACCACGTCCAGCCGCTGGCGTCTTTTTCATAGGTTAAATCCCTCTCGCAAGGCTGGCGCTTGACAGCCTATCAGAAATGCTCCATAAAGGTTGGACCATTGATCCAATAGAGTTATGCAGCGCCCTTTTCATGCAACAGATGGTATCGCGGTGGTCACCGGCGGCGCGAGCGGCATCGGGCGAGCGCTCTGCGAAGAGCTGTTGCGCAGAGGCATGGGGCACGTCATCGCCGCCGACTGCGATGCTGCGAGAGCGCACGAGGCAGCGCTGAGCTTCCGCCAGTCCCACGGCGGTAGCCGCGCCAGCGCTCTGCCTCTCGACGTGACGGATGAGCGGGCAGTTGCCTCTGCGATCGAACAGATCGAGTCAACACGCGGTCCAATCGCCCTATGGTGCTCGAATGCAGGAATAAACACCGGCATAGGTCTCGGAGAGCCGGCCGACTGGGACCTTGTTCTCGGCGTGAACCTCAAGGCCCACGTCCACGCCGCAAAGCATGTAGTTCCGCGAATGCTCGAGAGAGGTGCTGGCCACTTCGTCATTACGGCATCCGCCGCCGGTCTGCTGACTGATTTTCGCTCTGCAGCCTATTCGGCAAGCAAACACGCCGCCGTGGGGTTTGCAGAATGGTTGGCAGTGCGCCATGCATCCCTGCCCATCAGCATTCACTGCATTTGTCCGGAAGCGGTACGAACTGCGATGACCACCAAATCGACGGAATCCATCCCGAATCTGCAGATTCTCGAGGCCCCCGCCGTTGCCGTCTCTGTAATGGACGCCCTGGCGGGTGGGCGTTTTCTGATATTGCCGCATCCCCGAGTACGGCAGTTTGAGCAACGGCGAATTGCGGATCGGGAGCAATGGTTCTCCGCCGTGCACAGCGCGATGAACCGCAAGGCACAGGCGGACTTATCCAATTAAGACGGAGTCTCTCAATGGATCTCAACAAGCTCTACTACCCTATGCAGCGCCGATGTCCGTTCGACCCGCCGGAGGAATACTCCGAGCTGCGCTCCAAGAATCGATTCGCGCGCGTGCGGCTGTGGGACGGTACGCAGCCCTACTTGCTCACCGATTACTCGGATATACGAGTGGTGTTGAGCCATCCACGTTTCAGCTGCGAGCCTGTCCGCGAGGGTTTTCCGCACATATTTGAGGGTAGAAAAGTCGCCGACATCGCGGATCGATCCTTCCTGCGCCTCGACAACCCCGAGCACGACCGCCTGCGACGAATGGTGATGAAAGATTTTACAGTTCGTAAGGTCGAGCAATTGCGACCAAAAATCGAGTCGGTCGTTGAACGGCTCATAGAAAACTTCGCCCGGCTGCCGCAGGGCTCAGACTTTGTTGAGCACTTCTCAGCGCCGTTACCGACCGAAATCATCACCTTGCTGCTCGGGATTCCCTACGAAGACCACGAGATTTTTCATCGGGCCACCCGCATTCAGTTTGGTACCAAATCGACGCCGGCCGAAGTACGCGAGTCGCTTGTGGAATTGTTCGCCTACCTGGACGCCCTGATCACTCGCAAAGAGAAGGATCCGCAGGACGACATCGTATCTAGACTCATAGTCGAGCAGCTGACACCGGGCAATGTGGACCGACAGACGCTCATCAACATCGTCCGGCTTCTCCTGAGTGCCGGGCACCAGACCACACAAAACATGACCGCGCTCGGCGTGTTGACGCTTCTTCAACATCCGGATCAGCTGGCTCTCATCAAGAAGCGACCCGACACGATCCCCGGCGCCGTAGAGGAGTTGCTTCGCTACTCTAGCGTGCTTCACATGGGCGCACGACGCCTGGCCCTGGAGGACATCGATGTGAACGGGGTCGTCGTCAAGGCGGGGGAAGGGGTCATCTGCTCCATCCCCGCAGCCAATCGGGATGAAAAACTTTTCCCGGACCCCGATCGCTTCGACGTGACTCGCGACGCCCACGCCCACGTTGCCTTCGGTTTTGGCGTTCATCAATGCCTCGGCCAGGTGCTGGCTCGGATTGAACTACAGGTGGTCTACGGGCGGCTGTTCACACGGCTGCCGAATTTGCGTCTTGCAGCGCCCCTCGACCAGCTTCGTTTCCGCCACGACATGTTTGTCTACGGGATACACGAGCTACCTTTGGCTTGGTAAGGAGAATATTGTGAGGATTATCGTTGACGCGTCGCGTTGTATCGCCGCCGGCCAGTGTGTACTGAAGGCGCCGACCGTGTTTGATCAAGACCAGGATGAGGGAACGGTGATATTGCTGACGGAACGGCCTGCTCCGGAGCATCGCGAAGATGCTCGGTTGGCCGCCCGGGTCTGCCCGGCTCAGGCCATCACTATCGTTGAAGATGAGATCGCTTAGGCATGCAGGCATCACTCGCCGGTATTCGGGTGCTCGATCTGACACAGTGGGAAGCCGGATCGGCCTGCGCGCAGGCGTTGGCGTTTTTCGGCGCGGATGTTGTAAAGATCGAGAAACCCAATGGCGGAGATCCCGCCCGTATCGCCTCGGCGGATACACCGGACGTAGACTCGCTTTACTTTCTGGTGCTCAACAGCAACAAGCGAGGGCTGACACTGGACCTGGCCAAGGCCGAGGGCAAGGACATCTTGATGCGTCTGATCCGCGAAAGCGACGTATTCTTGGAAAACTTTGCTCCAGGCACGATAGAGCGGCTCGGGTTTGACTATGATTCCGTGCGGAATATCAATCCACGAATCGTTTATGGATCGATCCAGGGATTCAGCGAGCACAGTCCCTATAGGGAATTTCGCTGTTTCGATGCAATCGCCCAGTCCATGGGGGGAGCCGTTTCGATCACCGGTGAGCCGGGCGGTCCGCCGACGAAACCCGGGCCAACGTTCGCGGATACCGGCTCGGGTATATATTTGGCTTCCGGCATCGTCGCGGCCCTCTACCAACGCATGCATACCGGTGAAGGTCAGCGCGTGCGCGTAGCGATGCAAGAGGCGGTGCTGACGTATTGCCGCATGGCGCTGGCGCGGCAGCAATTAACGGGCCGCGCCGCCGAACGTGTGGGAAACGGCTCGCCCAGCAGCACCTCGGCGCCTTCTGGGCTGTACGCGTGCCTGGGAGGCGGTGCCAACGACTACTGTTTTGTCTATACGGCTCGGGACGCCGGGACCGGCAATCGTCAATGGCAGGCGCTACTACGGGCTACCGGTCGAGAGGATCTGCTCTCCGATCCGCGCTACTTGAATCCATCGGACCGATTTCGGCGCAAGGATGAAGTCGACGATATCTTAAGACCCTGGTTCGCCTCGCATGATAAACGCGAAGCGATGATGACGCTCAACCGGGCCGGCGTTCCAGCCGGGGCTGTTTTCGACAGCTCCGACCTCATGGCGGACGAATCCCTCCGACAGTCCGGGATGCTCACGCGAGTGCAGCATCCCAAGCGTGGCGAGGTCACGCTCCCAGGGTGGCCGGTGCGCATGAGCAGTTCTCCGACGCCGCCGGTCAGCTGCCCGCCACTACTCGGCGAACATACAGGCACGATCCTCACCGAGTATCTGGGTTTGAAGCCAGAAGCCGTCGAGGCCCTGAGAACAAAGGGCATCGTTTGAATTCGGTCGAAAGCATGACGCTCGACTCCCTTCATGCTGTCTTCATGCGGGGCGGTACCAGCAAGGCTGTTTTTTTCCGCCGCGAGGATTTACCTCAGGCCCGGGACCCCGACGAGCCTAGGGAATGGGACCACATCTTCCGTACCGTGATGGGGTCGCCAGATCCCAAGGCGCGTCAGTTGGATGGAATGGGCGGCGGTCTTTCGTCGCTCTCCAAGGTCGCAGTCGTATCCAAATCGAAGTCCGCCTTCGCCGATATCGATTTTACCTTCGCGCAGATCGGCGTTCGAGACGGCACAGTGGGGTATCGTGGTACCTGCGGCAACATCACAGCCGCAGTCGCCACGTATGCAATCGAGGAGGGTTGGGTATCAGGCGCTGCATCGCCTGCGCTCGTACGTATATTTAACACCAACACCAAGAAGCTGGTGCACGCTCGCGTGCCGTTGAGCGGTTCCCAACCCTCGATAATTCGCGAGTCTTGGTTCACCCTGCATCCGGCCTCAGGCATCCGGCTTGATTTTTTGGACCCCGCGGGGGCTGCTACCGGTCGACTCCTTCCCACCGGCAATCCGTGTGACACCTTCGAAGTGGCCGGCTTTGGTGCAATCCGGATGTCTTGCGTTGACGCCGCCAATCCGGCCGTCCTCGTCGCAGGCAGTTCCTTCGGGCTTACCGAGCCACCGTCGCCCGAGGCGCTTGAATCGCGAAATGACATCATGCATGGCCTCGAACATATGCGGAAGATTGCCGCCCGCGCGATGGGATTGGCCCGGACAGACGAGGATCTCGCCCGAATTACCAATCTGCCATTGGTGGCCCTGCTGTTCCCCGCGCGAGAAGGTGAGGAAGTTCATGTTCACACGCGAATGATCTCGGCCGGACAACCTCATCACGCCACGCCGCTCACAGGTGCAATGTGCCTGGCCGCCGCAGCCAAGATTCCCAACACACTCCCGTGGGCTGCGACTCGCAAGAGCTTTGCCGGACCGATGCTGCTCGGTCATGCCTCGGGAACAATACCTGTCGACGCGATGGTTTCGGTTGACGGCGCGGACGTGCGGGTACAGAGCACCACCGTATTTAGGACCGCCCGCCGCTTGATGGAAGGGCGTGTTTTCTTCCCAGCGGCGCTCTAACGGCCTGCAAGACCGGAAACGCTATACTCTGCGCTGACATACGCAACGCCTCGACAAAGCGCAGCAGAGTCGGGGTGGCGGAATCCTCATGCCACGCAAGGCTGACCGCAATGGATGGTGCCGCAAAGCTGATGGGGCGAAACGCCACCTCCGGGATGCTCACAAGGGTCAAGGACTGCGGAACGAGCGCCAAACCGATGCCTGCACCAACCTGCGCGATCAGGGAATGCATGTCCGAAGTTTCGTGGACGACCCGCAATTGGTCGCGAACTCCCGCAAAGGCGGCGGCCGCGACGATGCTGTAGTTGCGACTGAAGCCCGGATTGATTCCTACAAAGGGGTTATCGATGAAATCTTGAACCGTGACCGTTCGCTGTGCGGCAAGCGGGTGTTCCGCTGGAATGGCTGCGATGAATTGCTCCTCATACAGCATTTCCACTTTAATGCGGCGTTCTTCGATGGGCGGGCGCAGGATACCCACATCGATCTGGCCCTCTTGAAGGGCGCGCAATTGATTCGCAATCGTCATCTCTCTTAGATTGACGACAATGTCAGGCGCTTGGGTTTTCAGCACCCGCAACGCGTTGGGAAGCAGCGTGTAAAGAGTGGAGAAGATCGCACCGACGTTCAACACACCCTGGCGACCATCGCGAACAGCGCGAATCACCTCCTTGGTATGCTCGCTGGCATTGACCAGTCGACGTGCATGTATCAGGAGAGTCTCGCCCGCCTGCGTCAGAGCGACACTCCTTTTTGTCCGGATGAACAGAGCTGTGCCGAGTTCCCGTTCCAGCGCAAGGATCCGTTGACTCAGCGGAGGCTGCGCGATGCCCATCCGTTCCGCCGCCCTCGTGAAGTTCAGCGTCTCCGCAACCGCCAAGAAAAAACGGAGCTGTTTGATTTCCATGTGTTGTTAAGCCGGCTGCGCAAATATCTCCCCTGCGCACCCGCTTAGCATAGCAGACGCGTGTTTACTTCTTCCAGACCGCATGAGGCTCGTGATTATCGGCGCGGACCCGCAGGCAGAGACTCCCCACCTCTTCGATGCTCATTTCCACCAGATCGCCATCCGAGAGAGGACCCACCCCGGCAGGGGTTCCCGAGGCGATGATATCGCCGGGAAATAGGGTCATGACCGACGACGCCATTTCGATCATGCCTTGAATGTCGACGATGAAGTCTCGGGTGTTGGCATGTTGCCGCATCTGGCCATTGACCTTGAGGGATATCGTGAGATTTTGAACATCCGCCACCTCGTCGGCCGTAACGATGTGCGGGCCCACCGGGCAGAAACCATCGAACGACTTACGCATGACCCGTTCTTCCTTGCCTCGTACCACGACGTCGATCAGGCAGGAATAGCCGAAGATCGCGTCGAATGCCTTTTCACGCGAGATGTAACGCCCGCCGGCTCCAATGATCACCGCGAGCTCGCTTTCGTGGTGCACTTCGCGACCTGGTATTGCAGGGATGACGATCGGATCTGCAGGCCCGCTGAGACTGGAGCCTGCCTTTAGAAAGAACCCTTGTCCGTCGGCACTGAACTTGGAGATTAGTCCCTGCTTCATTTCCACGATGTGGTCGCGATAGTTCGCCGGAAATGCAATGACCTTATTGGGCCATTGAATGGGACACTCGAGGCGAACGCTCGAGAGAGGCAGCCTCGTGACGTCGGCAGGACGGCCCTTGCCGCCCGCCGCCGCCACTCGAAGCATGTTGACCGGTGGCCAGGTCTCTGAGTTGCTGCTGAACTGGGGGGTGACGTCGACAACTTCCTCGCCCTCAATGTACCCGACACGACCCCCGTCGAAGCTGACCCACTTCATGACGCCGCCTCTGACCGTCGGGCCTCTTTGCGGACATTTCCCGTTACTGTGTTTAGCAACGCGGATAGGTCTCCAGGCAAGGCGTCATCGCGCCAGGCCACCTGGCCGTCGGGTCGCACGAGAACCAGGGACCGCTCGTAAAGCCGACACGCCGCCTCGTCCTCGATTTTCACATGACGAAGCGGAATGCCACGAACGTGCGCCAGACGCCGCAGGGCATCTGTGACGACCACGCCTTTGCCGAAATCCATCAGTACGAATTCGCGGCCGAACAGATCCAGCGTCGAGGTACCATCGGGCAACCACACATGAGGGGAGCGCGAGCCGGGTCGGGCGGTCTGGACGTAGGTCGATACTTCATCCGCAGGCGGTGGCGTGCCGTCTGGCACGATCAACGGCGAATGCTCATAAACATATCCCAGATGAATCCCGATGGTGAACCATTCGCGCTTCATCGTTTGCGTATACCGGTCTCCAAACGCGCGGCGGGCGGCTTCGCCTTTTGGCGAGTCATCCTGGAAGATTTCGGGTGGTGGGGCCGCTACGCGAGGCGACAGCATCCGTTTTAAATTGTCGGTGGCTTCCGCTACATTGCGGATCGCTACCGGACGCTGCTCGAATTCATAACTGTCCAGCAACGATTCCCCGCCCCAGCCTTTTAGGCGCGCCGCGATCTTCCAGGATAGATTCACCGCATCTAAAATTCCGGTATTCATCCCGAACCCGCCGGTCGGCGAAGTCAGATGCGCCGCGTCTCCTGCGATGAACACACGTCGCGTGCCGTAACTGTCCGCCACCAATTGACGCCGCACCCAGGGCATGATCGAAACGATCTCGAACTCGAAGGGCTTGCCCATGGCCCGTATGATTGCGACTTTGATGTCCTCCTCAGTGACTGTGCGACGATTCTGATCGCCCACCAAGGAAAAGCGCCACCGATCGCCTCCATCAATGGCAACCAGGGTGGCCCACGTTCCCTCAGGACCGATGAAAATGTATCGATACCCGGGCGTCTTGGTGTGAAGGGAATCGAAGTTCTTGCAGCGGAAAATGACGTTGGTGGTGTGAGTGAGGCTTGGCTCTCCGGACATACCGATGGAGAGCAGTTCTCGAACCTTGCTGGCCGCGCCGTCCGTCCCAACGGTGTAGCGAGACCGAATCGTCAAGCGCTCGCCGGTCGATTTGTCTTCGACCACATTGTCGATCCAGTCCGATCCTTCTTCGATTCCAATGAGTTCAGTGCGGTACCGCAATTGAACGCCCGGCCACTGCCGTGCGAAACGTTTGAGCACTGGGTCGAAGAAGTTTTGTGGGCAGCGTTCTCGCTTCTGAGGGCTTTGCGGCGGACATTTCTCGTCCTTCGGCGCCGCGAAGACTTCTCGGCCGAATTCGTAGCCGTTAAGGCTTGTTACCCACGCATAGTCCTGAGGGTAGGATCGGTTGTAGCCCGCGCTTTCGACCCACGGCACAATGCCCCATCGCCTGCAAAATTCCATGGTCCGCACGCCCACCATATCCATCTTGGGCTGCACCACCTCCCCGTCGGATCGCTCGATCAACAGGCAGCCCGCCCCTTGAAACCCCAGGTCACCGGCCAGCGCCAGCCCGACAGGGCCCGCCCCAACCACCAGAACAGGTACTTCCATCATGGAATTCAATCGCCTCTTGCAGAACTTAAGCGGCTTCTTCGCGGAACAGGCCAAGCTTTTCGAGCGTCGGCCAGTCGTTAACCAGAAACATCAACACCGGAGCGTCCGTGGAAGGATTGCTCCACGCGTGACGGCACCACGGCGGTAAGGCGAGAAAGTCTCCTGGCGCGAAGTCAACCTCGCGGTCACCAGCCAGCACTCGACCGTGGCCGCGAATGACGTAGCGCACGCTGCTCCCCGTGCGACGGTGGAAGACGCCCCTGAATCCCGGCCGAAGACGGTGAAGCGCAGTCCCCAGCGTGGGCAGCGCGTGATCCGCGGTGACTGGGTTTCGGTACTCCATCAAGACGTCATCGAAGGGATCCGGCGCGATACATGCCGCGTCCTCGACCGCCCGCTCCGCCACCGCGCGCTCGTATACGAGCAGGGGGCTGCTGATGCCCGCATGAGTCGAACCCCGTCTCTTTAGGAGTCCATTTCCGAATTCGCGCCTGGATCGGTCCGATGACTCGTTGACAACCCGGCGCGGGACGTCCGAGGGTTCGAAGAACATCGCGTGAAGCGATCGAACCAGTGAAATGTCGAGCACATCCAGCCAGACCATCGGTTCTCTGCCTTTGTGCTCATGGTCGTGCCACGTGTTACCGGGTGTTAGTACCAAGTCCCCTTCCGTTAACTCGTACCGCTCCCCGTCAACGACGGTATCGGCACCATGTCCTTTCATGATGAACCTAAACGCCGTGGGGCTGTGCCGATGCGCTGTTGCCACCTCGCCGGGCAATATGACTTGTAGCGAGGCCCAGAAGGTGGGCGTGGTACCAAACGGCAGGCCTGGATTGGTGAGTCTAACCGTTCGTCGCTGGCCGCCCGCCTCCAGTTTCAGATGGGCGCCAATAAGCTTGAAAAGATGATCCAGATCTTGCGCGCGCCAGTGGCAAACCTGCATGCTGGACGATGGCGTGGCGGTAAAGACCGGCGGATCATCGGGCTGCGCGACCCTGCAATTGAACTTCGACAGCTCCTCCGCGATGGCTCGTCGCGCCGCCGAATCTGACATAACCATTTCGGCCATCGTGCACTCCCCGTATCCGATTACTGAGGGTTTTAGGGTTGCTCAGCGTCGAACCAGTGTCTAATTCCCTTTCCGCCTCATGCGAGACGAATTTCATATAGGAATGAGAAATAAGACGGAAAAGGTCTCGCTTCGGTCTATCTCGGTATTGGACTTCGTTGCACACCCCACGCATGGTTGCCTTGCGCAAGACGACGGTCATGGTAATCACAATAAATGAAGGCCTCAGGGGGAACGATGAGCATCGATGAAATTCAAGGCGGCGCCGGCGCACCAACTCGGCAGCGGTCCCTCGCACTCGCGATCTGCATGGTACTCGCGGCCGGCGCCCCGGCATACGCCGACGAGGAGCAAACGGAGACGGCCGGCAACAGCATTCCGGAGATCGTCGTTACTGCACAGAAGCGCCAGCAATCGGTGAACGACGTGGGCATGGGCATCACAGCGCTATCCGCTGATAGGATGCAGGCGCTGGGTGTCACCGACACAGCCGACCTTGCGAAGGTTATTCCGGGCTTCACCTTCGCCGAGAGCCAGAAAGCGTCGCCTATCTATACGATTCGCGGTGTCGGATATTACGACGATTCGCTCGCTGCAGCGCCTGCCGTGTCCGTGTACACCGACGAGGTGGCGTATCCATTTCCAATCATGACCAAAGGGGCGACGCTGGACATAGAGCGGGTGGAAGTACTCAAGGGGCCGCAAGGAACTCTTTTCGGCCAGAACTCCACGGGCGGTGCGATCAACTACATCGCTGCCAAACCCACCGAGTCTCTGCAGTACGGCGGCGATTTGACCTACGGCCGCTTCAACGCAACGAATGTGAACGCATTCGTCTCCGGTCCGCTAACGGATACCTTGCTGGCGCGAGTGGCGGTCTCCGTGGACGAGGGGGGTGCCTGGCAGACGAGCTACACCCGTGGTGACATGCTGGGAAATCAGGACGTGGTGAAAGCCCGCCTCCTGCTCGAATGGCGGCCCCTCAACGACTTGACTGTGTCTTTGAACCTGAATGGCTGGACGGATCACTCGGATGCGCTCGCGTCCGCACTTTTCGCCTTCGTGCCTCAAGACCCGGTGATCTTCCCGGCCGAGGCCAGGCAGGTGTTCGCGCCTCAGAGGGCGGGTACCGCCGACTGGACACCCGGCGTCCCATTGCGGCTCGATGAGGATTTCTACCAGGCATCCCTGCGGGTCGACTACAAGATCTCCGATCGGGTAGGTCTTACTTCGATCAGCTCCTACGAGCACTTTGGCCAGCAGGACGGGCGCGATATCGACGGTAGTGCCCTTGATGTCTATCACCTCACGCAAGATGGCGATATCCAATCCTACTCCGAGGAGGCTCGCTTTCACGGCGAGTTGCTCGATGATCGGATTCAATGGATCTTGGGCGGCAGCTTCGATGACGACCGGACCCATGAGTACAATACCGAGTACCTGACAAATGACTCCCTGGCTCTGGCATTCAGCGCGTTCGGCTTGCCGGCTTTTTCCGGCGTTGGCCAATTGGCCGATAACGATGTGCGGACCAGGTCCGGATTCGGCAACATCGAATTCGCCCCGGTCGATGCGATTACCTTGCATGCCGGAGCCCGCTTTACGCAGTCCGACACCTCTTTTTCAGGCTGCTCTCCAACGATCGACGCTGCCTTGAGCGAGGGAATCACTGGAGTTGCCAACCTTATACGCGGGGGTGCAGGTCTCCCGCCGATCTCTCCCGTACAAATCGGCCAATGCACGACAATCAATCAGTCCCTTGAGCCGGCACTGATCCCCGGAGAACTCGACCAGAACAACGTGTCTTGGCGCACCGGAATCGACTGGAAGCCCGTACACGACACCATGACTTATTTCTCAGTCAGCAAGGGATTCAAGGCCGGCAGCTTCCCTACGGTGGGGGCGCCCTCGTATATTCAATATGTGCCAGTCACCCAGGAATCCGTCCTGGCTGAAGAATTGGGAATCAAGACCAACTTTGGCATGCCGTCCTTCCACATGGATGCGGCGATCTTTAATTACGATTATCGCGACAAGCAATTCCGGGCCCGCACAATCGATCCATTGGGAGTCTTTGGCGCCGTCGAGGCCTTGATCAACATTCCTCGTTCTCAAGTGCGCGGCGCGGAGATGTCGACAACATGGCGGCTGACGGCCGACCTGACACTTAACGGCTCGGCCACGTACCTGGACACCAAAGTCACGAGCCATTTTGAAAATTACGATCCGCTCGGTACGCCGGTCAATTTCTTCGATGAGGCGTTCCCTTTCACTCCGAAGTGGTCGGGCCAATTCGGACCGTATTTCGAACACCCCTTAGACGGGCAGATGAAGGGCTTCCTGGCGGTCAATTACAACTATCAGTCGAAAACGACCAGTGCGTTCGGCGACAATGGTCTGTTCTATATCGGCGGTTACGGCTTGTTGGACGCGCAGACTGGTGTCTCGGGCAACGACGGCCGCTGGCGCGTAGCCCTCTGGGGAAAGAACATCACGAATCGATATTACTGGACCGACGTATTCCGTGAGTCGGACAACATCTCGCGCCATGTCGGCATGCCGGCGACGTTCGGAATAGAACTGAGTTACAAGAGTCGATAGGTCGTGCCTGCAGGAGTCTCCCAAAGTGTTACCGATTCAGCACGATGACATCCTCAGTCCTGACATCTATGCTGACGAGACGACATTGCATGAAATGTTTGCTCGGTTGCGGGCCGATGAACCGGTGCGCTGGACCGCGCCGAGCCACTATCGGCCCTTCTGGGCGATTTCGAAATACGCGGACATCCAGAGCATCGAGCGCGAGCCCGCCCGATTCATAGCGTCCAAGCGCAATCGGGTGATGACCATCCAAGAGGAGGCCCGTGTCGCCGCGCAAACGGGCGGCAAACCCTTGATGCACACCTTGCCGACGATGGACGATCCAGACCATCGCAAATATCGCGGCATAACGCGCGCTTGGTTTCTACCGAATAATCTGAAGCGGCTGGAGCCGCAGATCAAGCTCCTCGTTTCCGAGTACCTGGATCAACTGGAGGCAGGTAAGGACGGAATCGAATTCGTCAATCAAATCGGACTCCGGATTCCGTTGCGGGTGATCATGCTCATCCTGGGCATCCCCAAGGAGGACGGAGAACGCATGCATCGATTGACAGGACAGCTCTTCAGTCCGCTCGATCCGGATACAGCACGAGAATCGGACGGTCACGCAATTGCCGAGGCGGGCCAAGAATTGTTTGACTACTTCAAAGTCCTGCTTCGAAAGCGGCGCGAGGCACCTCAGGAAGACCTGGCAAGCACCATTGCGAATGCCGAAGTCGATGGTCAACCCATCAATGAACACGAGGCCCTGTCCTACTGCGTAACCATCACGGCAGCGGGACACGAGACCACGGCGTCCTCTATTTCGGGAGGATTGCACTGTTTCATCGAACATCCCGATCAATATACTTTGTTGAAAGAGCAGCCGATGTTGCTCAACGGCGCCGTCGATGAAATTTTTCGCTACGTGTCGCCCGTTCGAAACTTCATACGAACAGCGGTCGCCGACCTAGAACTCCGAGGACAGACGATCAGGGCGGGGGATTCTGTTTTGATGCTCTATCCCTCCGCCAATCGCGATGAGGAGATTTTCGATATGCCTCAGTCCTTTCGTATAACCCGGACCAGAAATCCTCACATTGCCTTTGGTTTTGGACCGCACATGTGTCTGGGGCACCTCCTTGCACGAATGGAACTAAAGGAGTTCTTCAGCCAATTCGTGCAACGGGTCAAGTACGCGGAACTCATTGATAAGCCCGCCTGGTTTCGGGCAAACTTCCTGGGTGGTCTGAAGGATATGCGGGTCCGCTGCGCATTCTAGGGTCTTAGCATGGAAGTCACTGCCGCTGTGCTGCGCAAACCCAAATGCAGCCTGTCCATCGAACGGCTGACCCTGGGTGAGCCGAACCCCGATGAAGTCCTCGTCCGCATAGTGGCATGCGGTATCTGCCACACGGACGTCGCATGCCGGGATGCCCATCTTCCGTTGCCACTACCGATCGTCTTGGGGCATGAAGGCGCCGGCGTGGTGGAACGAGTCGGACAGTCTGTAGCCGATCTGGTGCCTGGCGACCATGTGCTTCTGAGCTTTGGGCACTGTGGGCGATGTTCACCGTGCCTTGAAGGCGATGCGCCGTACTGCGATCACTTCAGCGGACTCAATTTTGGTGGAACGCGCCCCGATGGCTCGACCGCATGGCACGATGGCACCGGGCCTGTCCACAGCCACTTCTTCGGGCAATCCGCGTTCTCTTCCCATGTGCTCGTGCACCGATTGAGCGCGGTGAGAATCTCCAAGGACCTGCCTCTCGAGACGCTGGCGCCGCTCGGATGCAGCATTCAGACAGGTGCCGGTGCGGTACTCAACGGCCTTAAACCAAATGCTGGCGAGTCCATTGCGGTATTCGGGGTGGGCGCGGTAGGCTTGTCGGCAATTATGGCGGCGAAGATCGCCGGCTGCCAACGAATCGTGGCGGTCGATCGTTTGGCGGAGCGACTGCATGTCGCCCAGACTTTGGGAGCGACGGACTGCATAGCTGCCGGACCCGCGCCGGAGTTGCCCGCGGCGATCCGGGCCCTATCGGGCGCCGTACACTATGCCGTGGACACCACCGGTAACCGGGATGTTGCCGCAGCAGCGGTGCAAAGTGTTCGTCGAAAAGGCGCGTGCATGATGCTTGGGATCTACCTGCCGGGCGATCAGTTGCCTATCGACGTGCGATTTTTGGTAAGAAACGGGATCACGCTGCGAGGGAGTGTTGAAGGTGATAGTGACCCGCGAGCGTTTTTGCCAATGCTCGTAAGGCACTTCATGGAGGGTCGGCTACCCCTGCAGAGGCTCATCAAACATTTTCCCCTGCACGACATAAATGAAGCCCTCTCGGACGCCGCTACATGCAGTGTTCTAAAGCCGGTGATCTTGCCATGAAGCAATTTTCTATGACAATCAACGGTTCATGCGTGGGACCGGACTCGGGGTCATGCCTGTCAGTCATTAATCCAGCCACCGAGCGAGTTATTGCCCACGCCCCGGACTGCTCTCGAGTGCAATTGGATTGGGCGGTGCAGAGTGCTCAAGACGCATTCTGCCACTGGGCTGACATGAGTTGGGTGGACCGGCGGCACTGCTTGCAGGCTGTATCCGACGTTCTGGTTGAACACGTTTCAGAACTTAAGGAAGTCTTGACCGCCGAACAGGGAAAACCCTTGGCAGAGGCGGAAGCAGAAATTCGCGGTGCGGCCAATGTGCTTCGATCGGTTTCCGAGTTGGATCTTCCTGCCGAGATCGTTCGTACACCCGAGCGACGGATCGAGACGACGCGCCTTCCAATCGGTCCCGTCGCCGCGATCCCCCCGTGGAATTTCCCACTGACACTGGCAGCGATGAAGATCGCTCCCGCTCTGCTGTGCGGCAACACGGTGGTGCTCAAGCCCTCGCCATTCACGCCTCTTGCGACTTTAATGGTGGGAGAATTGGCTCAGAGGGTGCTGCCCTCCGGCGTTCTCAACGTAATTTCCGGCTCAGACCGACTTGGGCCCTGGCTGACCGAACATCCCGGCATCAGAAAGATCAGCTTCACGGGGTCGACGGCGACGGGCAAGAAGGTCATGCAGAGCGCCTCGTTGAGTTTGAAGCACTTGACTCTCGAGCTTGGCGGCAACGACGCTGCTATCGTTCTCGAGGATGTCGATGTGGGCAACATAGCCGAAACGGTTTTCTGGTCGGCATTTCGCAATGCTGGACAGGTTTGTGTGGCGACCAAACGTCTGTACGTGCATCACTCTATCTTCTCATCTCTGCAGGAAGCGCTTACGGCATATGCGCGCAAGGTGATCATTGCAGATGGGTCTATGCCCGGCACCCAGATGGGTCCGGTAAGCAACAAGAGTCAACACCAAAGACTAGTCGGACTTCTCGAGGATTGTCGCCAAAAAGGATGGCGAATGTCAGGTAGCGATAAGAACGTCAGCTCGCCAGGTTATTTCCTGCCGGTCACCTTTGTCGATAACCCAACAGAGGATTCTCGGATTGTTCAGGAAGAGCAGTTCGGGCCTATACTGCCGATTCTTAGATTCAAATCCGTCGATGAAGCGGTATCGCGAGCGAACGCCTCGGCTTATGGTCTCGGGGCGAGCATATGGTCGTCAGACCTGGATCGGGCAAGACAGCTATCCGGTCGCCTGGATGCTGGCAGCGTTTGGATCAACAGTAGTCCCGCCATGCATCCGATGGCCCCCTTTGGCGGCCACAAGCAGTCTGGCATCGGAATTGAAGGTGGGCGTGATGGGTTGCTTGCCAACACCGTCACCAAGAGCACCTTTTACGCCGGCGTGCCGACGGTATTCTGAGGCCTTACTGGTCCCTTCGGGGTCCCCTCATTTTTGTTGCAATATCACACGGTGGCGGAAGGGTATATTTCCCGCGCGTCACGGGCCTCCCGCGTGCAAGTGTCTGATTCTGAGGAGGGTTCTGATCGTTGTTGAAGAGCGAGATTGCGGGGGTGTTTTCGTCTCTCACGCCCTTCCCGCTGTCTTTCTCTCGGCAGCGACAGACGGTAGGATTTTGTCGACGTAGCGCTCGACCGGGAATCGGAATATCCCACGCAAGTTGTCGCGCTTCATGTCAAGCCGGACAAAATGCCTGAGCTAAAAAGAGAGGCGTTCACTGCTTAGGCCGCCTCGGTAAATCGCTGCTGGTTGGTCATTCTACGATGCGCACGGGCCGCAGCTATTCGCCGCGCACGCTCGTCTCGAACTTCGTCCGGTTGTCCACGATGCCAGGTCGCCGGCGTCATGTAACCCAAGGTCGCATGTAATCGCTCTTCGTTGTAATGCTGCACGAGCTTGGCGATGATCGCTTCGGCCTGCAGGTAGTTGTCGCCGTAGTCGTTGTCGCTCTCGGCGCGCACGGTGCCATTGAAGCGCTCGACGATACCGTTCGACTCTGGGTGCCGCGGCTTGGTTTTGATGTCGATCAGGTTATGCGCCTTGATCACCGCCGCGACGTCGCGATTGACGAACTCGCTGCCGTGATCGTGCACTACCCGAGGTTTCGCGTCTTTGGCCGCCTCGAGCGCCGCCGCGAGCTCGATCGCCACTGACTTGCCGTCGAGGCTCATCAGCAGCTTGTGGTGCACGATATAGCGGCTGAAGGCGTCGACAAAGCTCACGAGGAAGTAAAATCGTGCGGCCACCCACAGTGGAGTGAGAGACCGGACGTAGTCGAACTATTTTCCGGTCTCTCCGCCCCGAACCGGACTTGCACGTTTCCGCGCATCCGGCTCTCCATCTCAAGTGTTGCTCATAGCAAAGACAAGATCGGCGTAACGCGATTCGAAGGTATTTCGCTTCTCTTCACGCAGGATATACGGATTGCCTTCCGGCAGCCGCCACCTGAACTGACCCTTGCGGCTGGTCACCAATCGCCGCAGCGTGATGCCGCAAGGTATGCCCCGACTGTTACGACCACCAAGGACCCAGGTCTTGGCTCGTCCGGCCTCCGGAGCGCGTACCCAATGACGGCACAGGGCTTTGAGGGTGGCGCGATACTTACTCGCGAGCCAGTGCCCGAGCTTCCAAAAGACTATCTGGTCCAGACGCTGGAACACCATGGCCGTGTAATCGGTGAACTGGTAGAAGTTCGCCCAACCCGCAAGGATGCGGTTAAGACGCTCCACCATGTCAATTTTGTTAACGCTGTAATTGCCCGACAACTCGTTGAAAAGCTTCCGCGCCAGACCCCGGTACTTCGCCCACGGTATCTTCGTGACGGGCCGCGCCTGGATCACCTCCCACCGACAATCATACTGAAGTGATTTCCACCGGTCCTACGTAGCGTCGTTCGAGGGCGCGCCTCAACTGATCCGAATGATTTCCGATAGAAGCACATCGAGTAGTTGAGCACAATTGACCTGATGCGCCGTGGGCCAATTCTCCTTCTTCCGAATAACGCCGTGCAGGTGACCGTCGGCAATTTTTCGGGACGCGCCCTCCAGGTGCTGCATGGATTCCTTGAAAAAACGCCCGCCCCCGCGTAGTTGTTGGCTACCTCCGAGAATGTTTTCAATCCGAAAATGGGAGGAACGTGGTCAAGCGACCTTTATAGTAAGTGGTGAACGATTGCGCGACATCGTTGAGGCGCGTTATCCGAAAGTTTAGAGCGAGAGTTGGAACGAGCCCATCACACGATTAATCTCCGGGGAGCGGGGACAAAAGTAGAAAGGCACAAACTCGCCCACGAATCGATTTCCGCAGCATGGACGCGGTACTGCGTCATAGGGCTCGGTTCAATATCCGGCTCATAGGTCGTCACGCCGACAGCGTAGTCCATGTTCGCGCGTTCTTCGGAGAAGGCAACCCGCCACTCATTGATGAAGTGTGCACATCGCTCGCCCGGTACGCTCTCGCTAAATTGCAGGCCTGCCACCTTCACCGCACTCACCGACATCTCGATAGCATCCGCCATCCCAATTCCCGCGATCAAACCCCACGAAGCGATGTTCTGCCGATGGCGGTGCTGCGCGGTGTGCCATTAGATTGCGGTCAACCCGGGCAGTCACTGTTTCTTGACGGATGTTGTTCCGCGGCTCAAAGAAGCCCTGCATTATAAGCATTCACGCAGGTGGTGATTTTGTGGTCGTCGTTTCCAGAATCGGTGTGGGCGAATAAATCAATAATTGTCCACGCCTCAGACAATTGATTATGGAGGATGGAAAAGCCACCTCACTCTGGGTCACCTATGCTCGACAAAATTCCGCATAAATAAACAAGCGACGACTGCACGTCCAAGAGTTCTCCGCTGAATTTGCATAGAGTTCGCACAGAGAAGGGTTTCTCATGACCCGCGGCAATACGGTGATTGCGCGAGTACCCGGGCACTCCCGACATCATCCCGGCACCAGCAAGCATCGTCGCGGGTCATTTTTCTGCAGAGGTGTGCGAGTAGAACCTTTGTGGGGGAAACCAATGACGAAGCACTGGCGAATCGTTATTTGCCCTACAAACGCGTCCGCGATCGCATCGTGTAGCAGGAGTGAATCCCAAGTGAACAAAAATGGGCCGTTGGGCCCCCGCGAGTGGGTTCTCCGTCGAAACGCGACACTGGTTGCTCCAGCCGATCGTGATGTGAGTGTCGCCAAGCATATTGCCGGTGCCCTGAACGCGATTCTGGCGGATGTGTTTGATCTCTACATGAAGACCAAGAATTGTCATTGGTATATCAGTGGTCCGCAGTTCCGCGAGTATCATCTCTTGCTAGATGAACAAGCCGATCAGTTGTACGCAATGA